>Ga0209702_10006614_pt1 | contig 14760 bp, 12 predicted proteins | sample FRY01_FD_187210 | JGI IMG/M metagenome (GOLD analysis project Ga0209702, IMG submission 187210) | Freshwater microbial communities from Lake Fryxell liftoff mats and glacier meltwater in Antarctica - FRY-01 (SPAdes) (version 2) | ecosystem: Environmental > Aquatic > Freshwater > Ice > Glacier... | reverse complement strand
CTACAAAGACACCACCAAACACGTTAACACCAACAAATACACCTACAGTAACTCCTACAAAGACACCACCAAACACGTTAACACCAACAAATACACCTACAGTAACTCCTACAAAGACACCACCAAACACGTTAACACCAACAAATACACCTACAGTAACTCCTACAAAGACACCACCAAACACGTTAACACCAACAAATACACCTACAGTAACTCCTACAAAGACACCACCAAAGACACCTAGGCCAACTAACACGTTAACTCCTACAGTAACACCTACAGTAACACCAACATCAGGAAAGGTTGTGAAATGTGAATCTTGTTGTTATCCCGGTACATTTAAATACGCTATATTACCATCTGGAACTATCGTAGGTAGCTACGTATTAGTAGGTGGAGAATGTTTTATAGTTGTCGAACTGATTGCTGGAACACCAGTTTATGTTGGGACTTTGTTATACGGTTTTTTTGCGACTTGTAAATCATGTAATTCAATATACGGTTGTGAAGAATAAATAAATAAGTTTACTATTGTCTTTTTGTTTTTTCATTGTAATTTTAAATAAAAATAAATAAAATAAAAATCAATGAAAATATTTGTTCAAATAGCGTCTTACAGAGACCCACAATTAATCCCAACCATAAAGGATATGTTGGAGAAATCAAAGAGACCAAAAAACATTAGACTGGGTATTGCTAGACAATTTCACCCCGAAGATGGTTTTGATGACCTTTCCGAATATGATGAAGATAAAAGATTTAGGATATTAAATATACCATATAGTGAATCAACAGGTGTTTGTTGGGCAAGAAACTTAACCCAACAACTATATGAGGGTGAAGAATATACTTTACAGATTGATTCTCACATGAGATTTGAACAGGATTGGGATGTCACATTAATTAAAATGATTAAACAATTACAAAAGAAAGGATATAAAAAACCTTTATTAACAGGTTATGTTTCTTCTTTTGACCCTGAGAACGACCCAGAAGGTAGGGTTACTGAACCATGGAGAATGACCTTTGATAGGTTCACACCTGAAGGTTGTGTATTTTTCTTACCAGAAACAATACCAGAGTGGGAAAAAATAAAAAGTCCTGTACCATCTAGATTCTATTCTGCTCATATGTGTTTCACATTGGGTCAATTTTCAACAGAAGTACAACACGACCCTGAATTCTATTTCCATGGTGAAGAGATATCAATTGCTGTAAGATCTTATACTCATGGGTATGATTTGTTTCACCCACATAAAACGGTTATTTGGCACGAATATACTCGTAAGGGAAGAACAAAACAATGGGATGACGACAAGGAATGGGGTAAAAGAAATGAAAGATGTCACCAAAAGAACAGACAGTTATTGGGTATTGATGGTGAAACTCCTGATTGTGATTTTGGTATTTACGGTTTAGGTACGGAAAGAACAATCCAAGAATATGAAAAATACTCTGGTGTAATGTTCTCAAATAGGTCGGTACAACAACACACTTTAGATAAACAATACCCTCCAAACCCATACACATATTCTTCAGAACAAGAATGGAAAGAGTCGTTTTCTTCAATCTTTAAACATTGTGTTGACGTACAATATGATAGTGTACCAGAAACTGATTATGAGTTTTGGGTGGTTGCATTCCACAATTCAAAAGACGAAACATTATATAGGTTAGATGCTGACATTAATGAAATTAATGGAATGATGAAAGATCCTGATGGGTATTGTAAAATATGGAGAGAATTTGACACTACGGATAAACCAACCTATTGGGTTGTATGGCCATATTCAACTTCAAAAGGGTGGTGTGATAAATTAACAGGAAAATTATAATGAAAAAAAAGATGGCTAATATATCATTTTATGGTTCACACAATTCTGCGGTTGTTGTTGAAGATCAAGGTAAAATCGTTGTGGTTATAGAAGTGGAAAGATTTATAACCCAAAAAAACGCAGGTTACTCACAATATTTGGTTTCACATTCAAGACCATTTCTATTAAAACATATTTTACAATTTATTAAAGACGAATATGGAATTTCGGAATATGATAAATGTTATTATTTAAATTCGGACACAATAGAGGATACGAAAAAAGTTCACTACGAAACACTTATACCAGCAAAGGAATATGTAAATTCATTACACCATTTAAGTCACGCCGCTTGTGGGTTATACCAAACCGATTATAATGAAGCATTAATTATTTCATTTGATGGTGGTGGTAATGATGGGTTCTTTAATATTTATCACGCTCAAGATAGAAAAACAATAAATTTAGTGGAAAAATATAATATAGACTTAGGATTCCCATATATGTCGTTTGGGGATTACTTGGGAGATATTAGACGGGAACCAGCTCTTAATATTGGAAACTTAGTTTATTCAGGAAAAATTATGGGACTTTGTTCTTATGGTAATGTTAATGAAGAGTGGTTACCTTATTTTGAGGATTATTATAGGAAAAAACCAGATGGTAATAACTACCTTGAATATTTAAAAATGTTAGGAGAAAAAACAGATTTAATCTTTGATATTGAAAATCGTTTGATAGGACAAGTAGGTTGGGATATAGCTAAGACTTCTCAAGTTGCGTTTGAGAATGTATTTATGGAACTTACAAAACCATTTTTAGAAAAATACCCAAACATACCTTTAATTCTTGTTGGTGGTTGTGCTTTGAATATATTGTTAAATACAAAACTTAACGAAGAACTTGATATACCTGTTTTTGTACCCCCAAATCCAAACGATTGTGGTATCGCTACAGGAATGATATTAAACCATATTAAACCTAAAAAGGCGATAGATATAACCTACGCTGGTATCCCAATTTTAGATAAACACACTTTAATGTCTCATGTTGAAGAAAGACATGGACAACCTTTAAAACATAAAACATTAGTTAAAGATTTAGTCGATGGGAGAATTGTAGGTGTCGTTAGAGGAAATTCGGAACATGGTCCTAGAGCTTTAGGGAATAGAAGTATCATTTGTAACCCCACTTATGAAAACATGAAAGACACTTTAAATTCTAAAGTTAAAAATAGAGAGTGGTATAGACCGTTTGCTCCCGTTTGTAAATTAGAAGACGTATCAAAATACTTTAATTTTGATGGGGAAAGTAGGTGGATGGGATTCTGTCCAACAGTAAAAGAAGAGTGGAGAGAGAAATTAGTTTCAATAACACATATTGACGGAACAGCAAGAGTTCAAACTGTTACAGAAGAACAAAACCCATGGTTATATAATCTTCTAACTGAGTTTGAAAAAGAGTCAGGAATAGGGGTTTTGTTAAATACATCCTTTAATATAAACGGTAAACCTATTCTATCTCGTTATAGTGATGCTCTTTGGGTTTACGATAAAACAGAAATGGATTGTTTACTGTTAAGTGACTATTATTTTAGAAAATCAATATGAAAACAAAATTAGTCACCTCATTTTATACTGACATCACTGGATTCCCATTTTTTGGACATGAGTCATTTTCAAGACACGAAAGGTATTTACATTCTTTAAGAACTTTAAATAATATGGACACTGAAATAATATGTTATTGTAATGACACACAATACGATTTACTTAAAGAATATTGTGAAGAATATAAGTTAACTAATGTTTCGGTAAAAGTATCAAATTTAAAAGATTACCCAAAAACAGAACAAATGTCTGAGATTAAAAAGAGTAATTCTCAATTTAATTTTTATCATGAGGTTGATTGGAATAAAATACATTTATTATCAAATGAATATGATGAGAGTTATGATTACATTTATTGGATTGATTGTGGGTTATCTCATAGGGGGTTGTTTCTTTTAAAATATAACCCTTATAGTGAAAAAATAACAGGGTTATCTGGAGATTGGGAAAATTATTCATTTACGAAACTATTTTGTCCTGAGTTATTCCCAAAAATAAATGATTGGGTTGGTTATAACCTTATTAATTTGGCTAATACAGGGATATCACATAATCCAAATGAAACCCGAGAAGTATGTAAAAATGATCACGATTATAAACATATGACAGTTGGTGGTATATTAGGTGGACACATCTCAAAGATAAAATGGTTTATTGATGGGTTTGATAAAATCTCTAATACCTCCTTAGAGAATGATTTTATTTTAAATCATGAAGTAATCATTACAGAGTTACACTTTAGCAACCCTGAAATGTTTAAAACATTTATATTCGACACTTGGTATCACGATGATTTTTGGATAACAACACCAGTCTTTGATGTAGAAACGATAAATAATAAAACACACTTTGTTCATTTTTTTGAGAAGGAACTAGGAATTTAAAAAACAAACATGGAAGATTTTTTTGATAAGGTATTACATTACTACGGTAGAAAAGGGAAAAAGTTGTTTATGATAAACATAGGGGCCATGGATGGTATCTTGTTTGACAGTATGAGTGGTTACGCCCACATTTATGAGTCGGATGTTTTATATGTTGAACCTATGAAATCACATTTTGATAGATTGGTTAATAACAAAAGTTATAATCCATATAATAAATTTGAGAACTCTGCAATAAGTGATTATGATGGTACCGTAAAAATGAAAACAATCCCAATAGAAATTGTTGATGAGGGTCTTGTCCATGAAGCATTTTATGGTATGAGTGTAATTGACCCATCAAAAAATGGAATGGGTAGTGAGATTGATAGAGATATTGTTGAGAAATATTCGATTGATGTTGAGGTAAATTGTATAACTTGGGACACTTTAATTAAAAAACACGATGTCAATCATTTTGATGTTATCTCAGTAGATACAGAAGGACATGACTATACAATATTTAATCAAATTGATTTAGTTAAATTCCGACCAAGTTTAATTCGTTTAGAGTGGTGTAATATGACCAACGAAGAAAAGTCTAAAACCACAAAAAAATTAGAAGATGCTGGATATGTTTATGAGATTTTTGGTGATATGGACATTGATGCTATTAGAAAAGATGTATATGATGAAATTAAATCTTCATTAGAACCTGAAGTTAAGGAAGTTGTTACAACAAACTCAAAACTCACTGTTGTAACTGGTTTATGGGATATCGGTAGAGGTAACCTTTCGGAAGGGTGGTCTAGATCATTCCAACATTACTTAGATAAATTCCAAGAACTTTTACAAGTCGATGTGAACATGATAATATTTGGGGATGAGGAATTAGAAAAATTTGTATTAACTCATAGGACAACAGAAAATACACAATTTATACGTAGAGATATATCTTGGTTTAAGAACAATGAGTTTTATGATAAAATACAACTAATAAGAACAAACCCTGAATGGTTTAATCAAGCGGAGTGGTTAGTACAATCAACACAAGCCAAATTAGAAATGTATAATCCTTTAGTTATGTCAAAAGTATTTCTTTTACATGATGCGATTATTTTAGATAAATTTGATTCTGAATATATGTTTTGGATTGATGCTGGAATAACTAATACAATTCATCCTGGGTATTTTACACACGATAAAGTTTTGGATAAATTACCTAAATTAATTAGGGATTTTCATTTTGTGTGTTTCCCTTATGATACAAGTTCTGAAATCCATGGATTTAAATACGAAGAATTATGTGAGTTATCTGAGAAAAAAGTTAATAAAGTTGCTAGAGCTGGTTTTTTTGGGGGTAAAAAAGATGTTATTTCGGAAGTTAACTCGATTTATTATGGGTTAATGAATGACACCTTATCAAAAGGTTTAATGGGTACTGAAGAATCGTTATTTACTATAATGGTACATAAATATCCTGAATTATTTACATACTCAGAAATTGATGGTAATGGTTTAATTGGTAAATTCTTTGAGGAGTTGAAGAATGATGTTGTAGTGGTAAAGAATGAAGGTAATAACTTAGTTGAATTAAATAATTTGGACACCTCAAAAGTGGGACTTTATGTTATTACATTTAACTCACCAAATCAATTTGAAACTTTAATAGAGTCAATGTTAGAGTATGATGATGATTTTATTAAAAAACCTAAAAAATACTTATTGGATAACTCATCTGATTTATCCACAACACCGAGATATAAAGAATTATGTGAACAATATGGATTTGAACATATCAAAAAAGATAACATAGGGATTGTTGGTGGACGAGTATTTGTTGCTGAACATTTTGATGAGACAGAGTTAGATTTTTATTATTGGTTTGAAGATGATATGTCATTTTATACTAAAAAGGGGGAAGTGTGTAGGAGTGGATTTAACCGTTATATACCGAATTTATATCAAAAATCATTGGACATTATAAGAAAAGAAAATTTTTCATTCCTCAAGTTAAATTTCACCGAATTCTACGGTTCAAATGATGTACAGTGGTCATGGTACAACGTAGGGGGGGAGTTTCGTAAATCTCATTGGCCTGAAAACCCAGATTTACCTGTACAAGGAATTGACCCTAATTCACCTAAAACAAAATTTGATGAAATCCGTATATATAAGGAATTACCTTATATTACTGGAGAAATTTATCTTTCCAATTGGCCAATTGTGTTAACTAAAGAAGGTAATTACAAATGTTATTTAGAAACTAAATGGGCTCACCCATTCGAACAAACTCTTATGTCATATAGTTATCAAGAAACTGTTAAGGGTAATATAAACCCAGGGTTGTTATTATTAACACCAACTGAACACTATAGATTTGAACATTATGATGGTTCATTAAGGAAAGAGAGTTAAAAAGATTTTCTAAAAAGATTCACTCACCGTAAATGTCCGTTGTTTTTTTACATCTTTCTTTTATCAATCTCTCTACGTAAGCGAACATCTTTAACCCATTCTCTTCACAATACTCTTTTAATAGTTTATGTGTTTGTGTTGTAATTTTTATGTTTTTGTCTCTTTTCATAGGTATTTTTATATAAGTATTACAAAAGTATGAAAAAAATCATACTAAATTTATATTATATACCATAAAATGAAAATTTTTGAAAAAACTAGCATATTTATAAATAAAAGTAATCAATAATACAATATTTAAAAAAATAATTTAAATGGCATCAACAGACAGAATATTTGTGAGTCCAGGTGTATTCACATCGGAGAAGGACTTAACATTCGTAACTAGACAGGTTGGAGTAACAACATTAGGTTTATTGGGTGAGACCCCAAAAGGACCAGCGTTTGAACCAGTCTTCATTTCTAATTACAACGAGTTTATTAGTTATTTTGGAGGACTTAACGCTGAAAAGTTTAAAGGTAATGGTTTCCAAAAATACGAACTTAATTACATAGCAAAATCATTTTTAACTCAAACAAACCAATTATACGTAAGTAGAGTTTTAGGGTTATCAGGATATGACGCAGGTAATGCGTGGAGTATAACATTAGATTCCGCTGAGGATCCTACTACAGTAGCTAGTACCGCAACAGGTGCAACTGCTGGTATATTAAGTTATACTGCATCTACAGGTGGGACACCAGTGACAATGGTGTTTAATGACGCTAATCTACAAGCATTATATAACGATGGACAAATAACTTCAACATTTACTTCTATAGGTACTGCAGTGGTAGGTACTTCATTATCACTTACAACACCAGCTTATGTTAAAACTGGGTGTAACTTTAGTGGGGCTACTTTTGATTTAGAAGTTGTTTCCGCTGGTATATCAGGTAGTTTCGCAACAGGAACAACATCTGGTTCAGTAGTAACATACACCGCTAGTTGTTTAACAGATATAGATGGTTCAGTTATTGCAACACTTAGATCTAGAGGAACTTATAATGGTGATGAAGAATTAATTTTCGATGTTACAGGGTCAACAGATGTGGCAATGGCTAACACTACAAACTTACCGAGTAACCCATTAGCTTCATTTCAAATAACAGGTACATCAAGTACAGGTATCGCAATTGATTACGATGTTTCTATGGATAAAACATCTAAAAACTATTTAACAAAAGTATTTGGTAGTTCAACACAAGATAAGGAAACGGAATTATGGGTTGAGGAAATATATGGTAACGTATTAGAAGATTTAAACACTAATAACAAAGTAAGAGGTTTAGATGTTACTTTTGTTTCTATATCTGCTAATAGTACAAATAACTTAAATAATTATAAAGAAAAATGGTTATCCGCTTATTCCCCATGGGTTTTATCAGAACTTAAAGGTACTGGAGCTGGTTCAACATTACAAAGGTTATTTAGATTTATCACTATATCTGATGGTAATTCATCTAACCAAGATGTTAAATTCTCTATAGTTAATATTAGACCAGATAATAAAACGTTTGATTTAGTTGTTAGAAACTTTAATGACACCGATGCAACACCATCTGTAGTTGAAAAGTTCTCTAACTTATCTTTGGATAGTACAAGTAATGGGTATATATCTAGAAAAATAGGTACTTCTAATGGTGAATATCCGTTAAGAAGTAGTTACATAATGGTGGAATTATATGATGAGAATGATCCAGATTTAAAAAATCATTTTCCAGCAGGATTTGAGGGTGTTCTAAATAGAACATATATTGGTGATCGTACTGCGATTGCACCGAAGATTGAATATAAGACAGCTTATAGTCAATTCACTACTTCACAATTAAGAAAAACGTATTTAGGGTTGAATTCCACAATTGGGGTTGATCAAGACTTCTTTGATTATAAGGGTGTAAATGCGATTGACGCTGGTGTAATAGACGCCAATGGTAAAAACACATATAGTGGTAGAACAGATGGTTTCCATTTAGATATAAACTCAACTAGTGGGACAATTGATGCTGGTGCTAACACATATGTACCGACATTACAAGTTGGTGTATCAGCATTTACTACAGATGCTAGTTTAGTTGGTGGACCATATGAAAAATTAGCAGCTAGAAAATTCACATTCGCACCGTTTGGTGGTTATGATGGGTGGGATGAATATAGAACACAAAGAACTAACGGTGACACTTATACTAAAACAGGTGCTAAAGGAGCATTAGGGTTAACTAGTGGGTTATTCAGTTCTTTTGTAACCTCTGAAGGGGACAATGGAATCACTTCTGATTATTACGCCTTCTTAGATGGTATTTATACTTATAACAATCCTGAAGCGGTTAACATTAACGTATTTGCTTCACCAGGGTTAGATTTACAAAACCAAATAGGACTAATCGAAAGTGCGGTTGATATGGTTGAGGTAGATAGAGCCGATTCACTTTATGTGATGACAACTCCAGATGTCGATTCAGATGGTCAACCTTTAACTGTTGGTGAAGCTGTTGACTTAGTGGAAGATTCGGGTATAGATTCTAACTATTCTGCTACATACTGGCCATGGTTACAGATGAATGATACGGAAAATAATAGATACGTATGGTTACCACCTACTGTTGAAGTTATGAGAAACATTGCACTGACAGATAACGTTGCTTTCCCTTGGTTCGCAGCGGCTGGTTTAAATAGAGGTACAACAAACGCTATTAAGGCGAGAGTAAAACTTAGATTGGATGATAGAGATACTTTATATGAAGGAAGACTTAATCCTATGGCTACGTTCTCTGATGTAGGTGTTGTTATCTTTGGAAACAAAACGTTACAAGTTAAAGAAACAGCTCTTAATAGAATTAATGTTAGAAGATTGTTGTTACAAGCTAGAAAACTTATTTCAGCGGTTTCAATCAGATTGTTATTTGAACAAAATGATGAGGTTGTAAGAAATCAGTTCTTAAGTTTGGTTAATCCAATTTTAGACAACATTAGAAAAGAGAGAGGTTTGACAGACTTTAGAGTGACGTTGGATGATACTCCAGAATCTATTGATAGAAATGAGTTGAATGGTAGAATATTTATTAAACCAACAAGATCATTGGAATATATAAGTATCGAATTTAACATCACTAACACTGGTGCTAACTTTGACGATATTTAATAATAATAATAATAAGGTGGGTGAAATACCCCACCTATTTTAAAACAATATAATATGAAAATTAAGAAAGACGGAAAAGTTATTAAGTTAACTGAAACAGATTTAAAGAGAATAGTTAAAAAAGTTTTAATCGAGGATAGTGAAAAAACCAAAAAATAACTAAAAAAGAATAATTTATTTTATTAAAACCCACTATATGTGGGTTTTTTTATTTCTAAGAATATTTATTATATATGAAAGTTAAACTTACCGAATCACAATATAAATTATTGAAAGAATTTAAGAAAAGAGCTTACTCTTTTGATTGGGATGATAATATACTTATGATGTCCACAAGAATACATTTAGATTATAGTGTGAATGGGTTAACTTGGGTACCAGTATCTGTATCTACAGAACAATTTAAAAATATTAGACATAAATTGGGTACAGAATTTAGGTATTTAAACGATGATATCTCACAATCATTTATAGATTTTAAGTCTTATGATGCTTTTTTAAAGGATGTGGTGGAAGCTTTAACACTTAATCGTTTTGGACCTAGTTTTAATAAGTTTAAAGAAGCTTTAATTAGTGGTAGCGACTTCTCTATCATAACAGCTAGATCAAACCCACCACAATCGATTAAAGAAGGTATAAAAATAATTATAGAAAAGAACTTTAACCATTCTGAGAAAGAAGAGATGAAAAGTAACTTAAATGGGTCATCAATCAATGAATATTTGAATTTACAAGATTACCACCCAGTCTCTTCACAAGAATTTTTAACTAAGTTTGGGATGGATGTAAGTGGTGCTAACCCTGAAGAGGGTAAGAAGGTTGCTTTCGAAGATTTTGTTGATAGAGTGGTGGAACAAGTAAGTACATATGAAGATAATGGTAAGTTTGAAGGTATAAGTATTGGGTTTAGCGATGACGATATCAGTAATGTTGAAGTTGTGGAGAAATTAATAGAGGAAAGATTGAATCAAAAATACCCAGAGATTACATTTTTGGTTTATGATACTTCTGATCCAAAGGATACTAAAAAGAAAAGAATAATAATAAAGAAATAATTTTTTTAGAAGTTATATATATTTATATAAAAAGGTAGTTATGAAAATTAAAAAGAATGGAGAAGTTATTAATTTAACTGAATCAGATTTAAAGAAAATAGTTAAAAAGGTATTATCGGAACAAGATACCGATACAGATTATAAGGTAGCATCTGATTTTGCTAAAAGTGTAGAAGATTGGTGGGGTGGTAGTAGTGATATTACAAATGATAGAAAAAATGAGTTTAGTGAGTATCATGAATTTTTTAAAAAATTCCAAGGGTCTTGGAGTGATTCAAATGACGCGGCGGCGATATCATATAAAAATAAAGTTATGATTGATTTAAAAAAATCAGTTAATAGTGGTAATGTCTATTATAAACAACTTAAGGGTTTTATTGATGGTATCATCGATCAGATAGATGATTTATTTCAAAATGATGTATGGTTACACTTATCTTCTACTGATGGTAGAAGTTCATCATATAAGGTTGACGCTGAGATTGATGTTTAAATAAACGTAAACTAGGTTACCACAATCATATATGCGATATATTTTTCTGTCATACATAATTTCCCTTTCAGTCTTATTAGCATCAAACCCTTCTTGAACCAATAAATTTTTACGATACTTAAATCTATGTTCCCTTTTACTATTAATAACATAAAAATAGTTAGGTGTGGAATAGTGTGTCTTATCAAACCCTAACTGATTATATAAATTACCTTGTGACCACCTTCTATCTGCGTAACTTATTATTTGTATGGGGTTATGGTTTTTAAGAAAGTGTTTGAATAATTTACTAGCACCACCAATCACAGAATGATTAATCTTATTACAGAATCTTAATAATTCCCATTCATTTTTAATTCCATTCATTACAACCCTTCCTTTACCAAATGTCATTATAGAAACTAACTCTTCGTTATAATATAAACCCAAATTAACTTTACTACCTATAGTACCTTGAATATGGTTATCATTTAAGAACTTTGTTTTATCTTTAGTTGAAACATCTTTTATTATACATTTTCTACCATATACTCTACCTTCATTTAACTTAAACAGGTTTATTAACCTACTTTTAACGATATCCTTATTTTTAACCCACTCATCTTCAAAAATATGTATTAGATGAATACCTTTAGACTCACACATATTTGTTTTGTTTAAGTGATAATCTTTATCTACATACTTTTCACTATGCCAATATAAACCATTAAATTCTATACCGATATTAAAATCTGGGAGATATACATCTATTTCCTTACCATTAAGGATAGTTCTATCCCCCTCTACGATATTTAAATTTAAAGACATTAAAAAATCCACTAACTCTTTTTCTTTAATAGATTTTAATTCACTAACAACGTTACATAATGTACATGGGTTTATTTCATTTTTAAACCGATAAAATAATAAACTTCTAACAATCTCATATTCACCATCACACACATCACACTTTAATTTCACATAATCACCATATTCATCGACAACATTTAATTCTTTATATTTTTCATTGAATTTAGTTAATTTTGAATCTTGATTGTTTTTACGAGAGTTATTTAATAATAGTGTGTTGGTTACACCGTACTTGCTAAGGTTAGTTTTCTTTCTTTTGTTAACAACACTTTCTAATTTATTTGGGTTGGTTACACCTAATTTTTCTTTGGTTTTTGATTGGATATATTCACTATCTTTAAATATATTAGTAACACCATACCTTTCTAAATTAGTTTGTTCTATTTTTTTCTTTATCTCTTTATCATTTATTGGTGAACCACCATACTTTTTAATACAGGTGTCTTTAACATTATTTTTATGACCCACATGTTTGTTTGTACATTTTATTGAACAATAACTCCCATAACCCTCTCTTAAACTTTTTTTAAAATTTAAATCTTTATCACATTCCTTACATTTTGGGGTGTCAGTTAACCCATTTATAAAAATAAATATTTTTTCTTTAAATGGTGTAGTATCATTTAAATCTATTTTATTACAATATAATTGGATTGCGTTATAGATTGTATTATATTTTTTTCTAATATAATCCTCTCTGGTCTTTAACCCAGCTCTATTATTTTCTAAAAAAAATTTTTTATAGTTCACTTTTTTTAATTTTTAGATATTTATTAACAAAGGTAATGAATAAAATTATCATATACAATAATAACTATAAAAAAAATTAAAAAATGGCGGATTTATTAATGAGAATGCCTGTTCCTTATGAACCATTAAGAAAGAATAGGTTTATCTTGAGGTTTCCAGATGAATTGGGAATACAAGAATGGTGGGTATCTACAACAAGCCGACCAAAATATACAAGTGATGAGGTGGCTATCCCTTTTCTAAACACTGAAACTTATGTTATCGGTAGATTTAGATGGGAAACGATTTCAGTTACTTTTAGAGATCCAATTGGTCCTTCAGCTACACAAGCTTTAATGGAGTGGGTAAGACTTCATTCAGAGTCTGTAACAGGTAGACAAGGATATGCTGCTGGATACAAAAAAGATATCGAATTAGAAATGTTAGACCCAACTGGGGTTGTTGTTCAGAAATGGATGTTACAAGGAACACAATTAAATGACGCTGATTTTGGGTCATTAGATTATTCTTCTTCTGATTTAGCTGATATAACTTGTACACTTAGATTTGATAGAGCCATCAATATTTTTTAAAATTCCTTCATCAAATAAGAACTTTGTCCCTTTTATGTATATATTATATATAAAAGGGACTTTATTATTTATTAATCCCCTTTATATATTAATCTTATAAAGGGGATTTTTTTATTATTATCTAATATTTATATAACTAAGGGTAAAACACTACAATATGAAAAGAAAAGATAAACCAATAAATGAAGATGTTGATTGTAGTAAAGTTCTATTTGTAGAAAGTAGTTTATATAGTGGGAATGAGGAACAGTTAAATTTAAATTATGTCAAATAAAATTATTATAACGGAAGAACAATATTCAAGGTTATTTTTAAATGAACAAAGAATTGTTGATAAAAAAGATAACACTAATGTTGGGAAGGAGAGTCAAAACCCATATGGGATTACTTCTAAATCATATACTGGACCAACTAAATATGTACAAGCACAAAATCAATGGAAATTATTGGGGGCGGAAAACCCTAAAACTGGTAGAAGTATCGTTGATAATGATACGGTTAATAATTTAAAAAATCTTCGTGATGGTGCAATTAATGATTGGAATCAGAATAATAAAAAACCTGAAGAACTCTCTTGGAATGTTAGACGAGATCAAGATAGTAACTCACCTGAAAAAATAATCCCTAATTATATGTCACCCACACAAAGGTTCGATATGGATAAGGGTGATGAAATGTCAAAAATAAATAAAGAGTTTCCTTATAATGACGTTCTTAAGTATAATGAAAACATAAAACAACAAAACACATTAATACCAGAATGGTGTAAGAAACCAAATCTGTTTAAATGGAGTACAGAAAAGATGAATGAAGAAGACCCACAAGATCAAAAAAGACTTAAGTCGTTAAAGATAAAATACCCAATACATAATATAGGGTGGAGACAACCAAAAGGTAGAGAATATGGGTACTACATTAGTTATCGCGTTGACACTGGAAGAGACCCGTTTGTTCATTGTAATAAAGATAGTCTAAAGGGTGTTTGGGTGTATAAAACAAAGATAGGTTATCATTGTGGTTGTATGGTAGATGACAATGGTCAACAATATATGGACAATTCAGGGACATATACTACGGATTACGCGTTAGGGTTTCACCAAAAAATAAAAAAACATGAAAAAGATAACCAACCTGGATTTTTGGACAGTGTTGCC
>Ga0209702_10006613_pt1 | contig 14760 bp, 18 predicted proteins | sample FRY01_FD_187210 | JGI IMG/M metagenome (GOLD analysis project Ga0209702, IMG submission 187210) | Freshwater microbial communities from Lake Fryxell liftoff mats and glacier meltwater in Antarctica - FRY-01 (SPAdes) (version 2) | ecosystem: Environmental > Aquatic > Freshwater > Ice > Glacier... | reverse complement strand
ACGGATTTTTTATTATAATTTACATATTTATCTAATAAAGTACTGACAATAAACACTATTTTTAGCCCAATAATAATCCAAACCGCTATCGATATTATTTGTATAATGGACATGCGTCTTTCTTATATATTATATTTATTTCAAAATTTTCATTTTATTGTATAAAACACAATGAATAATGCGAATTTTATAAAAAAATGATTTAACTTTATAGCACTTGACATTTTTAAAAAAATATCTATCCAAACAATATAAAAAGTTATTTAGACAAAAAATGTTGAAACTGCATAACTGGGTACCACTAAATAAAATTAATTGGAGTTACTTATCTGGAAATCCAAACGCGATATCTCTGTTGGAAAATAATTTAGATAAAATTGATTGGGTTTGTTTATCTAGCAATCCAAACGCGATACAACTCTTGAGAAAAAACCCTCAAAAAATTAATTGGCTTCACTTTTCTTGCAATCCAAATGCAATATCCCTGTTAAAAAAGTATCCGGAACAAATTGATTGGATATCCTTATCTTGCAATCCAAACGCGATACAACTCTTAAAAAAGAATCGTCGTAAAATTTTTTGGGATACCTTATCTAAAAATCCAAACGCAATCGCCCTCTTGGAAAAGCATCCCGATAGAATTGAATGGGAATACTTATCTTGTAATCCAAACGCGATACATCTCTTGGAAAAGAATCTGGATAAAATTAATTGGTTGGCGTTATCTAGCAATCCAAACGCGATACATCTTTTGGAAAAGAATTTGGATAAAATTAATTGGTGTGCTTTATCTAGAAATCCAAACGCAATCGCCCTAAAAATCGGTTCCATCCTCGAAATCTGGACCAGTTTTCCAACTGGGGATTTGTTTAAATAACAAGCAAAAATGCCATAATTTAATAATAATAATAATAAGGATTATACGTCCAACAGATTTATTGAACATGTCGTCGTGGACAATAGTTTAATGGTTAATTGTTCCGTGAGATAATGAATGGTTACATCTTTTTTGCTTAATTCAATCTCCATTCTGGTAATTATTTTTTGTTGATTTTCCACCAAATCTTTGGTTTTGCCAAGTTCCGCGTAATGGTTGGCCTTGTTTTGATTTAAAAATGTCAGCCATTTTTGATGACATTTTGATTTTGTGTGAGATGTAAATCTCGATGTATTTTTGTAGATTTGGTCTTTTCTTGTTCCACACGGACAAATCAGTCCATGGTGAATTGTCGGGATATTGTCCACATAATGTCCCATGTTGTCGACACTTGGAACATATGTATCGGAAGTGAGATTTATTTCCATTTTGTTGTGGATGGACTGATATCCTTGTTATATATGCATTTTTATTTCATTTTTTTGATTTTATAAAAAAATGAATTGGTGTTCACTTGTTTATTAATATAGACGATAAACGGACATTCAAAAAATGATGAAACTGCAAGACTGGGTACAACTAGATAAAATTGATTGGTATTACTTATCTGGCAATCCAAACGCAATACATCTCTTGGAAAAGTATCCTCATGAAATTAGTTGGGATTACTTATCTATCAATCCAAATGCAATATCTCTGTTGGAAAAGAATTTGGATAAAATTTATTGGATGTGGTTATCTATGAATCCAAATGCGATGCATCTCTTGGAAAAGAATATAGATAAAATTCATTGGTATAACTTATCTAGCAATCCAAACGCGATATCTCTGTTGGAAAAGTATCCGGATAAAATTAATTTGATTGGCTTATCTATGAATCCAAACGCAATCGCCCTCTTGGAAAAGAATCCAGATAAAATTCATTGGGATTTCTTATCTATGAATCCTAACGCGATACATCTCTTGGAAAAGAATCCAGATAAAATTGATTGGATGTGGTTATCTATGAATCCAAACGCAATCGCCCTCTTGGAAAAGAATCCATATAAAATTGATTGGGATTTCTTATCTATGAATCCTAACGCGATACATCTCTTGGAAAAGAATCCGGAACAAATTAATTGGGGTGCCTTATCTGAAAATCCAAACGCGATACATCTGTTGGAAAAGAATCCTCATAAAATTGAATGGTGGCGCTTATCTAAAAATCCGGCCATCTTTACTTATGATTACCAAGCCATGTCGGAACGTTGTGGTATATTTAAAAGAGACTTGATGAAAAATCGGTTTCATCCTCGCCATTTGGACCAGTTGGAAAACTGGGGATTTATATAAACTAACAAACAATTAAATTCTTTCATAACATTTTGTGAGGTTTTGTATGTTTTAATTTAACTAATACCAATCAATTTTATTCTTATTTTATTTACATTTTTTGCGACCATACAAGACAATTATAAAACTTAATTGTTTTATTTTTTAATTTTTGTTAGTTTATCTGGAAAAAATCGGATTATAAGATTGTTATTTTATTTTTTGATTAAAACAAAATAACAATAACGAGGTTAATTGTAAAAACTTTATTTTTTTGATTTTATAAATGTTCTCTATGGTAAAACGGATAAAACTGATAAAACGGATATAAATAAAAAATAAAAGAATACATAAATGGTATTAACCATAGAAAATATGTCTGTTTTTGCACAAACAATACAAACTAGCAGTTCCCAAATACCGTCTGTGTTGGCTGATTTCCAAAAATATTATGTTATGTACCATAAAAATCCAGAAGTAAATGAATTTCAAAATTTCTTCTCCAATTCCAAGTCCCAACTAACAAATATTAATAATTCTCTTTTTGCAACACAAACTTCACTGGAAAAAAATATATCCCAATTAGAAACAGAAATGCGTGCCATGTCGAAAAAAATAGATATAGAAAAACAACAATATGGGTTGGCAACTACCAGCCAGTACCGGTTGGCAAACGCAAAAGATGGGGCTAACCAGTTAATCGAAGATTCTCAACATTTGTATAATATTCAATATATAAAAAATATAGAAATTATTGCTGGTGTGATTGTAGTAATTAAAATGTTGGTTAAATGTATTTGAATACTAAATTAGCGATGTTGTGTGGCGCCAATGCATTCATAACCATACATTAAAAATTATAAAATGCCTCGATTTGTTTTGTTTAAAATATGATATGTCATTGGTAAAAACATGTCGTAATCGCATACAAGTACATTATCTTCTTCGTTTTCCCCATCTTCTTCGGGATAAAACACTGCATATCTGGTTAGGGCTCCTACGTTTGAGTTGTTTTTTTTGAACATTACATCCGCCACATATGGAGAAAACGAAAAGCCCGTTTTTATTGAATTTGGTTCCGTTATTTCCTCATTTTTTGTAGTGATAATGGTTTCACTATTTACCTTCGGGGGTCCAAACATGCATGCGACCCGTGCGGATAAAATATCCGGAGATGTGGTATATCCGACATCAGGAATGGGATATACTTGATTTTGTGGAATGCTGTTTAATTTAGACAATTCAGGGTATTCGGCAAAAAAACGGCTGGTTTTTTCATTTACTGATATCCCGCAAACATTGCGGGTATTAATGATTTCAGACGAAAGTCCAAACCACGCACGATTAGATGTTGACATTCCCATATAATGAATATCAGACCAAATATTGGAAACGTCCAACAATGCGTAAATTTCAGCATTGTCGCCCAAATAACACGAACCGACATAGCAATTGTCTACAGATAATGTGGGTGCGTTTGGGTAGATAGAACGATATAATTTTAAAATATAATCCACTACCATTTTTTCGTATTCCCCCTCTTCTTTTAGCACAGAATTTTTATCAATTACAATGCTTGGCAACTCTAGTTGGTTGTAGTGGAATACTTTCTTCTCCAACAAATATTGAATAAAAGGGAACCTGATTCCGGTTTTATTCGAATCATTATGTGTTATGTGCGTACACAATATATTTATTTTACAATTACCCCCAACCTCATCTATTTGTCGAACGAAATATTGAAAAATAGAGTCGTTTGTCTCATTAGTAGAGTCGGTATCGGAGACGGAGGTGTTCAACATATCCTTTTCTTTTTCCACTTCTTTTTCTTTATTTTTCATCACCAGGGTGCGTAATACGTTCTTTTGATAATAAACCAACGTGCGAAATAAATGCACAAACGTGGGGGGCAACAATTCTGTGGTCATTTACTATTAATTGTAATAATGTTTTTTATTTATTTTATTTTTCAATAAACAATGTATTTATTCCAATGCGTATAGATACAATACCTGATATTGCTAATACTGCACCATTTATTATATGCAATATATATATGGTGTCTCTAATGAATTATTTATTAGTTTTAAGGTATTTGAAAATGTATAAATTGAACTAAACAACAAGAAGCACGTATGTAAAATAATTATTTGTTTATTAGACATTGTAATTATTATTTATATGTTTTTTATTTTTAATATGTTTTTTATTTTTAATATCCAAACTAACAAAAATAAAAGAAACAACTTGTATATCTTTTTTCATTAAGTAAAAATCCTCCCCGCACTTTTTCCCAAAAAATAATAAAAAATACAGTTGGTTAATTATTCTTAATCCAACACATACAGACGGAAATGCAGTTGGAAAACAAATAAAAATAAACGAAATTATCCATCGCCTAAAAAGGTACATTTTCGGTACATTTAAAGTATATTTTGGAACATTTTTCGGTCGATGAAAATAGAAAGAAAAACCAAGGATGGATTATTTTGTTTTTCTTTTTTGAAAGTTTTTATGGATTTTATTTTATTCATCCTCTTTTTTATTCAAACTAACAAAATTAAAAATGAATCCAATTGGCGAGGCTTTTGTCTCGGCGCAAGCGCCTCGTTGCGACCGTCCAACCGTTTTATACGTTGTTATACGTTGTTATCTAAATACGGTTGGTAATTTCTAAACTCTTTTCCAAGATTTCCAAGATGTGCATTGCGCTTGAATTACCCGATAAGGCACACCAATTAAGTTTATCCAGATTCTTTTTCAAGATGGACATCGCATTTTGATTCAGCCGACCCCAATTTAGTATTCAAAACCTTGCCACTCACTCACCCGCCAATTACCCCCCCCCATTTAGAAGCCCGATTAAGCACCATAATATTGCACCCATATCCCCGTAGGGGATATGCATTTAAATAAGCCCTACAATTACGGCGGCAATTACGGCGGCAAAAAAATAAAAAATAAAAAGTTGCGAAAAAACATAGGTTTTTATTTATTTATTATTATTTATTTATAAAACACACAGCACACAGCACAGAACATCATACATAATACGAATACATAACCTAGAACCTAGTTGTGTATTCGTGCAATCATTTGGTTAAATTCCGCATATTCGATTTCATCCCGTAATCGCAATTTTTGCACCCATTCCAAGCGTCGTGCAGTCTCTTCGCGTTCTTTTTGCAATATCTTTTCTTCTCTAATAACGCGTTCAACATTTTCTTCGTCTGCCAATCTTTGTCTGTACGCAGCCGCCTTTGCATCTCTATCTACTGTGTGTTTTTGCACATACCAATATTTTCCTGTTTTCGCGCAATGTATAAACTTGTTGCCCATTTTGGTTCTATCCAAGTCAGCCAAGAAATTATACACCACGTCCGAGTAAAACCATTTCTCAAAATACACAATGGCACTGTAATAATTCAGTCCCGTATTTACATCGGTCTTTAATAACGGACATACTTTAGACACTACTCCATATCCCGCATCGTAAAATGCCTGGGATACATAATCCAAATAATCCGTGGGTTTCTTATCCACATGGTGCAGTTCCACCCGAGGTAAAAACAATGCAAATGAAGTGGTTGGGACCGACATTATTATTAAAATTATTGTTAATTATTGTTATTGTTGTTATTGTTGTTTTTGATAACTTTTATTGTAATAAAAAAGAAGAAATATTTCATTTTTTTATTTTACATAGTAATTTATTTTTAACACAATTGAAAATTTTAGTTTGTTAGTTTGTTAGTTAAAGTGTTTTAAATATTATGTTTTTGTATTCCGTTTAAACTCTTGAATATTTAAAACTGCACCTTTAACTATTTTTTATATTTTCTCAAAATAATATAGATGCCTAAACATAAGACATAATATTATAAAATTTCTGCCGTTAAATAATAATTTTAAGATAAACGAATGTAGATAATATATAGTACGATAAATAAATATATTGTTCCGATACATTGGGTTACTTTCATTAAATTTAGGGGGGTGTTGTGAATGTTAAAATATTCCAATACCGGGTCAAAAACATTGAATCCATCTTGGCACAATTTATTTTCCAGCATACTTAATACACATCCATTTAAAATAATAAACGCAGATGTTGCCATTATAATAAACAATGTGGCGACCCACATCATCCACCAAGGACCTACCGTTAACATTATAATTAAAAAAAACCAAATAGTTATATGTAATGCCCTGATTAATTGTACATTGCTACGAGACGACAAACGTTTACTGCAGATAATTTCCTCAAACCAACATATAAAATTATTTTTTTGTTCTTTGGACGGCATATATTGTTTTTGTATATTACATTTAATATTTTTATTATATTATATGAATACTACAGAAAAAGAAATAATTGCAAAAAAAATAAAAAACACCACGGAGGAAAATGCGATTAAAGATTATAATAAATTGAAAAAAATAAATCTAAATTTGGTCTCCAACGAAACACGAATTGGTAATAAATTTGTGGATCGATTTACTTTTTTTCCTCGGTTAGAAACCATTAGCAACAAGGGCATGTCCTACTTTGAGTTTGTACTGGACACTAAATACCACGAAAAAAAATATATCCAAAAAATGTTGAATTACCAAAAGGGAGACGATCCTCATGTTGCATTATATCGCGTGTTTAAATTACATTGCGGGTCCATTGGTATTTTCAAACCTCTCAATGCAATGGAAATATATTCAAAATATAAACCAAACTCCGTATTGGACTTTACCATGGGATGGGGCGGGCGACTGGTTGGCGCGTGTGTGTTGAACGTGCCCAATTACATTGGGATTGATATTAATCAATCTTTAAAAGAACCATATAAACAAATGGTGGGCTTATTGGATACCTTGGATACACAAACAAACATACAACTGTTGTTTCAAGATGCATTATTGGTGGATTACTCTGCATTGGACTATGATTGTGTGTTTACGTCCCCTCCGTATTACAATATTGAAATATATGAGGGAACCACGGCAAAAACAGACGAGGGGTGGAATAATGAATTTTATATTCCTATTTTTAAACAAACGTATAAATATTTAAAACCTGGGGGGCATTTTATTTTAAATGTGCCTATAAAATTATATGAAAATGTGTGTTTGTCATTGTTTGGAGAAGCAACAGAGAAAATCATATTAAAAAAGAAAACCAGACCCAAAAATTCATATACAAAAAAGGATTACAACGAATACATGTATGTGTGGCATAAAACGAAATAATATTGGGTTTTATTGGATTTTTTATTTCAATAAAACATTTTTTTCAAAGGAAATTTACCAACATTTCCACCATTGTTTTGCCGCCACCAACTGAACGTCTTCGGTTGGATTTTCAATATATTGGATATTTAATCCATTTTGTTTTACCGCGACCAACTGAACGGCTTCCGATGGATTTTTTATATATCGGATAGCACATCTATCTTGGGTTTTAATATATTGGATAGCACATCTATCTTGTTTTACCGCCACCAACTGCATGGCTTCCGATGGATTTTCAATATATCGGATAGCTTCTCCATTTAGTGTAACCGCGTTCAACTGGATTTCTTCGGTTTGTTTTTCTGGGTCCAAGTATTCCAACAAACCGATGCACTGTTTGGCGCACTTTACTAATTCTTCGGGAGACAAATTGTTCACCCAAACTTTCAATTTGACCTTGGCTTGGTACTCTTGTATATTCATCTTTTACTAACTTGCTAAATTATAAAAAAACATTTTAAATTCATTTTTTGAAAAAATGGTGGATGCTTTTAGACAAATCCCCAGTTTCCCAAGTCTTTTTTGTTATTAACAATAATTAAAAAGCAAAAAGTAGCAATATAAAAAGGGGTAAAAATAAAAAAGGAAATTCTTTTGGTTTTTATTTTTTACAAAACCGAAAAAAAGATGAAAAACACCACACCTAAAATGAAAATAATAATAAAACCCAATTTGTAAAAACAATTATTACGGTTGGTTAAATATATGAGGTAACGAATCGTAAGACGTGAATGCGGTTGCGGATTGTAAAAATAATATTGGGTATTTTCGTTGGACCGAATTCGGTCCAATTCGGTCTAATTCGGTCTAATTCGGTCTAATTCGGTCTAATTCGGTCTAATTCGGTCTAATTCGGTCTAATTTGTAATAAAAAATATTTGTAAAGGAAAAAGAAAAAAGAAAAAAATGGATTCAAAAACTTGTGAAAAATGTGGAAAATCGTTTTTAAAAAAGTCACATTATAATAGTCATTTAAATCGAATAAAATCATGTGTTTCTAACGAAACAAATATAAATTGGAAGTTTTCCTGCAATCGGTGCGATACAAGATTTCAAAGTAAATATCATTTGAATAGTCATTTAAACCGAAAAAATCCATGTAAATTAAAAAAACCACAACTAGAGGAAATAGAGTTGCAAGCTTTATTTGAACGGTTAAAAACAGAACAAGAACTATTAAAATTAAAGACAGAAAACGAACAATTAAAATTACAAGGGGAAATAAAACATTTAAAAAATCAGTTACAAACTAACATTGAGGCAAATTTACAGTCGGAGATTAAATCATTAAAAGAGCAATTAAAAAACAAATCCAATACAACTCACCACACAACCAACAATACAACAAACAACACAAACATCAGCAATAAAATAACAATCAATGTGTGTGGAGAAGAAACGTTATCCCACATTAATGATGCGTTTTTTATATCTTGTTTTGAAAAGGTAAAGGGGTCTGTAGAAAAATTATTTGGAAAAAAGCATTTTTCTTCCAAAAATAAAGACAACCACAACTTATACATTAGCAATTTACGTGACAACAACATAATGATTTACAAAGACGGGACTTGGAATATAGCAAATAAAGAAGTTACGTTGAATAAAATGTATTACGATACCAAGGAAAATTTAGCAGATGTATACGATAGAATGTGTGGAGATGAAACGTTGATTCCGCGATTGGTGCATACATTTCGTTGGTTTGTGGAAGATGATATACCAGAAAACGAGGAAAAAGTATTCAGAAAGAAATCCATGGACGACATGGCATGCATGGCATACAACAATCGAGAATATCCAATGGAAATAAAAAAACAAATGGAAGAGCGTAAAAAAAATAAAGATTAGACAAATTATTCTACTTTTTTTATTATTATTTTGTTAGTTTGACTAATAAGGTTATTGTTGTTTTTTGTCTGCGTTTTTTCTTAGACGAACCAGGCTGTTGTGTTTTTTCTTGTCGTATTCAGCCGAAATGAATTCGTCTTGACTCATAAATGTTTTGTAAAAGTGCTCTTGAAAAGTCGCAAACTCGGGGTCTTTGGAATAGTTTTTGCGGGCAATCTTTTGCAAGAAATCGTAAATGTAACCGGGGCGCGATTCGGTTCCACTTACGAAATTTTTGCGCATTTGTTTATACTCGTCAATTAATTTAATATACTTGTTTCTGTCTGTAGCGCGCATTTTTCTTTTTTTGCTCGTGGTTTTTCGCGAGGATGGGAGACTGAACGACCGAAACGTAATTCTTCTTCTTTTTTTGGATTTTTTAAAAGGCTCACATCTTTTGCTTTTTTTGTTGTAATGCGTCCCGTTATTACAGCGTTTGCGTTTAGTTTTTACAGTAGTTCCTGGATTGGGTTTGGATTTAAGAGCCGAATTCATTATTGTAATATAATAATATTATAATAATTTTGTTAGTTAAAAATAAAAAAGATTGAAATAATAAGTTGGTACTTTTACCTTTTTATTAAATCCAACTAACAAAAAATTAATTATAATATTATTATATATTATATGTTGTCTAAGTTGGTTAAAACCAAAAGCAAGAGTAACAACTCGGCTAAAAACAAAACGATTAAAAGAAGTAGAAGTAGAAGCAGAAGCAAAAGTAGAAGCAGAAGCAAAAGTAGAAGCAGACGCAGAAGTAGAAGCAAAACGATTAAAAAAAGCAAAAAAACATATAAACTGCCGAAACATTTTTATAAAACTCGATCAATCACCCATAAAATGGTAGAGACATTTGGCTTTGAAACGCAACGCATTAAAACCTATTTTGACAACTATTCCGCGTTTAACTACATTGTTCCGCCAATTCGTGCCATGGGTGCGCCAAGCCAAAACGGGTTTGTCAAGGAAATCAATTACCGACGCCCCCCTTATTCTACCCACGCAATATTCAAGTCATCCTCGGAAGAAATGGCGGACAATTTGGTGTATGAATACATGGTGGGAATGGAAGTCAATAAATGGACGAAATATTTTCCCTGTTTTATTGAAACATACGGGCTATATAAATACAAAACCCCCGAGGATTATGAGTATATTAAACAAACCAAACTTATACGCGACGCAACTATGCTAAAAGAAGCCCTTGCACCCATTGCGTCTGCAAACTTGCCCCAACCAAACTACGACTACGCCGATATGTGCAACAATTCCAAGTATTACGCCATCCTCATTGAATATATAAAAAATGCCAAAGATATGGAAAGTATGGAAAACAAATTAAACGCCAACGATATTCACGCTATTTTGTGCCAGGTATATTTTGCTTTGGGGCAACTCACCGATGAGTTTATCCACTACGATTTGCATACCAACAATGTAATGCTGTATGAACCGTTTCCGGGAAAATATATCGAGTATCATTACCATTTTCCCAGTGGATCCGTGGTTTCGTTTAAATCCAAATATGTAGCAAAAATCATTGACTATGGTCGATCTTACATTAAAGCAAGTCCCAAAATCCACGAAAAAATATGCAAAACCGATGACTGCCAACCACGGTGTGGATGGGGATACGGGTTCAACTGGATGACCACTGAGGAAGAAACGGGTCCTACCGAGTTTTTTATTAGTTCCATGCTACACAACCCAAGTGCGGATTTGCGATTATTCAACGACCTATACCCGGATTTTGATGCCATTCAGTTTGGGGTTGGGATTGACGACGAGGACGATAAAATGTATGGAACCGAGCCGAACCCAGAACGGGGATTTCCGGACCAAATCAACAACGTCGCCGATGCGTCCGATTATTTGCAAGGCTTTATGAAAGATACAGATAGGATTGAATATTACACAAAGTGGAACCCGTCTAAAAAAATAGCAGATTTGAATGTATATGTCAATATGAGCAAGCCAATGAAAATAGACATTATACAGTAATTGTGTTTGTTGGGGTTTTGGTTTTGTAAAACTAACAAAACCAGCATTATTTTTGTGTAACGATATCTAATATATTAAAAAACAGCAATTCCATATGATATATCGGGCGGTAGTTATTATTATATAACTGAAAAAATTGTGCACTTTTAACCAGCAAATTGGATATTTTTTCTTTTTCTTTTTCTTTTTCTTTTTCTTTTTCCTTTATGAGAAAGGTGGCGTGATTCAATAGAAGCCAAACACAATCGTACATGTTTAAATTATATATAAGAATATCGTACAATGCATTTCGTACTAGAGATATTTGAATGGTTTCGGGAAAAGATAAATAGTTGCATAGAGGTTGACAAATTGAATTATGTGGAATTTGCATTGCAACACAATTTGCATGATACGATTCATTTTCTTGTTTGTTTTTTATTGGAGTGCAATTCATTTCACATAATCGTATATTGCTGATGGAATCTATTTCACCAATGTGCTGTTGAATGTAACGACCAGAAGATGAAGAATTGTAGGGTTTTAGATTATTTTGTATTATGCGAGTGTATGCGGACTTGGTTGGTTTTGCAAAAGAAATAATATCGCAAATATTTAAAATAGATTCAGGTATAAAACTAATGGCGTCTGTGATTAGTATAAACTTTATATATATTTTGTATTGGTATTTATGATGCATATAACTGTAAAAGACGTCCAACAATTTGCTATGAATCGCGTGAAAATTGCGACAAATTATAATTCCTGTTTTATGGGGTTTAGTTAAAATAATTTCTACAAATCGAGTAAAATAAGCGTGCCAAATAGATTCGGATAAACATCCAAGTAAACCCATATCAACTTCATAATGTATATCGCTTGTTTTTGTTTGTAATGTATTCGATTTGTCGGTCGATTTGTCGGTCGATTCATAATCAATGGTTATTTTTTTCGTACATTTTAATTCTTTTGCACTAAAAGCACTGACAAAATTCAGTGCTTGGCTATATTTTCCTATCCCAGGAGGTCCGTAAAAAATAAGATGGTTTATTTCTGCCAAAGGAGTTGAATTATACACCTTTAATGGAGTTGTCATTTTAGGATGTAGATTTTCTTCCTTTACTCGTTGTACGTAATGATGAAATTCCAGTATTTCCATTTTTATATGTTAGTTGGTAATTCTTTTATACCATGTTTATAAAATATAGAATCTCAATAGTTTATAATTAAAAAACAAATTAATTATAAAAAATTACGTCTTTATTGTTATTTTCAATATTATTTGCTATATAATGCTTTCAAACAATATTTATAGGATATGTCTTGTTCCAAAATATCTGTTGTATTTTTCACAAATAATGCAGGTTGATTATATGGACGTCTTATTTGAACGACAAGGTATTCAATTTCTGTAATTTTTCCCTGGTTTGGGTGTTGTTTCAGTAATAGTTCAATTTCTTCATCTCTAAAATGAAGACCAATAGGTTGATGTTTTATTAGTTCAGTTATAAGCTTTGTTCCATTAGTCATATTTTTAAATTTTTTTTTAATACTTTCAATAGACACATGTTCCATTGTTTATATTGTATAATAAATTATGTTTATATTGTTTAACCTTGGGATTTTTTTTAAAAAATCAATTATAAAACAGTTATACACGCAATCTAGGGTTCACGCACACGTCGCTGGTAGGAAAAACATCTCCTGACATGCATTGGTCGTTTATGCCCACATTCATACAACTACGAATTCCTCGTTCCTCTCCTATATAGCACCACCCCGCTTTGTTACCAGATTGAATAGAACTATAAGAATCATCGGGATTAATTCCGTCATTTTTATTTTGATTATTTTGTTCCATATGCGTCTCGGCATCGTTTAGTGCTATTTGTAACGTATTATGACGAACATCCATCATTTCATTGTTTTCTTGTCCGTAGTCAATTTGACTTCCGTTTTGCTGGGTTTGTCCTTGTGCTGTTTTTATAGACGCAGACGTGGTTGTTCCTATGGGTGTGGCACCTATTTGTTCTATTTTATTGGATGCATTTATAGTGGTTTCTGCGACCGTGTTTGCTAATACATTCGTTCCTGTGGCACTTACATTCGCGGTTTGTTTGATGGTTTCTAAAGTAGTAAAACCGAACAATTTAAGCATTTTATAAAACACGTTTATTATGGGTTGGAATAGGGCGGCAACTTGTTGTGTGCCTTTTCCTAAGATATAAAACACATTAATGCCTAAAATTGCGAAAATTAAAATAACAACAAGCCACGTGTTCCAAGAATGGTTGAATAATTTGTCTACTAGTCCGCTACTTGTTGTGCTTGCGTCTGATAAATAATTGGCAGTTGCTGCTGCAGTAGTTCCGACATTTGTTGCAGTAGTTCCGTCTAAACTTCGTTCATATTGAATAAAATTCATTGTTTATTTAATGGTTTATATTATTTTGCACATAAAACATAATATTTATAACGTTATTCCTAATATTAAAAAAAACCCAATAAACAAAACAAAATAATATAAATGAATATAAATTATAATAACACTAACAAATATTAATAATAAATGGGAAACAAAGAATCTGAACCCATTGGTTTTGAACTTGTACGGGATACAATACAAATCTTGTCGGACCACAATAATAACCATACAATAATAATTAGCACACTTTTGTCTACAGACCAACAGTGTTTAATTCAATTCACAAAAAGTCCGGAAGAAGAAGAGAAACTGTTGAATGAGTTGATGGAGAGACGTTCGCTCATTCGTATTATCATTTTATATGGAAAAAATTGTCGGGATTTAACCGTGTCTAAAAAGGTAGAGCAATTAAAAATGCTTGGTATTTTAAGTCAAGTTAAAATACAAATTTATGGGGGGGGATTATTTGAATGGCTGCTTTTGCAAGAAATTTACGGTCAAGAATTATTTAAAACTATGGAATGTGGCAAAAGCACGGAACAAAAAACGGTTGATTTGTTAAAATATAAATGATTAATGATTCGCGGAAAAATGTTTTTACATTTATAAAAACAACCAATAGTATCAAAAAATCTACCTAATATTATTTGTTTTTTATTATTAAAAAAATTCATCGGGTTCACACGAGTTAAATTCGTTTTCACATTTAATATTTAACTTTGAAATTTGTGTTTTATTACTTTTTTAAAACTTTTCTTTTTCAGGAGAAATTGCGTTTAACAATAAAAATAATTCCTTAAAATATATTGGATTGCAATTTTTTGGATTAAAATCAAATTTATATTTATCCATAATACAGTATTTATATATAGTTTTATTATTTTATACCAGACATTTTAAACATTAAGATCGCGTTCGGGTCCATATAATAATGGAATAAATTCCATTGGCTTGGACATATCCATATAAATATGCAAGTCGCCGAATTTGTTAT
>Ga0209702_10006609_pt1 | contig 14766 bp, 11 predicted proteins | sample FRY01_FD_187210 | JGI IMG/M metagenome (GOLD analysis project Ga0209702, IMG submission 187210) | Freshwater microbial communities from Lake Fryxell liftoff mats and glacier meltwater in Antarctica - FRY-01 (SPAdes) (version 2) | ecosystem: Environmental > Aquatic > Freshwater > Ice > Glacier... | reverse complement strand
ACCTCTTTGACTAATCTGCCATTTATAGCATAGATTTGCACTTTACAATTCTCGATGGCTAAACCAGTAAAAATAGTGGTCGTCTCTCTCGCCGGATTAGGATATAAAAATGGTTTTTCGGCAAACACAAAGCTTGTTTCAAACGTACCTTGACACAGTAAATCTGTGCTTACTTTTAAGGTGTTTATCCCATTTTTAAGTATTAAATTGATGTCGTTCTCCGTAATTGCTACTGTTTCACCATTTAAAGTTACCCAATAACTTTCTGCCCCGCTGAGTGATAAACGTACCTGTTTTCCATCGACAGATAAGTTTGTTGACACTAGCAGCTCATCGGGTTGCGATATGACCACCTCAAAGCAATAAGCTTCATAGTTTATGACCCCATCAGTACCTGTTATACATACCGTATAAGTACCTGCCGCTAATTCATTTAACTGAAAATTGGTTATAAATGAATTTGTAGTATTGATTCCGTTTCCTGTGATGGCAACCGTATAATTTAAGCCTACAAGCGTTCTTATCTGTATGGCACCATCATTATTATTCCGGCAAGATTCACTAAGTATGGTAACCGTAAAATTTGTCGGGTCAAATCTGTAAACAGGACAACCATCTGCGTTTACCTCTTGGCCTGCTGAAGTACCTAAGCACAAATCGTTTCCATCATCAAACACCCCATCATTATCTGCATCAGGTCTAAACCGTCCTTCTACGCATAATGCGATGCTAAAACTATTCAAACTACCGCCATCACCGTCTGCATTATCTTTTATTTCTAAAATCCAATCTCCTTTAGAAGATTCACCATTAAATGATGCCAACGAGCCTAAAGGCCTCACTGTACCTGAAATTGTTGGCGAAATTCCACAGACAAAACTTGGCGCACTTGCATCAAAAGTGGTATTGATATTTTTATTTTCACCACAGGAATTTGAAACCAATACCACTTTAGTTCCTTTCGGGGAAGTTAAGGTAATGGTTAGGTCAGCAACATAAGTATGGGTAATATTCAAATTAACATCAACATCAGCAATAGGTAAATCTTCCGCAAAAGAAATTATTGAAGTGATGGTCGAGGTACCAGAAGCAGAGATTATTATGGGTAAATTAGTGGCGGGTTTAAGTTGACAATCAATTTCTGGAGTCGTAAAACTAAACGGAGCACTAAAAATACCTTCTCCACAGTCATTTTTAGGCTTTACCCTCCAGAAATGCCTAGTTTCAGGCAATAAACCTTTAGATTTATAAGAATTAAAAATAACGCTTGCGGACTCAATGATGGTCGTAAAAGCGATATTTGTTGCTATTTCAATATCATAAGCAGAACTCGATGGTTCTTCAGCCCATTCAAATACTTGTTCTATTGTTGTATCTGTTGCACCATTAATAGGTGTAATTAAATTAACGATATTAAAAGTTGTATTATAGATATTTAGCGCTAAGGGTAGCCGTTTTGTTGCACTTGCAGCTGTTGCCACAATTTGCAGCGCATAATCTCCTGTTGCTGCAGCATTGGTATTAGAGAAGGTAATATTTACGCTGGTATTGTCTGATGAAGCGGTTAAAGGAGAAAATATGGCGGTTACACCTAAAGGCAATCCTAAAGCACTAAAGGTCGTGGTTTCAGCAAAAACGCCATCTGTTTCAAACTCAAAAGGAACTACCAAATCGTTAGGCTGGCACACATCAAAAGATAAGCTTGAAAAATTCAATACTATCGGACTCGAGGTGATTGTAAAATTTCTGCTATTTACAGCAAAAAAAATGTTATCACTTGCCTTAATCATCCATCTGGCTTGATTGCTTAGCTGATTGGGAATTAAAACTTCATGCGCTCCATCATTTCTTACATTATCAGCCACAAGAAAAGGAAACGTGGCCCCTCCATCTGTCGATAAAAAAATATCAACTTGTTGTGCATTGATTGGTTCTTCATTGGTATTAGCAACATTCCAAAGAACTTCTTGAACACTCCCTGCTTCATAAGATACACTGCTATTCTGTGAAGTAACGGCAAACGTACCCAAATTATTAACAACATTAATTTTTACATTTGCCGAAACCACTTGCCCAGCTTCTGCACTATTATCCCGAACAGTGACTGCAAAATTCATTTCGCGTTCCACATTAGAAACTGTCTCCCAAGCAGAATTTATTGTCGGATTGCTTTGTGTTAGGTTACCTTGAATAACTCTAGATAACTGAGGAAAATACCGACTAGGATCTGTGGAAGGCTGTTGAGATCTAAAATTAGCACCACTCGGGTTGTCAGGACCAAAGGTTTGATTAGTAACAATCCCATCATCTATTTGTTCCCAAGCATAGCTTAATACATCATTCATATCAGAATCCGTAGCAGTACCTGAAAGTACAAAAGCCGTCCCTTTTGGAATGGTGTAATTGGATAAGGGGGCAATAACAGGAGGCGTATTCGCTAAAGGAATTTTAACAGCGCAATTGGTGGTTGCTAAATACTCGGTAATTTGCTGGATACTTATGTAATGAAAATAATCTTGACCGTTTGAGGCTACATTGTTCTCGCCTGTAATACCTGCATAGCCCATAATTGTGGTGCCACTTCCTGGTTCTACTTGCACTAAACTGCCTTCAGAAGCGAAAGACCAAGTGTGGTTTGCTCCTAATTGATGTCCCATTTCATGGGCAACAAAATCAATATCATACAAATCACCTTGTGGGATCATAGCAGAAGAAAAGGCACTCCCTTTTTTATTGTCAACGCAGACAGAAGCAATAAAACCAGCATCTCCTGCATTATTGGCCCTATTGAATAAATGTCCTATATCATAATTAGCTTCTCCAATAACCGTAGAGAGCGTGTTTTGCAAATCAGCGTTAAGATTTCCTTCGTAAGGATCTATAGCAGCATCAGTATAAATAATTAAATCCGTATTCGCTACCAACTCCAAAGTAACGGCTAAATCGGTTTCAAAAACCATATTAATACGAGTTATGGTAGCATTAATAGCGGCCAGAGCATTGACTACCGTACCCCCGTGAAACTGGGTATATTCGCCTGTAGCGGAAATAGCAACACGGTATTTCCTTAAAATCTGAGTAGTTACTAATGCCGTTGGGGATGATGATTTGGCGCTTAAAATAGACGCTTTAGTTTCGCAGACAAAATCGTTATCTACTAGATCAAAAGCACTTCGGGTGTATAACATATAATTAGTGCTATCGGCGGCTTTTTGCATAAAGGTAGCCTGGCTACTGATGTTATCCACAACCATGGTTTGTATGCCGTTTTGCGAAACACTAAAGCGTATTTTTTTATTAGGATTATTCACCGCCACCCCTTTGTACGATTTTATTTGAGGATATTTTGCGTTTAATTCAGGAGAAAAAACAGGCGCTTCTTCCACCTTAAATCCTACTATTTGTCCGGCTGCATCAGGAAAATAAACTATAGTACTCAACTTTGAATTTATTGAAGTTGAGGTTAATTGATTTTTAAAATCAGCTTCATTTAAGGTAAATAGTTTTGCATTTTTAACCGATAGCTCATCTAAAGATTTAGAAACTCGGGTACTTTTTAAGCCGCTCTCTTCCCAATAATTATCTTGTGAAAACCCACAAAAGCACATAAAAAATATGGGAATTGCAAAAAGTAAACGTAAATTTGTGGTCATTAATTTTTCTAATGAGCTATAAAAGTAAGCCTTTTTATTATTTTATTTTCGTGGTAACTATTCAAAATATAAGTAAATTCGATAAAACACATGCAACTGCCATCACCATCGGCACTTTTGACGGGGTGCATGTGGGGCATAGAGAGCTGTTAGACAAGCTCATAAGCGGGGCTAAAATTTTTAATTTAAAAGCTACGGTGCTTACTTTTTTTCCGCATCCAAGAATGGTTTTACAGCAAGATGCGAATATTAAATTGCTCAATACCTTAGACGAAAAAGTAAAAATATTAGGGCAAATAGGACTCGATTTTTTAATGATTTATCCGTTTACTCAGGAATTTTCTAGGCTAACAGCTAATGAATTTGTTGAAAATATTCTCGTTAATGGTTTAAATGCTAAAAAAGTAATCATTGGTTACGACCATCGTTTTGGAAGAAATAGAAATGCCGATATTCACGATTTAAAAGATTTTGGAAAATTATTCAATTTTAAGGTCGATGAAATTCCAGCACAAGAAATAGACAATGTATCCATAAGTTCTACAAAAATTAGAAAAGCTCTAGAGGAGGGCGATATTATAACCGCTAACTTATATTTAGGTTATGAGTATATGCTTACTGGCGTCGTTATTAAAGGAAAAGGTTTGGGCAGGCAGTTAAGTTTCCCCACAGCAAATATTTTTATCGAAGAAACTTATAAATTAATTCCGCTTAAAGGCGTTTATGTCGTAAAAAGCTACATCAATAATAGAATAGTTTACGGCATGATGAATATTGGTTTTAACCCAACCGTTGCGAAGGCAAAAAATACATTAGCGACCCTACTAGAAAGTATTGAAGTCCATTTTTTTGATTTCAATCAAGATTTATATGGACAAACATTACAGATTGATATCTTAAATCGAATCAGAGACGAACACAAGTTTACCTCAATCGACGCCTTGAAAGCCCAATTAGCGAAAGATAAGGAAACGGCTTTAAGGCTTATAAGCCAAAATCCCCTTCCCTAAATTTATTCCCCGAAGGAGAATGGCTTTGCTTCCCTCTCTAGAAAAAAAGTGGTAATTCCGCTTTTTGCGTAATGGGGAGTTTGACCAATGCCAGGCATCATGCTTGCGAATAAGTATTTCTTAAAAAAACCTCTTTTAATCCCCTCAAATGAAGAAACCTATTTCGTTTTTTTACTGTAAATTTGTTGGCTTAAATTAGAATTCCATGTTACACCTAAATACTATCAGAGAAAATAAAAAGGCTTTTATCGATGCTTTAAAAAAGCGCAATTTACAAGCTGATGCGATGATAGAAAAAGTATTGCAACTCGATGAAAATCGCAGAGCAACCCAAACAGAATTAGATAATTTGTTAGCGGAGGCTAAAAAACTATCCAACGAAATTGGTGATCTTTTTAAAAATGGAAAAACCCAAGAAGCCAATGCTTTAAAGGAACAAACTAGTATTGCCAAAGATGTAACAAAACAATTGACCGACCAATTGAATAATCTTGCCACGGAACTTCAAAAAGCCTTGTATCAAATTCCGAATATTCCGCACGCATCAGTAGTTGCAGGAAAATCGGAAGAAGATAATGAAGAGGTTTTTAAAGAAGGCAATATCCCTAAACTTTTTGAAGGTGCTTTGCCACATTGGGAATTGGCTAAAAAATACGACATCATCGATTTTGAATTGGGTGTTAAAATTGCTGGCGCTGGGTTTCCAGTATATAAAGGAAAAGGCGCAAAATTACAACGTGCTTTAATCAATTACTTTTTAGATAAAAATACCCAAGCTGGTTACACCGAAGTGCAAGTGCCACACGTAGTAAATGAAGCTTCAGGTTTTGGAACTGGGCAGTTGCCTGATAAAGAGGGACAAATGTATTATATGCCTGAGGACGATTTGTATTTGATCCCGACCGCCGAAGTTCCTGTAACCAATATGTTTAGAGATGTAATACTCAATGAAAAAGATTTTCCGATTACCTATACCGCTTACACGCCTTGTTTTAGAAGAGAAGCAGGCAGTTACGGCGCGCATGTTCGTGGTTTAAACCGCTTACATCAGTTTGACAAGGTAGAAATTGTTCGTGTAGAGCATCCAGACAAATCATACCAAGCATTAAATGATATGGTAGAACATGTAAAAAACATCTTGCGTGAATTGAAATTACCCTACCGAATTTTACGCCTTTGTGGTGGCGATTTAGGCTTTACTTCGGCTCTAACCTTTGATTTTGAAGTGTTTTCTACTGCACAAGACCGTTGGTTAGAAATTAGTTCCGTGTCTAACTTTGAAACCTACCAAGCCAACCGCTTAAAATTACGCTACAAAGACGAAAATGGCAAAAGCCTATTAGCACACACCTTAAACGGCAGTTCTCTAGCTTTACCACGAGTTTTAGCAGGTATTTTAGAAAATTACCAAACCAAAGATGGGATTAAAATTCCAGATGTTTTAGTGCCTTATTGTGGGTTTGATAAGATTGGGTAGTTTTTGGATGAAATCACAGATTAAGAATATGATGTCGGGATACCGTAATAACTTTTCTAGTCATTTAATTTTTTGAACCCAAGACGCCCTGCGACAATCGAAAGCAACAACATTACTGGCATAGCAACCTTCCAAAGGGGACAAGAAAAATAGGCACAGACCATTAGACCTAGCGCTAATCCGCTAACCCAGAAGAGAATAATGTAAGACTTTAGCATAAGATGTTATTTAAATAAAAATAAATAAGGATATGGATTTAACCAAAAATAATTTAAGTATATTCTTTGGAGGTTATTTCTAGTACTAACTATTAAATAAAAATACAATAAATTTTTGGGTTTACCTAAACCACATCTCCCTAAATAATTTGTTTCACAAGAGGCTTCCCAAAAACCAATCCTCTTAACTGGCTCTAGTATTATTGAAACTGTTTATGCTATTTTTTTCTTTTTTTCGCTAACTTTATTATGTATATCAAACAAAAAATCGCTATAATCAAAAAGCCTAGCCCTTTAATTTGTGGACTCATAAAGCTAATCATTTTCTTGCACAGTCAGCAGCAACTATAGAGGCTATAACAGCCGTTTCAGCGGCGCAAGCAAAGGCTATTGGTTGCATAAATGGAATAAAGAAGTTATACCAGCACATGCGCCGGTAAGAAACCCTAAAGCAGTGCCCTCATGACTTCCTACACAACTTAAAAAACTATCTTTTGTGTTACTTTTATTTCCCTTGTCAGAAAGTAAATAGATTTTATTATTTTCTACATGAAAATCAGTACTATATGACTTAGCGTACTTTTCAAATGAAACATTAAAGTCACTACCGCCATCCGATAAACTAGTTATCTTAAAATCATAAGATTCACGATCGTATATTGTTGGTATTACATAAGTGACATTAGTTATTTTATGACTTTTTGAAAACCTACTTGAAGATGGTATTTGATAAATAGCATCAACATTGTAACTGTAGTTTTTTTCTAAAACTTCTTCTGTAGTCTTTTCTTTAGTACAAGACCCAAACAAAAGGAATATAATAGTTAAAATAATTAATTTGGATAAATTTTTCACAATAATTTATTTTAAATTATGCCTAATATAGGCAGATTATACTTAGTTTCATACTATTCTTTCGATTTTCGTAACTCGGTTTTCTTTTAAATTTATTTTGGTTTCAACTTTCCGATTGCCGATTTTGAATGGTCAGTCCATTTTTTGATCATTTTAGTAACTGTATAGCCAATCAGAGGTTTTTTGTAAGAACTATCGCTAAAATATAGAATTAAAACAAGACCAGACTGCGTAAAAACCATTGACTTTCAAAGGTTTTTATTTTTATAACAATTCTGTAATTTTTAGTTCTAAATTTAAATTTTCACCATTTCTTCATTCTTCTTATCTTTGATAAAAAAGTACTATTGAAACATATCCTGTTTTTTATTGCCCTTTGTGCTATGCAGTTTGTCTTTACCCAAGATTATTTTTTGGCAAAGCAATACCTCAATGACAGCGATTTTGAGAAAGCGGTGGTTTTTTATGAAAAATTGGTTAAAGAAAATCCAAATCGTGGCGACTTTGCCGAAGACCTCATCACCTGCTACCAACAATTGGAACGCTATGACGAGGTTGAGAAAATACTTTTAAATACCATAAATGGCAGTCGTGTTCACCCTATTTATTTTGTGGAATTAGGCCATAATTTCACCCTACAAAATAAAGATGTTCAAGCCAAATTACAGTATGAAAAAGCACTAACCACTATTGCGGAAAATTCAAATTTCGCTTATGGCGTTGGGGCACGTTTTCAGCAATATACGCTATTAGACTATGCCGAAAAAGCCTTTTTAAAAGGTATGGAAACGAATCTAGGCCTTGATTTTAATTTTGCTTTAGCGCGTATTTATGGCGAACAGGGCAAAATTGAAAAGATGTATGTGGCTTATTTAAATTTACTGCGTAATGGCAATACCTCCATGAGTAACGTATTGCGCAATATTGATGATTTTATTACCTCCGAAGCCAATAATGAAAACAACGTTACCCTAAAAAAAATTCTCTTACAAAATGCTCAAAAAGACCCTGGCATGCTTTGGAATGAACTGTTGAGCTGGCTTTTTGTAAGACAAAATCAGTTTAATAGTGCTTTTACACAAGAAAAAGCCATTTACAAAAGATCGGAGTCGAGTTATTTAAACAGAATGGAAGATTTAGGGAAATTAGCCCTAGAAAATAATGCCTTGGAAATTGCCAAAGAAATATTTGAGTTTATTATAGAAAAAAGTATTGATAATGTTGCAACCTTAAATGCCCAGTTAAACCTTATTGATATTCAATTACTAGACAAAAGCGATGTAACTATGATAAAAGTTACCGCTACTTTTGAAACCTTGATGGCGGATTATGGTTATAGAAATCAGACTTTAGAATTACAAGTGGGCTATGCTAAGTTTTTAGCTTTTCAAAAAAATGATCCCGAAAAAGCGATTTCAGTATTGAAAAAATCGCTAGAACTACCGTTGAACAATTACGGCGAAGCTTATGTAAAAATGGCCTTAGGCGATATTTTAGTGTATGACCAAAAATTTAATCAAGCTTTAATTTATTTTTCTCAGGTGCAGCAAAATTTAAAAAATGATGTTCTAGGGCAAGATGCTCGTTTTAAAGTGGCACAAACCAGTTTTTATAAAGGCGATTTTGATTGGGCACTTACACAACTTAAAGTACTGCGGAGTTCTACTTCTCAACTTATAGCCAACGACGCCATGCAACTAAGCTTGCTCATTGCCGACAATTCTTTGGAAGACTCCACACAAACCGCATTAAAGATTTATGCGAAAGCAGATTTATTAGCCTATCAAAATAAAACTAAAGAGGCGATTACTACCCTTGAAATTATCCTAAAAGATCACAAAGGCGAAAAAATTGAAGACGAAGCCCTATTAAAACAAGGCGAATTATTAGAAAAAATCAAGGACTTTGAAGCTGCAAAATTTAATTATCAAAAAATTATAGAGTTTTATGCTGACGGCATTTTAGCCGATAATGCTTATTTTGCTATTGCGCAGTTGTATGAAAATCAGTTCAACGATATTGAAAAAGCAAAAGAAAGTTACGAAAAAATCATCTACAATTATCAAGATAGTTACTATTTTCCGCAAGCCAGAAAAAACTTCAGGCGATTGCGGGGAGACTCAATTAATTAAAAATTAAAAATACTAATAGTTTGAAAAATTTCTGGTTTCAAGTTTCTGGTTCTAGTTAAAATACTAAATAAACTATACGCAACTTCTTTGCTGTCTGCATGGGAAGTTCAAAGCCATTTCTGCTGAAAACTTAACATTTAAAAATTCAAAACTTTTACTTTATATTTTTTTCTTTTTGAACTTGATACTTGTACTTGCATTTGAATTTTTTTTAATAAACTACCTTTGTGTAACTTTAAAACAGAAACCAGAAACTCGAAACCCCTTAAACCCTTCAAATGTACATCTACAACGTAACCATAAATATTGACGAATCGGTCCATGAACAATGGCTGGCATGGATGCAAAAAACACATATTCCAGAGATGATGGCGACAGGCAAATTTACCCAAGCGAAAATGTGCAGGGTTTTGGTAGTCGAAGAAATGGGAGGGCTAACCTATTCGGTGCAATACAGTGTAAACTCCAAAGAAATATTGCAAAAGTATTATCAAGAAGATGCCCCAAGATTAAGACAAGATGGTTTACAGTTATTTTCTGATAAAATGTTAGTGTTTAGAACCGAATTAGAAGTGATCAGTGAATACTAAAACCTATTTATTTAGTTTCGGAACGCTGCAAGATGATAAAGTTCAAGTAGCACTTTACGATAGAAAATTAACAGGCTTTAAAGATGTCTTGCAAGGCTACTTACTTTCGGTTGAAAAGATAGCCCACCAATACCCAATTATTTACAAAACAAGTAATATAGCAGATAAAATAGAAGGTGTAGTTGTCGAAATTTCAGCAATTGAACTTTTAAAAACCGATAGGTGTGAAGGTGTCTATTATAGCATAACAGCAGAAATATTTGAGTCAGGCGTAAAAGCTTGGTGTTATATCCAACAGAAATAAGCTTTACCATGTCAAAAAAAACATTCAAAAAAACCTTTAATAGTGCTAAAAAGGCAAAAGAACAAAGTCCGATTAAAGCGAAAAAACATTTAGGACAGCACTTTTTGAAAGATGAAGCCATTGCTCAAAAAATTGCAACTACTTTAACCTTTCAGGGCTATAAAAATGTCATAGAAATTGGTCCAGGTACAGGCGTTTTAACTAAATATCTTTTAAATGAGCTCATAGATTTGGTAGCGATGGATTTAGACTCGGAATCTATCGTATATCTAAACCATAGTTTTCTGTTGGAATATCCAGAATTTATTGGACGCAAAAATGGATTTCAAGTACTGGAGGCAGATTTTTTAAAATTTGATGTTACGACATTATTTGGGGATGAACAATTTGCAATTACAGGTAATTTTCCGTATAATATATCAACCCAAATTGTTTTTAAACTTTTAGAAATAAAGCATTTGGTACCCGAATTTACAGGCATGTTTCAGAAAGAAGTTGCAGCTCGAATTTGTGAAAAAGAAGGCAATAAAACCTACGGAATTTTATCGGTTTTGGTACAAGCTTCTTACGATGCTGAATATTTATTTACCGTGCCGCCTACCGTTTTTAGTCCACCTCCAAAAGTAGAATCGGGCGTATTGCGATTAACACGAAAAGAAAATCAAAACATAGGTTGCGATGAAAAGCTACTTTTTAAAGTGGTAAAAACAGCGTTTAACCAACGCAGAAAAACCATCCGCAATAGTTTAAAAACCTTCAACCTTTCTGATAGTCTCAAAGAAGATAGTATCTTTGATAAACGACCAGAACAATTATCGGTGACCGATTTTATTGCTCTGACAAATACCATTGCTAATGATACCGTTTAAATTAACAGAAGAACTTTTAGATAACATTGAAGCCCTCATTGCCAATCGAAGCGATGCGGAACTTTCTGCGCTTTTAAGTGAAATTCACTTTGCCGATGTTGCCGAAATTGTTAATGAGTTAAATGATGACGATGCTACTTATTTATTTAAACTTTTAGATAGCGATAAAACATCTGATATTCTTACCGAATTAGATGAAGATGTAAGAGAAGTAATTCTAGGAAACCTTTCGGCTAAAGAGATTGCCGAAGAACTTGACGAATTAGACACAGATGATGCTGCCGATATTATTGGGGAACTTCCTAAAGAAATGATTCAGAAAGTTATTTCAGAAATCGAAGATCGTGAGCACGCTAAAGATATTGTTGATCTTTTACGTTATGACGAGAATTCTGCAGGTGGTTTAATGGCGAAGGAATTGGTAAAGGTTAATGAAAACTGGGATGTGCTTACCTGTGTAAAAGAAATGCGTGCACAGGCAGAAAATGTTACCCGTGTACATTCCATTTACGTCGTGGATGACGAGGATAAATTAAAAGGACGTTTGTCTTTAAAAGATTTATTGACAACCTCGACAAAAACACATATTAAAGAAATTTATATACCTAAGGTTGATTATGTAAACGTAAATGAAAGACCAGAAGAAGTGGCTAAAATTATGTCGAAATACGATTTGGAGGCTATCCCTGTTATCGACGAAATTGGGCGGTTAGTAGGTAGAATTACCATTGATGATATTATTGACGTTATTCGGGAAGTAGCGGAAAAAGATTACCAATTAGCGGCAGGTATTTCACAAGATGTTGAAGCAGATGATAGCATTTGGGAACTCACCAAAGCACGTTTGCCATGGTTATTGATTGGTATGTTTGGTGGTGTTGGGGCTGCTAGTATCATTACAAGTTTTCAAGGCGCTTTTGTTCAGTTTCCTATTTTGTTGGCATTTATTCCGCTCATGCAAGCCACCGCTGGTAATGTTGGCGTACAATCGTCCGCAATTGTGGTGCAAGGTTTAGCAAATGACACTATTAAAGGTACTGTTATCGGTCGCTTATTAAAAGAAATGTTGTTGGGTTTGGTCAACGGTTTGGCGCTGGCTTTGGTGTTTATTTTAATCAGTCATTTCGGATTTAAAACCCCATATTTGGTATCTGTTACAGTAGGTTTAGCTTTGATTACTGTAGTGATTAACGCCGCTGTTGTTGGTACTTTTATTCCAATTTTTTTAAACAAAAGAGGTATTGATCCTGCCATTGCAACGGGTCCATTTATCACCACGAGTAATGATGTTTTAGGGATTTTAATCTACTTTTCCATTGCAAAAGTTATTTTGGGGTTTTAAACAACTATACTACTAAAAATATCATACATAAAACCCTAAATTAAAAAAAATCCAGATTAGACTCTATCACTAATTTTCAAAAAACGACTATGATAAAAAGTATAGAAAATATAGAATTAGAATTTTTAACGATAGATGACTATCAAGCCCTAAAATCGGCCATGATAGAAACCTATCCGAATATGGCAAATTCCTATTGGAAAGAAGCGCTTATTCAATTATTAATTACCGAATTTCCACAAGGACAAGTAGTTATTAAGGTCAATGGAAAATTAGCTGGTTGTGCTTTATCCTTGCGGGTAGATTATGCCCAATTCGATAGGCCACATACTTACAAAGAAGTTACAGGCAATTATACTTTTAGCACCTTAAAAATAGATGGTGATGTGCTGTACGGTATTGAAGTTTTCATCAAATCAGAATTTAGAGGTTTGCGTTTGGGAAGACGTCTGTATGATTACCGAAAAGAGCTTTGTGAAAGAGAAAACCTAAGAGGAATTATCTTTGGCGGTAGAATCCCCAATTACCACAAATATGCTGAAAAAATGTCTCCCAAAGAATACATTGAAAGTGTAAAACGAAAAGAAATTCACGATCCTGTGCTTAATTTCCAAATTTCGAACGACTTTCATCCCTCTAAAATAATGAAAGGTTATTTAGAAGGCGATGCAGCATCAAACGAGTATGCGGTGCTGTTAGAATGGGACAATATCTATTATCAAAAAACAAATACCAAAGCAGCTACGAAGAAAAAAGTCATTCGTTTGGGCTTAATTCAATGGCAGATGCGGAGCTATAAAAATTTAGATGATTTGATGCAACAAGCAGAGTTTTTTATTGACTCGGTTTCTGGTTATCGCTCAGATTTTGCCTTGTTTCCAGAATTTTTCAATGCGCCTTTAATGGCAGAAAATAACCATTTAAAAGAGTCCGATGCCATTCGAGAATTGGCAAAACATACGGAAGGTATCGTTCAGAAATTTTCAGAATTAGCCATAAGTTATAACATCAATATTATTACTGGAAGCATGCCTGAAATTAAAAACGATCTACTTTATAACGTAGGGTATTTGTGTAAAAGAGATGGCACTACAGAACGTTACGAAAAACTGCATGTTACCCCAGATGAAGCTAGAGTTTGGGGTATGCAAGGCGGATCATCATTTAAAACTTTTGATACTGATTGTGGTAAAATAGGTATCTTAATTTGTTATGATACGGAGTTCCCTGAATTAAGTAGATTATTAGCCGATGATGGCATGGATATTTTATTTGTCCCATTTTTAACCGATACCCAAAATGCTTATTCCCGAGTGCGTCATTGTGCTCAAGCCAGAGCTATAGAAAATGAATGCTATGTAGCTATTGCGGGTAGTGTTGGGAATTTACCGCGCGTGAATAATATGGACATCCAATACGCACAATCGATGGTGTTTACGCCTTGTGATTTTTCTTTTCCTGCTAACGGAATTAAAGCCGAAGCAACGCCAAATGCCGAAATGATTTTAATTGCTGATGTTGATATAGATTTGTTGCGCGAACTCAACCAATTTGGCAGCGTTAAGAATTTAAGAAACCGTAGAAAAGATTTGTTTGAATTGAGAAAGAAGTAGCTTTTTTAAAACTTTTATACTTTATATGAAGCCCATCAACTTAATAGAAAAACAAACTTTATTCATCAAAACATGTCATCCGCATCAAAATGCCATTCTTGATGATATGCAAGTTATCCTAGCGAAATTGCAAGGCGAATTTGTTTGGCATCCACACGAACATGAAGATGAACTTTTTCAGGTGTCAAAATTGCCTTGTGCATGCAGTTTAGAGATAAAACGGATAGTACATCAAAGCGAAATTATTGCGGTGTCTAAGGGTGTAGAAAACTGCCCCATGACTAAAAGTAATGAAGTGGTTGAAGGGTTGCTTTTTGAAAAATCAACAACTGGTTATATTAGAAATATTTAGCATAAACTGAGTCAAAACCATTATCTTATAAAATAAAAACCCCTATGCGAATATTACATTTGGATGTAAATCATCCACTAATCATAGAACAATTTACGGCTTTGGGCTTTACAAATGATGAAGATTATAGATCATCAAAACAAGAAATTCAAGGAAAAATTCATTTGTATGATGGTATCATTATTCGCAGTAGGTTTGGTATTGATCGTGATTTTTTAGAAAAGGCCACGAATTTAAAATTTATAGGACGTTTAGGTGCTGGCTTAGAAAATATTGATACTGCTTATGCGAAAAGTAAAAATATTTTTTTAGCGGCCGCTCCCGAAGGCAATAGAAATGCCGTTGGTGAAC
>Ga0209702_10006608_pt1 | contig 14766 bp, 13 predicted proteins | sample FRY01_FD_187210 | JGI IMG/M metagenome (GOLD analysis project Ga0209702, IMG submission 187210) | Freshwater microbial communities from Lake Fryxell liftoff mats and glacier meltwater in Antarctica - FRY-01 (SPAdes) (version 2) | ecosystem: Environmental > Aquatic > Freshwater > Ice > Glacier... | reverse complement strand
GTACGTCTTCGCACAGATGGCACGAATGGTGGGAGGATGCATGGTTCAACATATACGCATACAAAAGGATGGGCCTAAACGACCTGGTCGACGCTAGGTGTCCCATTCTCAATTGTGACTGCTGTAACTACCATGGGGAGAATGCACATCACTCCTCGTCCTCCCCCTCGTCCTCCCCCTCGTCCTCCTCCTCGTCCTCCTCCTCGAGCCGGCGCTTCCTCGCCGCGCCCAGCTCGGGCGCCGGCGCCGGCGCCAGAGGTCGGCCCGAAGCCACGCCGACGCTGGTGTTGGCGTCTGCGATGCGCGAGCTGCCGTCCGACGCGTCGATCAGTGTCAGCCCCTTGGAGATCATCATGATGTTGAGCTTGTCGGTCTCGTCACAGCAGCCGATGACCGGCAGGTCGGACTTGCTGAGGCCGAGGCACAGGCGCATCTGTCTGGAGAGGTTCTTCTGAAGGCTCTCGCGGATCTCGGCTTGGTCTTTGGCGCCGGTGCGGTTGGCCAGAGTGACGAACGAGGTGATCGTGCGGACAACCTCCTTGCAGTTGTTCATCCTGGCCGACTCCGGCGACATCACGTGAGCGGACAGCTGCAGAACGGCGCGCTCGATGCTGCACGACAGCACAAAGCCGATCTTGCCCTCGGGGATGATCCCGGTCTGCTTGTCGGCGAACACCTCGACCATCTCCTTGTCGGCGAGGATGACCGCGGTCCCGATTTTTTTCCCGTGGTTGATGTTGTTGCTGTTCCCCTCGTACAGGGTCATGCTGGCGACGGTGCCGCCGAAGACCACATCCTGGCGGTTCACGAACATGGTGGCGTACGGATCGGTCTCGAGATCGACGTCGGAGATGTCGACCGACGGGTAGCACGCGTGCCTGGCCGGCATGATCGCCATCATCGTGATGTTGACGGACAGCTCCTTGGAGAGGCGCGCCTTCTCGAGGTACTTCTTCGCTACGAAGGACGGGTTCTTCATCCGTTCCTTGAGCAGAGCCGCGCAGCGGTCGGCGGTCGCGTGGGCCTTGTGCGACGTTGCGAAGGCCTCGACAGCATCTCGGTCCGGCATCAGGAGCAGGAAGGGGGTCACGCCGATCGAGATCGACTCGCTGGCCCCGGACTTCAGAAGAAAGGACTGGCCGCTGGCGACCTCGGCGTCCGTCAGATCCCCCTTGCTCAGGGCGACCAGCGCCGCGCCGGTCGCCACGACCGTCAGCCTGGCGTCGCCGGTCTCGACCAGCCTGCAGTCGGGCGATGCGTGCGCAGCGCGCAGCGCTGCGACGCAGCGTGCGCCCATGCGCACGATCTGCGGCATCTGCGACGGGCCGCCGCAGAGGATCAGGGCGACGAAGCGCACGCGGGCACCGCCTTCCCGGGCCGCGGCGGTCTTGGCGACCTCGATGACCAGGCTCTCGATCCTCGCGACGTCCCTCTCGCACGCCTTCTCGAAGACGGGGAGAGGGACCTCAAAGCCGTCGCACGTGACGCTGCCTTCGACCGACAGCTGCGCCATCAGGCGCTCGAGCGTCTCCTCCGGAGGCGTCTTGCCGCCCGCCAACAGAAGCGCCCTCAGGTGCGCCTTGAGGTCCTTGCCGGCGAGGTCGACGATGCCGTCGCACTCGACCATCTCGAGCATCCAGACGCCCGCGCCGATGCACTGCACGGAGATCACGCTGGCGTCCGTGGTGCCGCCCCCGACGTCGCACACGATCATGTGGGGCGCATCATCGCCGGAGGCAAGCTCATTGAAGAGGTTCATTATGCTCATGCTGCCGATGACCGCCGCGGTCGCTTCGTCCATCATGGCCACGATGGAGTCCTGAGGGATCCCGGCCAGGGTGGCGGCCTCAACGAGCGCGCCGCGACGCGTCTGCGGAAAGTTCGACGGGAAGGTGAAGGCCAGCATGACGTCGGAGGAGCACAGGTTGAGCCGGTTGGGTCCCTGGAGCGCCAGCGCGATGACGTCCTTCAGCAGCATGGAGACCAGGTGCACCGCCGTGTAGCTGATGGGAGAACCTTGTGCTGCGCAGGGATGTGAGAGCAGGTTCCACTTGGCATGTCCACTCGGCATGTCCACTCGGCATGTCCACTCGGCATGTCCACTAGTAACATGTTGCATGTTCCATTCGGCATTCGTTTGTAAGAGGGAAGCACAACTCACGCGTGATGTGAACGACGCCTTCGACGATCTCGTACTTATGCCCAGCCTTCACGAGGTCCTCAAGGTCTTGGTTGGGCTCACTCAAGTCGAACAGTCCGAGCACCCGCTTGGTCTGCAGCAAGAAGAAGTATTATATGACCCGCGGGAGCTAAAGTGAATGGACGACGGAATCGGATCACTTGCCTCCATGAGGGGCTTGTTCTTGGAAGGAGCCAGAGCGCGCTTGCCGGTAACCAAGCCTCCGAGCTCATCATCATATCGAATCACTGAGTTATAGGTCTTCTCTCCTTCAAGGATGACAACGCTCGACACTCCGCTCTTCATGTCGATCTCCATGACGACTCTGCAGCGATAATAAAGAGGTTCGAACGCCACATAAACGATAGAATTGCTCAACGCATCATATACTCACATTGTCGACGTCCCCATGTCCACAGAGGCAGCCTTCTTCTCGCCAGACATATTACGGTTCATCTGTAATGATGGGGTTAAACAACTATTCGATTCGATTGTGTCGCTTCGATCTCGACGCCGGAGATTCATTATCCACACGTCAACTAACAAAAAACGCCCACTAAACAAAAAACGCCCACTTGCTAGTTCTCAAGCGGAGTGGAATGACAACGACTCCGCCTGCGAATCAGGGGGGTCCCTCAGATACCCCCATGCCTGAAAAGATGGAACGCTTCGTAAGGAAAGGGACTCAATTAATCGAGATGAATGGCTGGCCACATAAGTCGCCAGACGAAATTCGCAATATCTTGACGGCGAAGGTGACTGTCATTAAGGAGCCAGACCATGGATCGAGCCAGCACTGGTCCTGCAGAGTCGAGGGAGTGAAAAACAACGTCACCGGCATTGAAGCGACTATGAGGCTTCTGCTTGGGGGTGAGGAAGGACATTTACATTAAGGGCATTTACAGACCGTTCTCGCGACTGCAACCTCATTTCTTGCCAAACCAGGTGAGCAGGAATCTCTGACGCCAGCGAGGAAGAAGGCGAAGGTGCTGAAGGAGGCGCCGCCCAAAACACCCCAGGTGGGTGGGTTAACTACCTAACTGCATGCATGCATGCATGCATGCATTTGCCGACAGCGGGAATGTTGTGTGCTGCATGCTGAGGATCACAAGCCAAAATTGTCTCCAACGCAGGCCGGCAGCGGAAGCATCCATGTCGTTGACCTTACGAAGGAGAAAGCAGATTACACCGATACCGACGACACCGACGACGAGGAGGACCATGCGTTGATCAAGGCCATCAGGAACGCCACTCGCAACTACAAGAACGGTGCTCGCACGGCCGCTGTGCGGCAGCTGGCCGCAGCTGCAGCCGCAACCGCCAAGGCCGACGCCACCGCCACCGCCGAGGCCGCGTCGCTGCGACGGCAGCTCGCCGAGGCCGAGACGAACCTGCGCAAGAAGTCGGCGGACGCGGCGGACATGGACCAACAGCTCGCTGAGTGCCGCGCCAGGCTGAAGGCGCAGGCTGCAACCGGAGCCGCGGCGCTCGAGGCGCTGTTGGGCGTCGCCGTCGCCCTCGCCGGCGCCGGCGCCGGCGTCCGGCAGCCTTGCGCGGCGGTCCCGTGGACCGCTGCAGGAGGAGGAGAAGGAGGCGTCAACGACGTGCTCGACTGGGCAAACAGGACCTGCTGTGGAGCAGACGAGGCCATGGTCGTCGGTCAGGTCGTGGGCGTCATAAAGGGTCAGAAGAAACGGGACTTGCTCAACCAGTACGTCAACGTCACGCTGCCGCGTGTCACCAGCTCCCCGCTGGCGACAGCGTTGCTGAAGCTGGCCAAGGGAAAGAAGATCGGCTGCAACTAGGTAGTTAGGATCCGCCCTGCGGCGCGAGAGCCAGGCGGATGGAGCCGAGGGATGACACGTCGTACCGGATGATGAGTGGGTAGTCGTTCTTGAGGTAGAGGTCCATCGTCGTGCACAGGTTGGTGCACTTTGTAAACAGCACGAGGTGCTTGATGCTGAAGACGCCCTGCACGATCTCGCCTCCGGTGCCGGTGCCGCCGCTGTCGCATATGATGGTCTCCTGCGAGCAGAAGTCGCCCTTGCATGAGAAGACGAGCTGGCTCTGGATGCTGCGAATCTCCATGTGCTCTGCGAGGTTGTGCATGTCTCTGCAGATCTTCTGAAAGTCACAGGATGGCAGCGTCACGACCTCGGTGAAGTCGGTCGGGTCGACCGTGATCTCCTGATGGTCGAGGTCCATCAGGTTGAGCTTGTAGGTCGTGCGGCTGTTCTTCTCGCTGTTCTCGATCTTGATGCCGAGGTGGTTGACGTCGTCGCGGTCAATGTACAGGCTGAGCGTGTTGTTGTTGTTGATCGTCTTGATGAGCTTGTGCAGGTTGAGCATATTGATCCCGACGCTAATGCGGCCCTCGCAGTGGTAGAGCTCGAACTTCGACGCGTCCAGCTTGAGGTGCACGAGCACCACGTGCGAGGTGTCCATGGCGAGGATCTTCATGCCGGTCTCGTCGAACTCGATGCACGTGTCTGTCAGCAACTCCTTGAGAGCCTCGACCAGGACCTTGAACGCGACCGCCTGCACGGTCTTGATCTCCAACCTGTAGTTGCCGCGTCCTCCTCCCCCGTCTGCGGAGGCGGGCGCAGATGCGGCGGTGTCAATGGGCATCTCCTCCGTCATCTTCCGTGAAGCGTATACCGTGTGTGAACAAGTCTCAGACGCGCTTCCCTTATGCCGCGTCCAGATCCTCACTCGAGCACGTCAAACGGGGGCTTAAGAGTGTCGTGGCTGACGCGCTGCATAAATAACAACATGGAAGATCAGCCTGCATCCCGCGTCTGTCTCCATATGCGACCTATCGCCCCGACCCCGGCCTGGTTGGTTCCTTTCTCCGCTTGGAAAGACCGGTACGCTTATTTCGTGGACTGCGTGGTCGAGAACCTGCGAACCTGCCTCAGCTCCGGTCCGGCGCCTTCCTCCTACGACTGGCTAGGCATGCGCAAAGACCTCGAGCGATACCTGTATGCAACAGGGTACAGCCGCTACCGTCACTTTGTCTTGCTGTCCGGCCCTCGTCCGGACCGCCACCCTGCTTGGGCCGATCCGCGTCCACCCATGCAACCATAATATGGGCCGTAGGTCTACCGCGCACCAAGAGATCGAGGATGAACAACAACACAAAGTCGACGTCCCTTTCACAGCTCCCCGCGTTTTCGCCCCCGAGCGGCGGAGGCGCCGCCTTAGGCGGCGCCCCAGGCGGCGGTGGTCCACCTCCGATGCAATCCCTCGAGGACGACGCAGTCATCGAGGCGTTGAGCTACATGCAAGGGACCGCGTCGGCCGCCCCCCTTCCACCGCCTTCTGCGTCCCCTCCTTCTCCCCCCCCCCGTATGTCTCCTGAGGCTGTCGACCAGATGATGATGCAGCAGCAGCAGCAGCAGCAGCATGCGTACTCAGCACACACACACACACACATGCAACAACAGCAACAGCTGCTTCTGCTGCAGAAGCAAGCGCATTTGCAGCCGTCGTCGCCTCATCAGCATCAGCATCAGACTCAGCTGGTCCATCCGCCACTAGCACCTCCCGCGACGTCACTGACGTCTTTCCTCTCCCTCCCCGACGCTGACGAGATCCGCTTGGTGCTGATCGTGGTCGCTGCAGCCGTGGCACTCGCGCTCTTGCCGGTGTCTGAGTTCGCGGCGCGTTTCGTCGCGATCGACCGCATCCCGTACGGGGACGCGCTACTGCGGGCGGTGCTCCTAGGTGCCGCGGTCTTCGTCGGACGCAGGGCTCTCGAGCTCTTGGCCTAGGATGCGTGTCCTGATATAGGGAGCTTCCTACGCGCATGGATGCAATAGGCATATGCGTGTGTGCGTGTGCGTGTGCGTTGCTTACGCATGGCGGATATCTGCAGTCACAAGCTCGTCTATCGACTCCCGGGCTGTGCCTGCATGTGCGCTGGACAAGGCGAGGCGGAAAAGAGTCCGTCGGCGGAGCAGCTTGAGCGGGACAACGACGAGATGCACGTTGCCCTGAACAAATGCAAGGACCGGATCCCAGCGACCGCCTGGAGGTGGGATGCATGCAAGCGGCTCAGCAACGAATACGAGATGGTCCGCAGCGTCGCATTGCTCCAACCCGTCAGCCGTGCATTCTTCAAGCTCTGGGAGGTGATGCACGACTACCAAGCCGAGATCGGAATCGATGCTCCGGCGGCTGCGGATACGCCGCCGTTGACCGCCGCGTTCCTTGCCGAGGGCCCAGGAGGGTTCGTCGAGAGCTTCGCCGCGTTCCGCGGCGCACATGCACGCGACGCCCTGCACTGCATCACACTCGTGTCGGCGAGCCGTGCGGTCCCTGGCTGGAAACTGGCGGCCGTGCGGCGAGCGGCCCCCGGAAGCTGCGTAAAGATCCACAGAGGGGCCGACGGCACAGGGAACCTGTACCGCGTCGCCAACATCGACCACTTCGCAGCGTCGCCTCTGGCCGGTAACTGCCGATTGGTGACCGCGGACGGCGGATTCGACTTCAGCGGCGACTTCAACGCACAGGAGTCAGCGTCAGCGCGTCTGCTGCTCTGCGAGGCCTACACTGCGCTGAGGCTGCAGGCGCCCGGCGGCGCGTTCGTGCTCAAGATCTTTGACGTGCGGTGCAAGGACACGATCGCGCTGCTCTACACCCTCCGGCTCTGCTACACGGACGTCCGCATCGTCAAACCTCTGACCAGCCGCCCTGCGAACTCTGAAAAGTACGCGGTGTGCACCGGCTTCCTCGGGCCTCCTCCGCCAGAGCTGCTCGCCGCGATTCGCAGCGCTGTGGTCGCCGCCGACCAGCTCCCCGTGTCCGGTGCCGCTCAGTTCCTCCCTCACACACCGACATGGTTTCTCGCTGCGATCGTGCATCTTAACTCAACGCTCGTAGCACGTCAGGTCTGCCACATCGTGGTGACACTCGTGCTAGCCGGCCAGCACCAGCGCAGGGCGACGAAACTGGGCCACGCCCAGTGTTCCAATCAGCAGCTTCTCAAGGCGAAGGATTGGTGCCGGAAGTACGGTGTGGGGTTTAAAGGATCTCTCACACCGTAGGCTCGCATTTGTCATATATAAATATAATGGCGTCTGCCGCTGATCATTCGGCTTCGGCGCCGCCTGTAGAGGAATGGTGTCCCAACTGCGAGGATGTGCGCATCTGCAACGTCTTTCAAGACAGGGCTGCGTGCGCGACTTGCCGCGCCACGGTCGAACAATCAACATCCTCGTTCCGTTGGAACGGCGTTCAGCCGGGTCTCTCCCTTTCCTCCAACGACTTGGACTGGTCGTCTTCGAAGTCCGACAAGACACGCTGGTTCTTTAACCAGGCCTCCCTGGCACTAAACGTCAAGGCGTACATCGCACACGAAGCATGGAGCAGGTTCAAGACGGCGAGCGGACCGTCCTCTCCCTGCGAGTCGACGCGCAATGCGCGGATGGCGGCCTGTATCAATGTGGCTCTCTCCGAAGCTAACGTCATCAGGCTGGCCGCAGATATCGCGAGCACGTTCGGCGTAACCGAACAGATGATGTTGACATGCGGCAGCGGTCTGGAGGACAAGGCGTCCAAGCGTTCGCCGCGGGCCGCAAAGAAAACCGTGATCAGAATCAGCGAGGGGCTTCGCTGGCACAGCGTCATGGTGGAGATCACGGAGATGCTCGGCAACGCCGACTGGGAGTGCAGCGAGGTCGTGAAAACAGAGGTTGGAAGGCTCGTCAAGGCGATGGAAGGCCAGGACGCGTCGGGTCCGATGGAGAACGTCGTCAAGATCATCGCGCGACTGGTCGTGACCCGGAATTTCCCCGACGCCTTGCTCAAGAAGCAGGCGAAAAGCGTCGCGCAACGCCAGGACAGAGTGATGGCCATCCTCGAGAAGAACCAATGCGGGGACCTTCTCTGCATCCCGTCAGCCAAGCGCGCCAAGAAAGCTAGCTAGATGCTCACACCGGTTCGCGTGCTCCGCCGTGTGGTGCTGCTTAACCCTGCCGCTCGACTGCTGCTGCTGCGGGAAGCGAGCTTGAGCTCGTTCTCACTTGACACGTACGGCACGATACGGACCAAATCAGGCCCGGGCGTAGGTAGGGTGTAGTGGAGCATTCCCACGACATGATCCGGCTTCGAATCTTTCACCGAGAACTTTACAGAGTACTTACTCACCAGGTCACTTTGGGTTCCGAAGTGCGCGTAGAAGCACCTGTGAAAGGTATCATAATCGATGCCGACTGGGCCCTTTGAGACAGTTGCAGGAATTTCCCCCGCCTTCTCTGCAACCTTCTTTGCCTCTGCTAGTAATATCCGCATGCTGCTCTTGACGAGAGTGTACACGCTCATGCTGCCCAGAAGCAGCTTACCCTCCTTGAACAAGGAGGTCATCCTTAGCGTGTCGTAGGTATCAACCGCGGATCCGGAGTCTGCGTCCACCAACGTATTGTTCAACACACCGCCGAGTCCGGTCCCCACCAAGCCCTCGAGCCGTCTGACCTCCGCGTCCGCCTGGTTCTGGTAAACCACGACGCGTCCATAGACGTCGTTCAACTGGGACAACACGGCCGCCACGTCCCACGAGATCTTGAACGGGACGGCCTTGTCCCTCAACGTCTTGATGTCGTTGAGTCTGATGGTGTGAGTAAAGGCGTCGTACCACTTCTTAGCGTCTCGGGCCGCCTTGAGTTTGCTTTCGCTGGAACTGTTGTCGTCGTACACCGATGCGTCCGTGAACCAGCCGCACTCCGATCGCCCCTTGCCGGTTTTACCTCCCTTCCCCTTTCCCTTTTTGTCTTTGCCCCCCCCGCCGTCTCCATCGTCCTTCCGGTTCCCGTTTCTCTTGCCTTTCTTTGCCATCTCACTTTCTTCTGACTACAGTCAGCAGAAAAAGCGGGCGCGATCCGGGAGTTTAGAGACCGAATCCGACCTTAGCGCCGGCGCATACCAACACTCTGGCAATGTCGGTCTCGCCGCGGATGCACGCCACGTTCAGCGGCGTGTCGCCGGAGACGCCGTGCGTGACCGAGTGCGACGCGCCGTGTTGGATCAGCGCCGCGACGGCCTCGGCGCCGTCGGGACCGCTGCAGCGCGCTGCGGCGTCGTAAAGCGCGGCGTCGAGCTCCTGTTGGATTGGGCCGCCGTCTTCGGTCAGGATGCGGCGTACGATCTCGGAGGAGCAGCCGGACCGGCATGCATGCCGAACGGCGTACGGCCCGTGATGGGCAACTCCCCAGCGGACTCGCAAGGCCGCGCTGCTCGAAAGGGCATCATGAAGCGTTCGGCAAGTGATGATCATGGAGCGCGGTCGCTGCACGCGCAATACGATCTCGGCAAGCAGGTGATCTGAAAGGTCGATAAGATTCATATTATTCTGTTTCTTCTTCTAGGCCGAGCTATTTATAAGCTTCCGTTCAAGCGCCTCGGTCATGCGTTCTCTCTCGTGTGAGCTCATCGAGTGTAAACAGATGCTGGTTAGAAATTACCAGCAAGGAGGATGAAGGCCGCATCGTTCCAGCAGTTCACGCATCAGCAGCATGTCCTCAAGAGAAAGGAGATGTACATCGGCCCGGACACCTCAGAGCCCTGCTCTGCCTTCGTCCTGGACAAAGACGGCTTGCAAATGGAGATGAGGGAGGGTCTGCTCTACTCGCCTGCGATGCTCAAAGTCGTCGACGAGATCCTGGTGAACGCGGTCGACCACGCGACGCGCAGCCGCCAGCTTTTGTCCGCTTACAAGGGGGCGCAAACGCATTCCGACGCAGGCGGCGATGACGGAGCCGACGGCATGAGCGAGGGCGGCGCAAGCAGCGAAGGAGGGGCGGCGGCGAGTGCCGCAGCTGCGCCGCACGTCGTCAAGAAGATTGAGGTGTCCCTCGACCGCGAGATCGGGGTGATCACCGTAGCGAACGACGGTGATGGCATCCCGGTCGAGAAGCACGACACGCACGGAGGGATCTATGTCCCCGAGCTCATCTTCGGTCACCTGCTGACCTCGGCCAACTTCGACGATGACGACAACGCCGGAGGGAGCAAGCGCACCGTCGGAGGGCAAAACGGGATCGGCGCAAAGGCGTGCAACATCCTGTCGCGCTGGTTCGAGATCGATATCGTCGACCGCTCTCGTCGCCTCAGGTACCGCCAGCGCTTCGAGGACAACATGTCGATCATCGGCGTGCCGCGGATCGAGAAGACCGCCGCGCGCCGTTCTTCGACGACGGTGCGCTTCCTCCCCGACTATCTGCGGCTCGGCATGAGCGCAGGTCGCCTCTCGGACGACATGCATGCGCTCATCGTCAAGCGTGTGTACGACGTGGCTGCGGTGACGCCTGCGGATGTCGCCGTGTGGCTCGACGGCAAGCGTATCGAGGTCAAGACGTTTGAACGCTACATCGACATGTACGTCGGGCCGCGCGGCCAGGCTGGCCGCGCCTACGAGAGGCCGTGTGACGGCTGGGAGATAGCGGCGGCTCTGTCGGACGGCACAGGGCTCAAACAGGTGTCTTTTGTCAACGGCGTCGCGACGCTACGGGGCGGCAAGCACGTCGACCACGTCGTGTCGCAGATCTGCCGCAAGCTGTGCGACCTCGTCGCGGCACGCCGCAAGGGCGTCACTGCCAAGCCGCAGTACGTGAGAGACAACCTGCTGGTGTTCGTTCGTGCGACTGTGCCGGGACCTCGCTTCGACTCGCAGTCGAAAGAGACTCTGACAACGCTGCCGAGCCAGGTGCGTGTCGTCTCGTCTCTGTGTCCAGCTTTATTCACGCATTCACGCATTCACGCATTCATGAATGCAGTTCGGTGGCAAGGTTGATGTCAGCGATGCTTTCGCCGAGAAGCTGTACAAGATCGACGGGCTCATCGATCGCGTCGTGGGCCTTAGCGGCGCAGCGGCCGACAAAGAGGCCCGGAAAACCGATGGGTCCAAGCGCGTGACGGTCGTCGTGCCGAAGCTTGACGATGCCGAATGGGCCGGAACAGCACGCAGCGACCAGTGCACTCTGATCCTGACCGAGGGCGACAGCGCAAAGGCCTCGGCCGTCGCAGGGCTGTCAGTCGTCGGCAGGCAGAAGTACGGTGTGTTCCCGCTCCGCGGAAAGGTCATGAACGTGTGCGACGTCAGCGCCGACAAGGTTGCGGCGAACTCCGAGATCTCTGCGATCAAGAAGATCCTCGGGCTGCAAACTGGGAGGACGTATGCCTCCGCCGCCGAGCTCCGCTACGGACGCGTCATGTTGATGACCGACGCCGACACGGACGGCAGCCACATCAAGGGCCTCGTCATGAACCTCTTCCTGCAGCAGTGGCCGTCTCTGATGCGCGTCGAAGGATTCCTCTGCACGCTGCTGACGCCGATCGTCAAGGTCTGGCCGGGCGGAGACCCGGCGGCCAAGGGGAACAAGGACAGGCGAAGGAAGGCCGTCGCCGCGTCGGCGGCGAGCAAGAAGGCCAAGGGCGTGTCGGCGTCGTCGTCGCCGGGCGTGTCGGCGCTGGGCGAGGCGGCGCCCTCGGACGTGCTCGAGTTTTACAACCTCGGCGACTTTGAGCGGTGGAAGGAGGGAAGGATCGCGACAGGAGCACAGTCCCAACAGCAGCCTTACAGCAAGTACTACAAGGGACTAGGGACGTCGACGGCCGAGGAGGCGCGCGACTGGTTCAAGCGCATGCGCATGGTCGTCTACACGTGGGAGGAGGCCGACGGGCGCTCGTGCGAGGCGCTCGGAAAGGCGTTTGACAAGAAGCGTGCCGACGACCGCAAGGCGTGGCTGCAGGCGTACGACAGCAACAGAACGCTCGACTACGGCCTCGGAGACGTCAGCTTCACCGACTTCGTCGAGCGCGACCTCGTCCACTTCAGCAACTACGACGTCTTGCGTTCGATCCCTTCGGCCGTCGACGGGCTCAAGGTGTCTCAGCGCAAGGCGCTCTACGGTTGCCGCAAGCGCAACCTGGTCAAGGGCGAGGTCCGCGTCGCGCAGCTGTCGGCGTACGTCTCCGAGCACGCGTGCTTCCACCACGGCGAGGCCTCCATGCAGGTAACCTTTTCTCTTAGGGGTGCGCCCCCTTTGAGGGGGGCGCACCCCTAAGCAAAAGCTTGACCAAAAAGCGCCCTGCGGGCGAGTCTCTTGGGCGCGTCATGGCGTTGCGTCGCGGTGTTGCGTCATGGCGGCGAACGTATCATGGATATTCATGGCTATTCCATCCCTCCCTCCCTCCCGTCTCATAAAGCTTCCACGAATCGCCATGCATGAATCGCCCCATGAAGCCTCTTCTGGAAGCCTCCTCGCAAGGCGGAGTCGCCCAGCGGAGAGAGGGGCGAGGCACGAGCCCTTCTCTTTGCTTGTGCCCCCGGCTTGCAGGGAACGATCGTCGGGATGGCGCAGGACTTTGTCGGCAGCGGAAACAACGTGCCGTTGCTGGAGGCGATCGGACAGTTCGGTACGCGTCTGACCGGCGGCGACGACTCAGCCAGCCCCAGGTACATCCACACCCGCCTGACCGTTCTCGCGACGCTCTTGTTCCCGAAAGAGGACGACGCTGTCCTCGATCACCTCGACGACGACGGGATCTCGGTCGAGCCGCGTTTCTACCTCCCGGTGCTCCCGCTCGTCTTGCTCAACGGGGCCGCCGGCATCGGGACGGGGTACAGCACAAACGTGCCGAGCTACGACCCGCGAGTGGTCGCCTCCGCCGTCCGCTCGCACATATCCGGGACGGAGGCGCAGAAGCAAGCCGGGGAGGGACTGCTGGACGTCCCGTGGTACCGCGGATTCAAAGGCGCGATCGAGGAGTCCGCCGCCGGACGGCTGCGCTCCCGCGGCATCATCGCGCGCATCCCCGGCGCACCGACCAAGCTGCGCGTGACGGAGCTGCCTCTCGGCCTGTGGACCGAGGATTTCAAGACGCTGCTCGAGGCGCTGATCGACAAGAACTCCGACGTCCGGTCCTTTTCCAACGAGTCGAGCGACGCCGAGGTTGACTTCACGATCACGTTCTCCGGGGCCGCCGCTGTCGACGCGTGGCTCGCTCCGCCTCCAGCCGTCTCAGACGCGACTGTCTCGAGGCTCGAGGTCGAGCTGAAGATGCTCGGCGCCAAGGGTCTCTCGACGACCAACATGCACCTGTTCAACTCGCGCGGGCAGATCCAAAAATACGCTACGCCGGCCGAGGTCGTCGCAGAGTTCTGCGCCGTACGCATCGACGGGTACGTGCGCCGCCGCGCGCACATCATCGAGCGCGTTCGGCTCGAGGCGGACGTGCTGCGCAATCGCGCTCTGTTCCTCGAGCTGGTCGGCGACGGACGCTTGCGCCTTCAGGCGACACCAGACGACCGTCTCGCTGCTGAGATGGAGGCGGCGGGCCTCGAGCGCATGGCGCCGACGTCCGGCGGCGCCGTCAAGCGTGGAGGATCGGGCGGCATGGCCGCCGCGCCCGGAGCGGAGGAGGACGCGGTTGTCCCAGCGGAGGGCGACGGAGAAGCCCGCGCCGCTTCGTATGCGTACCTTCTCTCCATGCCGATGTCTTCGATGACGCAGAAGCGCAAGGAGCAGCTGGACGAGCTCTTCAAGGGAAAGCTGACCGAGCTGGCAGAGTCCGAGTCGGCCACGCCGGAGGGCATGTGGGAGCACGACCTGGACGCGTTTGTGCGGGCGTATGATCAGTACCTGATCGACATGGCGGCGTGATGTCGTTCGTCCGTCACCTGTAGAAGGGCTGCTGGTGGGACGACCGGTGCCGCTGTTGTTGCACATCGCACATCAGCATCCCCCCGCAGATGCCGGTCACGTCGACCGCCTGCTGGCCGTTGTGACCGTTTGTGATGTTGAAGTTGACGTACTCGCCCTTACGCAACGTCCTGTAGTTGCTGCTGAGAGGCCGGATGCCGGTGTGGTGCACAAACACGTCGCGCCCACGCTCCTCGCATGTGCAGACCGTCGCGAACCCGAAGCCGAGGCGGTCGTTCCACCATTTCACCTGGCCGGTGAACGCGCCGACCTCGGTCGGTCGATCGACAATTTCGTCCATGATGATCATGGACGGGTCATGTTGTTGTTGTACTTCCGTTCGTGTCTGGTTCTGAGGCTGATGCGGGTCCATTGTTAGAACAGAAGGGGTCCTGCGTGTGGAATTATGTAACGTCTACCGTCTTTGCATATTTTTTCACGTGACCGCGACCGCACGCCGCACGCCTGAAGGGTTGCATTCTCAACCCGTATGTGTATGATGCGCACCGGCGGTTGCTATGACATGCTGGGGGCATTTACAAGAGGCGGTGGACAACCCAGGCGTCGACTACAGCAGTCACAATTAAGAATGGGACACCTATCGGTGACCAATCCGTCATTGGTCATTCTACCGTGTGGCTTTTTCAGCCCTCACCCTCTGTTTTGAGAGGGGAGCAAGATGCGACGTGTGCTTGTGCTTGTGCTTGTTCCCGGCCTTGACAGGCCGCACGAACGACGGCGGCCTCTCCCAGCCGACGACTCTGTCGCCCAGCCAGATGGTGCCGATGTTGCTGCTTCCACACACGTCACGGTCAACGAACTTCATGATGTTCAAGCCTTGGATATAGACTCGAAGTCCCCTGACGTAGCGGCAGGTCAAGCCCGCCG
>Ga0209702_10006606_pt1 | contig 14768 bp, 16 predicted proteins | sample FRY01_FD_187210 | JGI IMG/M metagenome (GOLD analysis project Ga0209702, IMG submission 187210) | Freshwater microbial communities from Lake Fryxell liftoff mats and glacier meltwater in Antarctica - FRY-01 (SPAdes) (version 2) | ecosystem: Environmental > Aquatic > Freshwater > Ice > Glacier... | reverse complement strand
AGACCGTTCCTATCTGATAACAGCGGCCAAGAATTAACTCCTAAAAGCGGAAATTAGTGCACGGCTCTTAATAACAGCGCCAGAGATTTGGGAAGTCAGTTTGAGCCACTGTTGGCAGGTAACCGCAGAACCGAAGGGTTTGCCAGGTGGTGTTACACGCTGTTAGTAGATAAGAGAGGAGGCAGTAGCCAAGGCTGTGGATAACTATTAACACCTGTAGCGATTAAGCGACAAGGTTCAGGCATGAAAATTATTTGTGTTGTATGTGAGCTCTAGCTTGTTGAGGCAGTTTCCAACGGTGGAGAGGTCAGTTATTGGTGTGAAAGATGTGCTCACGCCTCTAACAACGCCAATAGCGAACAGGCCGTGTCACGGGCCTTTCTTTTGAGGCGCTATAGCATTCTTAGGGCATCCCTTCAGGGGCAGTGGAGGAGGAAATAATCCTTACCCTGCAGGCTTGTGGGAATGGCACTGAAGACCGTCTGAGCCAGTGACGGATAGGTGTGCAAAGTCGGCCTAGTGAATCTGGGGCATCAGCCAGCCCTATGAAGTCGTCGCAAATCAATTCAAAGCGTTGCTTTGGGTGGTTTGCGGCACTCAAAGCACCAGTTCTTAAGGTGCGACAAATTGACACGTTCTTCCAGCGAATCAAACACGGGCAAAGAGCGAAAGAGTATTTACTTATCTACTTCCACTTCTCCTACCTCCAACGCTGCCCTAGCAAAAAAAGAGGTAGAGAGTCTCAGAATTGCTATGTGCTCCTTTACCTCTATTAGGGGAGTGACTAGTTGCGGTATGAAACTCCTTCTCGTCAAAGTGTCTCTCGGTAAACGCGAAGTTGTTGAAGTAACTGACCATTGCAAGAACAAGCATGTTTGTCCATCATGCATGAATTACCAGTACTGGAAATTCGGTAAGCGACTTGGGGTAGCCATTGGTTCTTGGCTTGACCTTGGAGGGGCAGTCTTCACGCAGACACTAACTCTTCCCAATAGGAACAAGAAACTCATTTATAAGCACGAAGACCTAGCACGAGTATGGACAGCGATGGGGAAGACAAAGAGGTACTCCTCCCTCAAACGAAAATACGGCATGAAACAGAGTTTGAGGGTCCTGGAGGATATTCTTGGCATCAAATATTCATTTCCCCACTTCCATTTGACTTGGTTTTTTCAAGAGCCGCTACAAATCCAGGAAATGGAGGCTTTTTCCAGAGAAGTTGCCCAGCTTTGGCAGCTTTCGGCCGATAAATGCGGAGTTCGTGGAGTTCAATCAGCGCAACAGTGGTCAGGCCCTATACAGAGTTCAATAACTGGATACTGCAACTACCTTTTCAAGCACGGGTACTTGGACCTGAATTTCCAGCCCAGGGACCCAGGTAATTCAAATAGGGGGCTAAAGCCACTTGACTACCTAAGGGTTCTAGTGGCCACTGGGGATTATGAGATGCTCAAGACTTGGTTAGATTACGAACAGGCGACCTCCCATCGCCACAGAATCCAGGTATCAAAAGGATTCCAATGGGGGGAAGAGTAGCCCGTCCAGACTAAGGAAGTGCAATAATCAGGGTTGAAGTAGGGGGAGATTTTTTTGAAGTGGTTTAGAGAGCAAACTCGTTTGAATCAGACTTTATTTGGTCTGGGTTTTGTATTTCTTGGCGGGATTTTGGTTGTACCTGTTCCTTTTCTCACGCTCCTTTTTCTCGCCGCTGGTATCTTCGCGTTGTACATCTCTTTTGGTTCCAGCATTAGCACTCGTTGGATTCAGATAACAGCCATATTTCTTGCTCTTGCCTTACCTTTTACATTCGGGTCCGCAGCTTCTACAGCTATTTTTTCTTCTGAATCCTCTACTGAAGTTGCGACTCCAAGCCTCTCAAGCTCTATTCAGCCGACAGAATCCTCAGCCTTGCAAGAAGAGGCGCTAGAGGATGAGGGCGTTGATGAAAAAGAAACGACTACAAGCGCTGAACCCGACTCAAGCGCCGATTCTCAAAATGAGAGTGAGGTCGCTGTCACCCCAGAATCCACGCCTGAGGCATCCACAACTGCCCCTGAGGGGGACTTTAAGGTGCTAATTGCAGAGCTAAATGTTCGTCCAGAAGCGGGCTCAGGGTAAAACAGGGACCTTTTCAAGCATTGGATAGACAGCGACAAGCATGTTTGCTAACCATTGAGGTCTGTTGAACCGTTGTTAGCTGACGAGTCAAGCCAAACATTGTTGGAGGCCTGGTCCTGGGCTCGCCTGAGGCACGAACAAAAAAGGCAGTAGCCAAAAGCTTCAGAGCGTTCCTCCAAATCGACTCTATGTCTGAAGAATCATTTTTCACAAGGTCTTGGAATTCATGCCTAGATAGCAACGCCTCAATGCGGTCTAAAAGGGCCTACGAGACGCCTCAGAGCCTCAATGAACAAGGGAATGAACTTTAGCCTAAATCGTTCATTACGGTGGCTATTAATGTCGCCAGGGACCAGGGTGATTTCAGGGATGTTGACTCAATCTCAGGCGCTTTCGCATAGCACTAAACGGCACCAAGCAGACATCAAGAGTCGGCCACACTTCTAGAAGAAGGGCTTAGCGTTATAGGGCCCTGGCGCTCGTGGGAACTAGGGGTAACGAATACGGCACTGTCTTGGGTTTATGGGTCAGACATTGAAGAGAACAACCAAGAGCGGCAACTACTTAAAGCCATAAGGCCATTTGAGAGTGATACAGATACAGAATGGGCATACCCACCGCGCAATGAAATCGGACTTCTGTATCTTGCCCATGGCTAAGTGTCGGTGCTCGCAGATGTGCTGTTTCAAGAAGAGTTTTCTGACGGGGCAAATCCAGCACGGGAAATTAGCCAAAGGAACCACCTATCAGGCCGCTACTCTTTTTTTGTCAAGTGCTTAGGGGCCTATAAGTGCTTTTTGCTTGCCCGCTTGAAAAACCTCGCGCAGACTCAGCACAGAATGATTGAGGAGGTGCTGGAAAACTCAGTCTCAATCAAGATTTGGGTAAAAAAGTTATCCCTGACCTCACCTTAGAAACAAGATGTTCTCCTCGTGAAAACCTAACCAGGAAGCTAAACGAAATTGAGAGCTTCGCATTGGTTGGTGTGCAAATCATTCCTAATGTATACACTTTTCTTAATTTGAAGCATGGGGGGCTCGTAGTGAAGACATGCGTTGCGTGTGCTGAGGATATTAAGCAAGAAGCACTGCTTTGTAGGTACTGTAAGGTTGCTCAACCCAAATGGGATATTGGATTTACCGAATTCTCCGATGTAAGCGAGGGTGTGGCCCAGAGCTACGAAATAAACCTAGCAAGAGCTCGCAATCCGAAGACGCCTCAACAAATCAGCGAGGGCCTGAAGGGCTTTGCCAACCTAACCAATCTAGAGTGCCTTGAATGCCTTTATAAAGGAACGATGGGCGTGACGAAGTCTGGCGAGACAACAGCGAAGAGAATTGTCTTGTGGGTTTTGACGTTCGTGCTGTCCATCTTGACTGGGAATCTTTTGGTTGGATTGTTATTAGGCGTGGTTGCCGCACTTGTGACTCAGAGAGTTTTCATTCACCCAGGAATTTGCCCGAACTGCGGTGCTATTCTCAGAAAACAATTTCAACAGTAGCCAGGGGGGGGCTTTGAAAACTTGTAAAGACTGTGCTGAAGAAGTTCAGGAGAGCGTAAAGTTTTGCCGATATTGCGGGAGCAAGCAGTCCATTGAAGTCCACCCGAACGAGGTCCTGAGGCAAAAGCTCATTCAATCACCTGGGGAAGCACAGGCCCAATCTTATGATTTGGGAAGTCGCAAGGATGCTAGAGAGAAAAGTTCCGAAAATCTTTCTTCAGGGGTTTCCTGGTACGACAGGCCTTCCCTTCAACTTGTGGTGCCATTTTCGGTCTTGTACTTCTTCCTGACAATCTACGACTCATTGTTCTGGCTCACTTGGCAGGACCCTTTCGGGTCATCGTTTTCGCTTGATTTTAGAAATTTTACCGAATGGGCAATTCCGACGGCGTCTCTTGCGCTTTTTGTGCTTGCAAAATTGCGAGGAAGCAACACCTTGTTACATTTCGGACTTTGCTTAGCTGGAGCAATAATATTTTTTGACATATCTTTCAACCTCAACGTATTTGGAAGCGCGGGCCTTTTAGAAGTCCTTGGATTGTGGGAGTTCCACGACTACTTAGACCTCTTATCCCAGATTCTTGCCCTAATCTTCTTTTTCAAGCTCTCTAAGGAGAGGCAAAGCACGGGGGAGGCAGATGCTTTGTTGGCCCGCATCAAAGAATCTTGGAAAAATAGAGGTTAAAGATTTGGAATGCTGCCAGCTGTGACCAGTCTTGCGCAGTGATTCAGTCCTAGGTTCAAAGGTTTTTAGCCGATATTTTAGGGGGGGGTGGAATGAAGGCGTGTGTTGCTTGCGCTGAGGAAATTAAGAACGCCGCGAAGCTTTGTCTTCACTGCGGGACTCTCCAGAACGACCCGAGGTTTGAGGATTCAGCTTGGAACGAGCAGGGAAGCACATGCTCTTCATGCTCTAGTTCTCTAGAGACCTCATGGGCATTTTGCGAAACATGCGGGACTCCGACGGGCGCTCAAGTTGAGACGCAAGAAAACTTGGCTCCAGAAGAATTGGATGAATTGGCGCAGGCCGCTGAGTTAAGTAACGGTACCTTGCCAGTTTTTGAAGAACAGCCAGGGCAAGATGTGGCAGTTGAACAGGAGAACTCATCATCGCCAGAGCCCAAAATTTGCGCGAAATGCGCGGAACTGGTTGCTAGTGACTGGGCCTTCTGCGAAAATTGTGGACTTGAAATTCTGAGAGACCAAGGTAGTGACGAACATTCGCCTGAGGTGGAGGGCCAAGAGGCCCCCAGGCAAGTGTCTGAGCAAGCAATTGGCGATTTTCAGGCTAGCGAGAAGAATCAACAACAGAGGGTCAACAAAGTCGCCCTTGCACCCAAATCTAACGAGAGAGATTCCGTTTCTCGCCGCAAGTTCCGCATGAACAAAAAGTTAGCGTCAGTGACGTCGGCAGCAGCAATTATGGTAGCGGGGGCAATCTTTATTATCGGAATTCCCGTCCCACCCAAAGAGCCTGCGGACCTAGAATCCGCAACGGGCTTATCGACCGCCGAACTCGTTATGGTTGCAAATAGCGAGTGTCAAGATTACGAGAGAATACTTGGCTCACCACCTGCGGCATTGGACTATGAAGCCTGGATAGAAGAGATGTCTAAACTCCTAAAATCGAAACAAGCATACGAATACAGGGATAAAAATAATGTAGTTTACGAATTTGCGAAACTTAATATCTCTGACAAACTGCACGGTCAAGGAGCTCTTACTCTTCAGTCTCTCATAATTGAAGGCAGTGAATTAAATGGTCTTCAGGAGGGCGAGTCGGGGATGACCCGCCTGGAGGAGTTTTTCCCAATCACATTCTCAACTCTTGCGGGCAACATGGCTAACTTATCTTTGGAGCAATGTGGGCTGACTGAGCTGAGTATGGGTATGCAGGAGCTTAATAAGCAGGCAAAGCGAGTTATGTCTCAGGCCGACTACTACCTTTCGAAATAAGCTAATACCGTCATTTAGAAGCTACTCGCTGAAGAAAAGCTCGCCGCACTTTTTAAAGTTATCTTGTGGACTAGCAAGTGGCATTTACTCTGTAAAACTAAGCATGCCGAATTGGATGGTGATAACTCAGGGGCCAAGTGTTAGAACTAAAGTGACCAGATGCGTTTTAATTTCACAGAAGAGTTGTGGTTGGCTCATCTACAAAGATAGAAGTGCCCCCGAATGAGGTTTCAAGACAGCGCTGGCGAACTAGGCACTGCGGTCGGAAGTGGCTGGCAATTCTTTATGACTAAAAAGGAGAAAATCTATGAAATGCAAGTCTTGTGAATCGCCTTTGGGTAGCTCAGCCAAATTTTGCAGTGAATGTGGAAAGTTAGTTGAAATCTTGAACGAGCAATCATTAGTGACCCCCCTTATGCCCCAAAGCAAGCCAGAGGTGGGCGACATTGCTTATGAGAAGTCAAAAAACAATTTTGAGATTGACGCTAAGGCTGCGAAGCCTGCAGAAGCGTTAGATGGCCCCTCTTCCGCAACCCAGAGTTTTGCTGGAGATGCTGGAGTTTCACCTCCCAAAACTTATTGGGCAGAAATTACAGTGGCCATAAGTATCGTGGCTCTCTTTGTGATACCTATCACCCTCTCTCTCTTCGGTTCGGGGGACACCTCGGGCGGTGGCCAATCTTCCTATTACGAGGCTGGCTACGATGCTGGCGCAAGAGAAATAGGGAAAAATCCTGACCGTTTTAGCGCTTACAACCAATGCAACTTAATGACCAATGTCAACTTGGCGAATCCAAATCAAGAGAGGCCGTCTTCTTCTGAGCTTGATGACTACGTGAGGGGCTGCATGGCATATGTCACCAACTAGGGCTAACCTCAGCTGTTTTTGCCCTACACAGCTCGTCACCAACAATTTGAATGGTGTTGAACGCCCATACAACTGCCCCTAGGGCGAGATTCAAGATTACGATGCCCCAGAGCCCTTTCATCGAAGAATCAATTATCAATGTCAATCTCCTACCGAAATATATGAATCGAGACCATCAAATAAACGATTGTTTGCTTTACATTTCTGCCGCTTAATGGCACACCCTTAAAGTAGGGCCCGAGCATGTAAAGAAACTTAGTAAAGAAATCATTGACAAGTGACCTACGTATTCTTTACAGTTACACCATGACGCAAATTATTGGATATGGAAGGGTCTCCACGGGAGACCAGAACCCTGATTCTCAAATTGACGCCCTCAAAAAAGCTGGGGCAGACAAAGTTTTCATAGAGAAGTTCACTGGCACCAAGCTTGACCGACCAGAACTATCTAAGGTGTTTGAATACCTCAGGGATGGTGACCAGCTAGTCATCACGAAACTAGACCGACTGGGTCGTTCAACTAAGGACCTGTTGGCATTGCTTGAGAGGTTGGATTCGACTGGAGTGCGCCTAAAGGTCATTGACCAAAACATTGACACATCCACGGCTGAAGGCAAGTTCTTTTTCACAATTATCGGAGCCGTTGCTGAGTTTGAGCGAAGCCTTATCGTGAGCAGAACTAAGGATGGCTTAGCTGCTGCTAGGGCCAGAGGACGCGTTGGAGGGCGAAAACCAAAATTATCGGTGTATCAGCAACAGGAGATTAGACGGCTTTACGGAGCTGGAGATAAGACAGTTGCAGAGATTGGTGAACTCTTTGGAGTGTCGAGGCCTACCGTGTATTCAACTTTGAGGACCAAGGTCTAGGGGCTTTTCTCTACCTCAAACTTTCTTGGCAAGAGGGAGAGGAGCAGGGCATTTTCGGGTAGCATACCAAATAGAAAAAAATTGGGGAGAGTGAAATGTCGCAGCCACTAATAAATCCAAATCAAAAGCCACCTAAAGAGAAAAAAGCGGACTCGAGGCAGTGGTATCAGAAGAAGCGCTGGATGCTTCCAATTGGCTTTTTCGTCCTTGTTTCAATAATTTCCGCAATCACGGGTGGTGACGACTCCACCGAATCCTCACCGCCAGCAACTGCAGCGGCGACCTCTGAGCCAACTGTTGAGGGCACCATCGAGGTGATGTCTTTGGTGATTCCTGACCTCGTAGGCCAGAACTCTCAGGATGCCTCCGATGGACTTGAAGCTCTTGGATTTGTCCAGGTGAACGTTCAGGACGCCTCAAAGGAAGAGCGCATTGCTTACCTTTACAGCAACTGGTTCGTGTGTGAAATGAGGCCTGCAAGTGGCCAGGTCTTAGACTCCGACAAGACAATCGTCCTGCTATCTGTTAAGAATTCAGAATCCTGCCCAGGACCTGGCGCGGCTACTAATGCGTCGGGAGGCTCGGATGCCTCTTTAGGTGAAGACTTCTCAGCTGAAATTTCAGCTGGAACTTATGTGGTCGGAAGTGAGATTGAACCAGGCTTCTACCGCGTCTCTCGCTATTGGAGTCGACTTGACGCGAACCAAGACATTATCGACAACGATTTGGCCTTGGGGGACGGCTGGTCGCTCGTCGAAATAATGAGCTCAGACAAGTACATTAAGTTTTCAGGCGTTGCATACGCCCTCGATGACATGCCTGTTCTTGACCCCATAGCGGAAAGATTCACAGAGGGTACTTATCTTGTTGGGGTTGACATCCAGCCAGGCACTTACCGTGTGAACGCTCAAGGTTCTTCGATGGCTTACGGCGCCCGCCTGGCTTGCAACAGAGATATTCTCGACAATGAGCTCAACTCAGGCAGCGTAATTTTGACCGTAAAGTCAAGCGACTGCATGTTTAAATTCACAGGAATCTTGGAAAAGCTCGATTAGGAGATTTGCTCACGAATGTACATTCCTCAAGGCAAGCTTTACAAGCCAAACACAGACGCGATTCCCAGCTTGATGGAGGATGGTGAGGTGGCGCTTGCCATGGTCCAAATCGGGCTAAATAGCAAGGTGCTTACTAACAGGCGATTGCTGTTCCTGGACGCATTCGACTCCAAAGTCAAGGAATTCATATCTCTTGATAAAGTCGAGAGTTTTAGCTATGGACGCTTCGCTGGTGCGCCGCGCATAGATGCTCTAATGAAAGACGGAACAAAACTGAAACTAGGCTCCATAGACCAAAAGTGGCTGCCAGATGTTCAGCGAGTATTTGAATCTGTGCTCGCTGGAAACATTGAGATTGGCCTGACCAGCGCTTCAGATGACGATGTTGGGGGATTGACCGCCGCAGAGAATATGAAAACTGAAGGGGCACCGCCAGCAATGGCGAGAACAAACTCTCAAAAGGCCTTTCCTAAATGGCTTCAGAAGTCAATTCATGACCACAAACGGTCAGATGAAGAGCTATTGATGCTTATAACAGAGCCCTACTCAAACCATCAAGGAGCCCTGCTTGTTTTTGGTGACCGCTGCATGATTGTTAAGGGTGGAATTATTGGCGGGTTCATGTCTGGTTCCCTTGGAGGAGAGCGAGCTTCAACCTTCTACTTCAATCAAATAACGGGTATTGAGTTCAATAGCGGTTGGATAAACGGCGTTCTGGAGATTCTCACTCCGTCCTACCAGGGCGGCGCAAATAAGGACTTCTGGCGAGGAACGACTAAGTCTCGAAATGCAGATAGTAATGACCCATGGACTCTAAGTAACTGCCTTCCCCTTACAAAAGACGCATACAACTCTGCACGTGACATGATTGATGAATTGAAGCAAATGATTGCGGCTTACAGTAGGCCGAGTCAAAGTTCTCAGTCAGGGTCGCTGGACTTGGCTTCTGAGATTGCCAAGCTTTCAGACTTGCACAGGCAAGGGGTACTCAGTGACGCAGAGTTTGCTCAGGCTAAATCTAAGCTTCTTGGCTGAGATGGCAAACTCATCTTCTTTCGTATTCGGCAGTCGGAAACAGCAATCGTTCGTGTTCAGGGAGACCAATACAAAAGGGACATTGAATTAACCTCTAGAGAGAGGGCCGCCATGCTGGAAGTCGTTCAGGCTTACGAGTGGCTTGAATACGAATAAAGCAACAAAGATTAGAGGCTTCCGTTTTCGCGAAAAGCATTGAGATAGAGAAATGGACTTTGTAGCGATTGATTTCGAAACGGCCAATGAAGACCGTGGCTCGGCATGTGAAATTGGTTTTTACACAATCTCGCTGTCTGAGTTTGTTTGGAGCTAATAGTCCTTAATTTCGCAAATTACTAAATATCTACTGCCAACCGAATGCCTTAAGTGGCTTGCAAGCATTATGGCGGCAGTGATAGTTTCGAAGTCTGTAGTAGAGGATGTAATGAGAAAATTTATTTCGTCATTGATGGCTTTGGCTCTTGCCTTGACACTGGCATTGACTATCGGGGAACCAGCGCAGGCCTCGACTTTCAATGAGCAGTACAGTCCATACGATTCGAATGATGGTTACGAATACATCCCTTCGGGCGCAAACATCACCGATTCGGCTGTCTGGGAAGAAAACGCCTCTCCTGGCGAACTAAATATTGCGGTGTTTTTCGAAAGCTGGGTTAGTCGGAATCGTTTTTGGAACGGCGATGACTACGTCATAGTGTTACTGGACACAAACAATGACGGTGTCAGTGACTACTTTATGACCACTGAGGATGTGAGCTATCCCAGAAATAAGAGTGCGATTGCCACCTATGTTTACACTTATGACACTGCGACAATTGTGCCCAATTGTCGTGCCCAAACATGGATGCCCGACGGCTATTCGGACTCCTCCGACAACTGGGTTGCGTGGTCATTCGATAAGTCGTGCTTGCCGTTAGGTTCGACGATGAGCATTGGAGCTGGGTCGAGTCATTTGTCCTATTTCGACTTCACCGAATTCTGGTCGGCGAACACTGGCGAGGCAGCAGTGTTGACAACTACTTATGCTCTTCCCAAAGCGAAGCCGTTATCAGGGTTCCAAACCGTCACTCCAGCCAAGGAGCCAGATGACCTCACTAAATTATCACCTGAGACTCTGAAGTCAGTCGTCCAAGTCTATTGCGCCGACGGAGTTGGTTCTGGGTGGGTTGCGGATGCTCAGATGACTGCATCGGTCAGTAGTGCTGGATTTAAATCAGTTGTAATTACTAATCAACACGTTGTCGAAGATTGCCTCAGGTCTGGGTCAGTCACTGTTAGGGACAACAGCGGAGTGAACCATGAGGGAACGGTCTTTGCGAGCGATTCCAAAAACGACTTGGCGGGAATCTACATTCAGACGTCCCTGCCCAAGTTGAAATGGCAAGGCGAGAAACCTGCGCAAGGTTGGTGGGTTGGTGTCTTGGGTTCGCCTTCTTCTTTGAGCGGCTATCTTACGACTGGAATCATCGGTCTTGTCGAACAATCAACTGGCCTAATTAGCGTGACCTCTCCCATACGACCTGGGAACTCAGGTGGCCCTGTATTTGACCGTGAGGGTCGAGTTATTGGGGTTGCAACTGCCTACTTACCTGGCTACGAAAACATCAACGTAGCTGGCGGCACCCACCTTCTGTGCGCTGAAGTCATCACTTGTGCCTCACAAAACATGGTCTGGAGTACTTCTCTAGCAGAGCAAAAGCAGGCAGTTTCCGACAGCGACAGCGAGCTTACAGATGGAGTCATCGAAGGTGGAATGCTTGTCCAAAGAGCTGGGAGCCAGGTATTTGTTACCAGTGTCGACCTTCAAGGCAGCTTTGAAATTTATGAGGACGGCGACCTTATCGACAGCTTTGTTTTCAATGGCGCAAAACAGGCCCACATTGTCGAGCAGAGGGTGACTGGTGCGATACAAATAAGAAAAGTTGAGGGTGGAAAGGCCTCATTAGTCAATTATGAGATGACCAGGACGCTACTTTGGTTTCAGAACGTGAACTTAGGCACATTCTCTGAGACTAGCCTCGGCTCTTCCGCTCGAGACAAGGTGTCAAACTTGGTGAATCATCGCTATCTCGAAGGGGATAGCTGGACTGCCAGGGACTCGCAGGTGACGAAGTTCATTTGCACAGGAATCTACATAGAGGGAGCGACAGCCGCAGAGAAGCTCAGCGCCCGCAAGAAAGCAAAGTTAGCCTGCGAGAATGCCAAAGAGTTGGACAACGACCCAAACTCGGAAGTTTCATTCTTCTTCCAGACAAAGCCAACGAAGGCCGCCTCTTACGTCGGGAAGGTCCTAGTCACAGTCAAGGGCATTCAGCCTCAAGTTGCAGCGAGAGTCAATTAGTACTTGGGGAGATAATTACCCCTATAAACACTCCCTTTGTAGGGGTAAAAGCCTCCCTCATGTCAATTCCACTCCGCAATTCCCGCAAAACCTGGCCGAGGGTATAAGCCTGGTTCCGCAAACGTGACAAAACGTCTGAGCTGTCTGCACTTTGGTCACGATTGTCCTGGCTACAGGCTCGTTTATAGTTGCGAGAGTTAGCTGTGCCGTGCTGTGCATGCTCGCTAAGGCATCAATCGTCTTACTTTTTCGCGTCCAAAAGAACTGCAAGAAGTGCCCTGCCGAAAGCACTAAGAAAATACCCCCTGCGACGCTAGTGCGAGTTGAAGTCGCTAGAACGAACTGAAGCCCGACGAAAGCTACACCCTGAACAGCGGCCCCCAAGGAAAAATAGAGTGTGGTGATTATTGTTGCCTCAGTCTTTAGGTTTGCCTCTGAGAACATAGCCATTCTAAATAGCTTTATGTATCCGTAAATGGGTATAAGGAAAGACCAAGCCGCCATGCTTTGTCGATGAGCCTTGCGCTCAGTGGAGGGTGTGTGCCTGTTGATGACTCCAATGGCTCAGTAAAGCGTGCCTGCAACGGAGACGGCCTGCCAGGCCCACAGGACAGAATACGCAACAAACATTTGAACCACCCACGGCGTCAAGACAGAGGGCCCTACAAGCGCTAAGTACACCACTAGGGCGCAAGCAGACAACCCTAAGCTGGCCAAATTCAAGCTGCGCTACCAAATGCTCATGCAATCCAGTCTCTCCACTGCTTTATCACTTGCACAGTGCTCTTCACCTTAGGGCCTACCTTGTTCAAAATCAGCAGATTTCCAGGCCACCAAAAACGCAATTCCAAATGCCAAGTTAAGTAGAAGCCATTCGTCTCTCATCATCTCGACCCCCAATAATGGAGACCAAAGCAGGAACGCTGGAATAGCCAAAAAAAGCCACCCATATTTCTGGGCTCTAATTACAACGAAAGCCAATAGGCCCGCAGTTATCGAAACTAATCCTCTGAGCATCACAAAATATTCGTATGGCCAAGGAGCTATTGCAAGCAGGAGAGCAAAGCCCGTGATGGCCAGCAGAGCTTTTAGGGCTCCAGTCATGTGCCACCTCCGCAGGTCTTAACAGAGCAGGATAGCCTCAAACTAAAAAATAAAAACAACATTCGCATTTTGCGCCGAGAAGATAATAATGCGTCGAAGTGGCTGCTCCCCTATGCAATCCTCATCCTTAACCGAACAAACAACCGCCCGACAGACCAAAGTCCTAAACGCAATTCGCAAAACCCAGCACGGAGAAACCGACCTGGATAGTCATCGACCTTCTTCGTTCCAGTCAGCCTCGTCATCAAAACCTGAACCATATTGAGTTTCCGAGTAAGCGTTATTCGCTGAATAACCCTCTGGTCCCGAATGGTAGTCACCTTGGTTCATCTGCTCGACGACGCCCACTCGCTCTAACTTGCCTTCGAGGGGTCGCACGACCCAAAGTTCCATACTGAACTGCTCCGCCCGTTGCACAAACGCCCCAGAGGCAGCATTGAGTTAGCCGCAAAATTCTGGAGTTATGTCCAGGTCTTAGAAACGCTCAAGTTGGCACAGGTAAGGCAGTAGCCAAGACTCAGGCTGCCACATCAGGTCAAGCGAAGAGGGTTGCGTAAAGCTTGCTTTCTTCAAATTTCGACAGCGAAATTCTACACTCAAACTCGGTTTCGCCTCTGCTCAGCCTCTCAAGGATTGGAGCCAAGTCTTCGACGTATCTTGGTCCAATGGAGCCAATCCTTGCACCCTCGACAAAGACTTCGATGCCCTCTTGTCCATCGTATTTACCGCCAGCGTGATTGTATTTCTTGCATGAAGCCGAGCCAGACCAATCCGATGAATCCATCGCCTCCCAAATTGTCCTGAGGGTTGCCTGGTACTTGGCAGATTCCTTCACTCGAATAGATTGCTTCTCATCCGATTCAAAGCCCAATGTTCCCTCAACGCTCACTCCACCAAGAAATGGAATGAGTTTTTCAGGGAAGGGTGCCAGGAGCGTTAGTTCAAGCTCCTTTGAAACATGGGCAGTGCACTCCAGCTGTCGCTCTTCAGCACGAAGTTTTCGCAGAATAGGGCCTAAACGCTGGTGGTAGGTATTGGGAAGTTGACCAACCTTGCCCCCCTGGTAAAGCAAATTAGTTTCATCCCAACCTCCATGCTGCTCATCAACAGTTTGGAGAATCACGGTTATCTCAGTCCCAGCGAGGGGCTCTAGTTCTTTTCGAAAGTATGACTCGGCATTGATATTCCAGCCAGGTTCTGTTCTGGGTATAACTACGTGGCCGTCCGACTGGCCTTTAGTTTCGCCACTAAGCATTCGCCTTATAAAATTCATGACCTTCTCCTAGATTTTTTGTTCATAAGACCGCCCCACCCTGATTGAATAGGGGTCTGGTCGTTATTTGAAGCGGCCAGAAGCTCACGTTGAACAAACATTGAAGAGAAGCTGTCTGGGTACCTCTCCAAGGCTTGTAGGCCCTTCTCTGTGACCTGGTAATGCTGCAGGTGAACCAGAATAAATCTCTTTGAATCTAGGGCCCTGAGTGCGGCGTTTGCCATCTTTGATGCTTCTTTCAGAGTGAGATTTGATGCGCCATCATCGACTAGTTCAATCGCCTGAGTTGCCAGTGCTTGCAGCGTAGCTGGCCCTTTGGTCTGCAGTAGGCCTAGCTGTATGTGTGCGAGACGTCCCAGTTTCTCGTCGAACACTTCCGAATCCCCCGATTGCAACATGCTCACAATTGTAGACTTTGGGACAGACATAGACGAGAGTCGTGCGATGAGTCGTGTCTACAGCATCGAGAGACAACTGAAAAGGCTAAGTGATGGGTTTTGGGCAGTAATCACAAGGGAAGGTCAAAAGTACGTAGAGATAGAGCAGGAGCCTTCTAATCTCTTGGTCGCAGGTTCGATTCCTGCCGAGGGCACCAAGTCAATACCGAAGGCCGCTGTTTGCCGCCAAGTCTCAGGTCTTAAGCCCGCCGC
>Ga0209702_10006603_pt1 | contig 14779 bp, 12 predicted proteins | sample FRY01_FD_187210 | JGI IMG/M metagenome (GOLD analysis project Ga0209702, IMG submission 187210) | Freshwater microbial communities from Lake Fryxell liftoff mats and glacier meltwater in Antarctica - FRY-01 (SPAdes) (version 2) | ecosystem: Environmental > Aquatic > Freshwater > Ice > Glacier... | reverse complement strand
TATAGAACAGCAAGATCAGAAGATTTTGAGGACGAAGAGGGAAATATACCTCCAAAAGGGTTCTATGTTGTCATCGGTGCTTTCGGGGTAAAAGAAAACGCGATTAGTTGGAAAGAAAAAAGTATCACGGAAGACATGGTAGCGACAAAAATCATTTACAATACTAAATTGAATGTGAGAGAAGTGTATGTATTGTTCGACCCAGAAAGAGAACCGGCGATGGTTGAAAAGATTAAACGTGGATCGAAATACCCAACTGTTTGGGTTCAGAAATTAGAATAAAAAAAAGAGGTTGAAAAACCTCCTTTTTTTATTCCATCAACTAGTTGATTTCTCGTTGTTCTAGCAAAACTGCTTATAGGCTTCCTGTAAATTATCAGAAATCATTGTAGCTGTTCCGCCTTCAATGTGGTGACGCTCTAAAAAGTGGACCAATTGTCCGTCTTTAAACAAAGCGATAGAAGGGGAGCTTGGAGGGTAAGGCAAGAAATATTTTCTCGCTTGCGCCACCGCCTCACTGTCAACACCTGCAAAAACAGTTGTCATTTTTGACGGCTTTTTATCTCCTGTTACTGACATTTTTACACCTGGACGCATATTTCCTGCCGCGCAACCGCAAACCGAATTTACAACGACCAACAAAGTTCCTTCTGTATTTTTAATGGTATCATCCACTGCTTCGGCACTGGTTAGTGATTCAAATCCTACTGAAGTAAGATCTTCTTTCATGGGTGCAACTAATTCTGCTGGGTACATATGTTTGAGTTTTAATTATTGTATTAAGTGATTTTACAAAGTTACGGTTTTGATTCGCTAACAGCTAAATCATTACCAGCTATTTGGAAACATTAACAGTATCGACGCAAATCTTGTTCTTCGTGCAAAGGCTTTTTGTCTAAAATAAAGTCAGCCATTTCTTTTCCAAGTAAGGGAGCAAGCAAGTATCCTTTAGCTCCCAAGCCGTTGAAAAGGTAAAAGCCATCAATATCAGGATGCTTACCCATTACGGGTCTTCGGTCTTTAGTTGTGGGACGAATACCAGCTACATGATCAACGATTTTAAATTCGTTTTCTACCAGAGAAGTTAGGTTCTCAATAATTTCATCACGTGCTTTTTCTGTTGGCGTCAAATCCGGGCAGTCCCACTCATAAGTTGACCCAACTCGGTATTGACCATTCTCTTGCGGCAAAACAAAGCATCTTCGGTTCAATGATTCAACCGAATAAATATCAGACTCAACGGTCAAAACTTCACCTTTGGTTTGGTCCACTTGTATGAAATTGAAATATGGGTTGTGCAGGTTTAAGTAGCCGTCACAAAAAAGAATGCCGTCGTATTGATTCCTGTTCCAGGAGGTATTTGTTGAGTCAATAATTGCGTAATCTATTTTTTCCTTCAACCATTTTCCGTTCGGATGACTTTCTATTCTTAGCTTAATTGATGCCAAGAAATTTTCGGAATTGACATAAAAACTTTGTTTGACTAATCCCGAACCACAACTATTTTTCGCAGCTGAAAAACTCATGTCTTCCTCGGTCAAAGTTTTCAAGTACGGCGAGAATTCTGGCTTATCTTGTCGTTTTATCCATTCATCACGTTCTTGTTGGTGCGCAAAAAGCCGCCGAATAGGTTTGTCAACAACGATTATCGTTTTTGATTCGGCTTCGAGGGCTTCATAAAAACTTCTGGCGTACGGAAGAAAATCGTCTACTCGCCAACTTTTGGTCATTCGACGAAAAACGATAGGGTTTATTTGACCAGCGGCAACTCTCGAACTGTGGTTTTCACCTGAATCAACTAAGGTAATTTGGCAACCACGCCCTAAAAGGTGGTCGGCAGCGCAAGTTCCCGCGATTCCTCCACCGATAATTAAAAAATGTTTCATTTATTGTGCAAAAGCGAGTGAAATAAGACTGATGCGAAGGTCGGGATTTTTTTCATGGATTTGTTGAACTATCTTTTCCAATGTAGCGCCTGTCGTTATTACGTCATCAATGATTGCGATGTGTTTGTATTCGCGAACGACATCCGTTTTCCGAAAAGCGCCCTCTATATTGTCCCAACGACCAAACCGCCCTTTTTTTGTTTGACTTTCGGTATGTAAACTGCGTTTGATAAAATCATTATTGACAGGGATGTTCAGCACCCTCGAAACCCCATTGGCCAATTCCTCACTTTGGTTGTATCCACGAATGAATCTCTTTTTAGGGTGAATAGGAACAGGGATTAATGCATCAATTTCTTCACTCCACATGAAGCCCTTAAGTATCTCGCCAAGTTTTTCCCCCATTGCAACCGCAAGCTGAGGCTTGTCTTTGTATTTTATTTGGTGCAATAAATTTTGAGCACCAGTGTCCCGCTGATAAGTGAGCCACGAATAAACGTTTTCCACCTTTATTCTTCCCCAAAAAAGTTGATGAACAGGATTGTCGAAATCGTTTTCAGTAAAATGGCTTTCGGGAAGCTCTTCTATACAAAACGAACAAACATTTTTATTTTTTCCTGCTAATTCATTTTCACAGATAAAACACAAATTTGGAAACAATAAATGCGCCAAACTTTCTTTTGCTTGGACAAATTTTGTTGTGAAACTTCTTGAAAGTCTATTGCTCATTGCTTTTCGTTGGGAAGTGAAAATTCTATTCACTTTTCGTTGTTTAAAATATCAAAAATATTCACTTGACAAGGGACAAAAAACAGATTAATTTTATCGCAAGTCATTTTTCCTAATGGCTTAAAGCATTCGTGAGCATAAAAATATTTATCGACATAAAAATAGACAGACATGTGGATAAATTTTACGATTCTGTTCATATTCAGTTAAGGAATGGATAACAAAGGGATTGAGGCGAGAATGTTAATAAAAATGAGATCTTGTGGATTTCTTTGACTTGTGAAATGAGAATAAAATAACAATTTTTGTAACCCGCTGTTTAATAAAGAAAACTACAGTTTACGATTATGAAAAAAAAGACCGCGGGGAACTATGATTTTATAGTATTTCGAGGACGTTAAAAGGAAAACAAAGCTGAATTTTCAGCAAAACAATAAACAATAAAATGACAACACAAAACGAACCAATTTTAGAAGAGAATAAGAACAGATTTGTTCTTTTTCCAATTCAACACGATGATATCTGGTCGTTTTATAAACGTGCAGAAGCAAGTTTTTGGACAGCAGAAGAAATTGATTTAGCGGCAGACTTAGTGGACTGGGAAAGTAAGCTGAACGAGGACGAAAAACATTTCATTAAACACGTTTTGGCGTTTTTTGCCGCTTCAGATGGCATTGTTAACGAAAATTTGGCTGAGAATTTCTTAAGTGAAGTACAATATACAGAGGCAAAATTCTTTTACGGTTTCCAAATCGCAATGGAAAATGTTCACTCTGAAACATATTCTTTGTTGATTGATACTTACATTAGAGATACAGCGGAAAAAAATCATTTGTTCAATGCAATCGAAACATTGGACTGCGTGAAGAAAAAAGCAGATTGGGCATTGCGCTGGATAGATGAAGGAAACTTCGCGGAGCGTTTGGTTGCATTTGCCGCTGTTGAAGGAATCTTCTTTTCAGGATCATTCTGCTCTATTTTCTGGTTGAAGAAAAGAGGTTTGATGCCAGGATTAGCATTCTCAAACGAGTTAATTTCACGTGATGAAGGTTTACACTGTGATTTCGCTTGTTTATTATACAACGACCACGTAAAAAACAAATTAACGAAAGACCAAATCAAAGAAATCATCTTGGATGCGGTAGAAATAGAAAAAGAGTTCGTAACGGATGCAATACCAGTTCGTTTAATTGGCATGAACAGTGAATCAATGGCTCTCTATATCGAGTTCGTTGCCGATCGATTATTGAATGAATTAGGTTGCGAAAAAGTATTTAACGCAGTAAATCCATTTGACTTCATGGATATGATTTCTATTCAAGGAAAAACAAACTTCTTCGAAAAACGAGTGGCAGAATACCAAAAAGCTGGCGTGATGGGCGATTCATCACAGACTTTTTCAGTTGACGAGGAATTTTAATAAAAAAACTACAAAAAAACCCAAAAACAAAATTAACTATGTACGTAGTAAAAAGAGACAGCAGAAAAGAACCGGTAAAATTTGACAAAATCACTGCCCGTATTATTAAGATGTGTTACGGATTAGACCCATTAGTATCTGCAGAGGCAGTTGCCATGAAGGTGATTGAAGGCATCTATGATGGTGTTACAACAACTGATCTGGACAACCTTGCGGCAGAGGTAGCAGCAGCAAAAACAATGGATCATCCTGATTACGCATTGTTGGCATCAAGAATTGCTGTGTCTAACTTGCATAAGGACACTAAAAAGAACTTCTCTGAAACAATGGAAGACCTTTATAGATATATTGATCCAAAAACGAACCAACCAGCCGCTTTAATTTCTGACGATGTGTATGACATCATCATGGAAAACCGAGAGTTGTTGGATTCAAGTATTATCTACGATAGAGATTTCCGTTATGATTATTTTGGGTTCAAAACGCTTTCTCGTTCGTACTTGTTGAAATTAAAGGGACAAATTGCTGAGCGACCACAACAAATGTTGATGCGTGTTTCTGTAGGCATTCACAAGAACGATATTCAATCGGCTATCAAAACGTACAATTTGATGTCTGAAGGATGGTTTACACATGCTACACCAACGTTGTTCAACGCGGGCACACCGAAACCACAAATGTCGTCTTGCTTCTTGTTAACAATGAAGGAAGACAGTATCGAAGGAATTTACCAAACACTTCAGTCTTGCGCTAAAATTTCGCAATCAGCTGGAGGAATTGGGTTGTCTATCCACGACATTCGCGCTACAGGAGCTTATATCAAAGGAACAAACGGCACTTCAAACGGAATTATTCCAATGTTGCGCGTGTTTAACGACACGGCTCGTTACGTTGATCAAGGTGGAGGCAAAAGAAAAGGGTCTTTCGCGATTTACATTGAACCATGGCATGCTGATGTTTTCGAATTCTTGGATTTGAAAAAGAATCACGGGAAAGAAGAAAACAGAGCAAGAGATTTATTCTTCGCGCTATGGATTCCAGATTTGTTCATGAAACGAGTGAAAGACAATGGTGATTGGACTTTGATGTGTCCACACGAATGTCCAGGCCTTTCTGATACACACAGCGCTGAATTTGAGGCGCTATACATGAAATACGAGTCAGAAGGAAAAGGAAGAAAAACAATCAAAGCACAAGATTTGTGGTTTAAAATTTTAGAATCGCAAATTGAAACAGGTACACCTTACATGTTGTACAAAGATGCTGCGAATAGCAAATCGAATCAGCAAAATTTAGGGACGATCAAGTCTTCTAACTTGTGTACTGAGATTATTGAATACACGGCGCCAGACGAAATTGCAGTATGTAATTTAGCATCTATCGCTTTGCCGAAATATGTCACTGAGGATGGGTCTTTCGATCACGAGAAACTGTTTGAAGTAACCTACCAAGCAACGATTAACTTGAACAGAATTATCGACACAAACTACTACCCCGTAGAAGAAGCGAGAAAGTCAAACATGCGTCACCGCCCAATTGGAATAGGCGTGCAGGGCTTGGCTGATGCATTCATTCTTTTACGTATGCCGTTTGAATCTGAAGAGGCGAAAACCTTAAATAAAGAGATTTTCGAAACATTGTATTACGCGGCAATGACCGCATCTAAAGACTTAGCGAAAACGGAAGGCGCCTATGAAACATATGAAGGTTCGCCTGTGTCAAAAGGGATTTTCCAATTCGATATGTGGGGAGTAACTCCATCAGACCGTTGGGAATGGGATGTGTTGAAAGAAGAAGTTATGGAGTATGGTGTTCGCAACTCATTGTTGTTAGCGCCAATGCCAACAGCTTCAACAGCACAAATATTAGGAAACAACGAATGTTTTGAACCGTATACTTCAAACGTTTATACACGTCGAGTTCTTTCAGGAGAGTTTATTGTAGTGAACAAGCACCTTTTGAAAGATTTGGTAAAAGAAGGTTTATGGACAAAAGAAATGCGCCAAACGTTGATGTCAACTAACGGCTCAGTTCAAAATATCACGAACATTCCACAAGACTTAAAAGACCTTTACAAAACAGCTTGGGAAATTTCCGGAAAAGCAATTGTAGATCAAGCAGCTGATCGCGGAGCATATATTTGCCAATCGCAATCATTGAATATCTTCATGGAGAATGCAAACTTTGGAAAATTAACGTCCATGCATTTTTACGGATGGGAAAAAGGTTTGAAAACAGGGATGTACTATTTGAGAACAAAAGCAGCTACGGATGCAATTAAGTTTACGGTAGACAAGAAGATGGTTCAAGACACATCCGACATGACAGTCCTTAAAGAAGAAGCGGCTGCGGCTATTGCTTGTTCAATCGACAACCCAGATGATTGTGAGATGTGCGGAAGCTAAGAGGCACGATTTACCTTCGGATATCCAGCGTAGCTAGATGTGCGGAAGCTAAGAAGAACAGCTAAAAAATTAAACAATACAAAACCTCTTGTCGAAAGGCAAGGGGTTTTTGTTTGCATATGGGCAATATATCGCATGTTGGAACATGGTCGAGTTTCACGGAAAAAAATATCCAGACTTTGTAACGGTTTTGGCTCTAAGTTTAGGGGATACTGCAACTCCTTCAGCGTGTAATTTAATGAGTAGGCAGTGGACAGTGCAAATCACTGCAATAAAATATGATGGTCAAACAATTGGAAGGGAGGCCTGTTGTTTGATATGACGGGTCTCATCTTTGCTTCCCAACAAATCGAAATTATCTTTACAGAAATAGAACAAATGTCAGAGGGAACAAAAAGATCGAATATACAAGTTGGACAGGAAGTAGAAATCATTCAGAAACATCACCAACGTACAAGTGAATTGACAGACGGAATTGTAAAAAGGATATTAACGAAATCACCGAATCATCCACACGGGATAAAGGTTCAATTAGAATCGGGGGAAGTAGGTCGGGTAAAGAATATTTTAGAAGCTTAATCCGCCAGTCCGACTCAACAAAAGACCGTCTTTACAGGGGTGAAAATGGTTGAAAAGACACTTTTAGTTTGCGTTGAAGGGTTTTGAGAAATCTCACCCCAAAAAAGGACTTACAAGATCGGATGCTATTTGTCTAAATCTGAAAGCTCAACTGGACTATTATATTTTTCTTTAGCAATTTCTTTATTTTTTGGAAAGTACGTTTTCTGTCTTGCGAACACCATAACAACACCGACAGTAATTGACCCGTCAGCCAAGTTCCAAATTGCAGGAAACACCTCGCTGCCACCTATCCAGGGGGCCCAGGACGGCCAGTAAGCTTGAAATTTTAACATGTCAACGACATTTCCAAAAAGGAAGCCAGTATGTTTCGTTTCTGTTTTGCCAAATATGCCGCAATCGGCTTTTAAACCAGAACCTTCTAAATGATTAAAAGGCATACATGGGTCGTATGGGAAAGCAAAATCGTAAAACATGGAATCGATCAAGTTTCCAGTCGCTCCAGCTAAGATGAAACCAAGGGCAATTAGAAACTCAATACGAGCTCCTTTCTTGGCTTGGGATATCCAATAATAAGTAATGCCAATAATGGCAATAACTCTGAAAATACTCAGGGAAAGTTTGCTCCAAACTGAAGAGCCAAAGGTGGTGCCAAACGCCATGCCTTGGTTTTCAATATATTCTAAAATAAGCCAATTTCCAGCTAAAGGTCGAATTTCCCCTGGAGAGAAGTTGCTTTTGATATAAATTTTAAGACATTGGTCGAGAACCAATACCACCAAAATAATTGAAAGTACCAGGGCAAATTGTTTCCAAAAGGAATTATTTGTCTTGTGCATTTTTAGCTTCGATACTCAAGGTGGCATGAGGAACCAACATCAATCTTTCTTTGCGAATCAATTTACCAGTAGCACGGCAAATTCCGTACGTTTTGTTTTGAATGCGGATTAAAGCGCTTTGTAAACTTTGAATGAATTTTTCTTGACGTGCAGCCAATTGTGCAACTTCTTCGCGAGATAGTGTTTCAGAACCGTCTTCCATCATATTGAAAGTACGACCAGTATCATCAGTTCCGTGATTATCGCTATTTGATAATGAACCTTTCAATAAATCATAATCCTCCTTCGCCTCAATTAGTTTTCGGTTAATCAGTGCTTTGAATTCAGCAAGCTCGTCGTCTGAATATCGTGTTTTTTCTGTATCCATAATCAAATAATTAAAATCCAATATGTTACTGGATTTTTTAGTGTCGCAAAGATAATTGAAAATTCAATTTTACCTAATGTAAGATATCAACGTGTTTGAATTATTTGAATTTTTTAACGACCAGTGCATCCGGATAGCCTTTTTTCTTGACGTTTTCCAATGCATTATTGGCTTCGTCTTTTCTTGAAAAATCGCCGGCAAAATAAATGTATTTGTATGCTTTTGTTGTGTTTAACTCCGTTCGGGTTATATCTAGCTTTAGTCTTTTAAAACTTTCATGGTCCGTATCAACCCAAGTTTTTGAGGACATTAACTGTAATGTATAACTTCCTTGTGTTTCATCTTTTGAAAGATTCACATGAGGGAAGTATTTTTTAGCGGATGAACGAAAAGCTCGAAATATTGCCGAAGCCAAAATTTCTTGTCCTTGTGTACTGTTTAAATAATTAGCTTCTGCATTGTTGGTCAAGAAGCCACATTCAACCAAAACACTTGTCATTTTTGTAAATTTCAGCACTTGAATTGAATGAGCCCGATCTTCGTTGTTTTTAACGCCTCGAGATGTTCTTCCTGCACGAGAAGCAAACTGGTCTTCAATTTCTTTAGCCAAAGAATACGATTGTTTTGCAGAAAAATCATGAATGTGACTTTCCGTTCCGCGAACAGAATTTTTCGGATTAGCATTACAGTGGACACTGATGAAATAATCAACAGAGTTATTGTTTGCTAAGTCCACTCTTTGATTTAAGGAAAGGAACGTGTCGTCAGTTCGTGTGTAAATTACTTTGACGTTGCTTAAGTATTTTTCAATGTATCCACCAAGATAATTGGCAATTAAAAGATTAATTTCTTTTTCAGATTTGTGCGAGTTGATATGACTCAAATGACCAGGATCTTTTCCTCCATGACCAGCATCAATGACGACAGTTATAGTTGAAGTTGTTCTCAGGCCGGTCCCAGAAACCAATAAAAGAACACAAGAAAGGAGGGCAACTATTCGCATAGTGCAAATTTACATTAGGATAGCCCAAAGTTTTAATAAACAGTTATCAATTTATTAAGACCTCTTTGGTGAAAAGCTAAGGATGAAAATACAGATAAACGATTTTAGCTTTGGCGGACCCAATTTCGTCAGCAAGTTCCTTCTCGCTCGCTTTTTTTATTCCATTGGTTGATTTGAAATATTGAAATAAGGCTTGTTGGGTTTTCGGACCGATGCCAACGATATCCAAGACTTCGGATTGAAGAGCTTCTTTTGAACGACGATTTCGGTGATGTGTTATGCCAAATCGATGGGCTTCGTTTCGCATGAATTGAATTACCTTTAAGCTTTCAGAGCGTTTGTCAATGTATATTGGATATTGGTCGCCAGGAAAAAAGATTTCCTCTAAGCGTTTCGCGATTCCTACTATTACGATTTTACCCCGCAACCCAAGATCTTCTAAGGCTTTAAGAGACGCACTTAGTTGTCCTTTCCCCCCATCGATTACTATTAATTGAGGCAACGATTGATTTTCTTCCAGCATCCGGCTGTATCGACGAGTCACAGCTTCGTACATGGAAGCAAAATCATCCGGACCAATAACTGTTTTTATATTGAAATGCCTGTAGTCTTTTTTAGCGGGTTTGGCATTTCGGAAAACAACACAGGCGGACACTGGGTTGGTTCCTTGAATATTACTGTTATCAAAACATTCAATATGCACAGGCAATGTTGGTACACGAAAGTCTTTTTGAATTTGAGATAAAATGCGGTCCTGATGTTTTTCAGGGGAAACAATTTTTTCTTGTTTGAGCTTTTCTATTCGGTAATAGGTCGCATTTCTCATTGACAAATCGATGAGTTGTTTTTTATCACCACGTTGGGGAACGAAAAAGGTTAAATCATCGAAATGAAGGGCCATTTCTTCTTGAATCAAGACTTCCTTGGAAAGACTGTTGAATTTATCCCGCAATTCAGGCAAGGCATAACCCACAATGTCAGCTAATTCTTCGTCTAGTTTTTTCTTTACTTCCACAGTATATCCGTGAATAATTGCTCCGCTTTTTATGACCAAATAATTCACGAAAGCTGACCGCTCATCTTGTAATACTGTGATCACGTCACATTGCGCTATGGTTTGAGAAACAACCGCCGACTTAGACTGATAATTTTCTAAAAGGGACAATTGATTTTTGACGATTTGCGCTTCTTCAAAAGCATATTTCGAAGCTAATAGCGTCATCTTTTCTTTTAATTTTTTGACAACGGGTGAAATATTCCCTCTTAATATGTTTTCTATCTGTTTGATGTAATCATCATATGTTTCATTCGTTTCTTCTTCTATGCAAGGACCCTTGCAGTTTCCAATGTGATACTCCAAACAAACTTTGTATTTCTGTTCAGCAATTTTTTTGGGGCGCAAATCAAGATTGCACGTTCGTAAGGGAAACGCTTCTTGGATTAACTTCAAAAGCGCGTGCATTGCTTTCACATTTGGGTACGGGCCTAAATATTTAGAACCATCTTTAATCATTTGTCGGGTTGAGAAAACACGAGGAAAGGGCTCCTTTTTAATACAAATCCAAGGATATGTTTTGTCGTCTTTTAATTCGATGTTGTACTTCGGTTGATACTTTTTGATTAAGTTATTCTCAAGCAGCAAAGCATCTAATTCTGTGCCTACAACGATATATTCCAATCGAACAATTTGCCGAACTAAAATGCGGGTTTTTGCATATTCTTGGTTTTTAACAAAATATGATTTAACTCTGTTTTTGATGTTTTTTGCCTTGCCAACGTAGATAATTACATCATTTTTATCAAAATACTGGTAAACTCCCGGTTTGTCTGGAAGTGTTTGTACTTGTAAATTCAATTTTTCGGCTATTGTCGACATCTCTACAAAAATACAAGAATGAATGAAACTTTCAGAGCACAAAAAAACCCTTTGCTAAGGAAAAAGCAAAAGGGTTTTTGTCTAGATGATATTCAGAGATATTATTTTGATATAATGTCGAAAAGCTCGTTTAGATTTGGGGAAATAATTATTTCAATTCGTCTGTTTTTTGCCTTGTCATTTTGGTCAACAGGCAAATATTCTGATCGACCAGCTGGCATAAGTTTCGTTGGATCCATTGTTGAATTAGCTAACATAATTTGAACAACGGATGTTGAACGAAGTACAGACAGTTCCCAATTGTTTTTGGGGCTTGTTGTACTGTTGAGGTTGTCCGTATCTGTGTGTCCTTCAACGATTACTTCAAGGTCTTTTTCATTTTGAAGAACTTTTGCTAATTCAATTAGTGCTTTTTTTCCTTCAGATTCAACATTGGTGCTCCCCGAAGCAAAAAGAAGTTTAGCCTCAAGACTAACATAAATTTTGCCTTTTTCCTGAACGACGGATAATCCTTGATTTTCGAAACCTACAAGCGCTTTCTGAACACGGTTTTTGAGGTCTTTTTGCGCTTGATCTTTACGAGAAATAATTTCTTCTAATTCATTGACACGCGCTTCTCTTTCAGCAAGTAAAGATTCTTTTTGTGCTAAATCTTTTTCTAGAGCTGAAAGAACATCTTGTTTGCGCTGTAATTCCAAATTCTTCGCTTCAAGGTCCATTTGTAATCCAGCCGTAGTTTTCTCGCCTGATTTACGGGAACTATCAAATGCTTTTTCTAGCGCTTCGCTCTGAAGTGTCATTTTGTCGTATTCAACCTGTAACAATCTATATTGCTGGCCTAATTTTGATGTGTCCGCTTTTAGGGTGGCAACTTCTTTCGTCAAGACATTGTATTTTGAAAGATAATCAGATGCTTGACCTTCGAATGTTAATGATGAGGCTTTGTATTTTTCTAGTTCGTCGGAACAGAGTTTTTCTTTTTCTACAAGTTCGTTGTATTTTTTCGCTGGGACACAGGCAAAAAACATTAATCCGCAGAGCACAAGGAAAAGGCCGTTTTTCATAATATTAAATAATTTACTCAAAAGTCGCATAAAATAAGGGCTATTAGTGAGTGAGAAGCTTGGTTTTATCCACGAACAAAAGTGGATAAAGCATCTTCGTCGCAGTTAAAACGGATTTTGTATGTGAGATGAAGATGACTGTTTTGGGTAAAAAGAGAAATGAAACACTTTAAATGCTTGTAAATTTTTTAAAGTCAATTCATCTAATTATATTCGCACCCTTAATTTTTAGTACAAATGGCATTAATAGGAAAAATACGCGAAAAGTCTGCTCTTCTGGTGATTATCATCGGAATCGCTTTACTTGCTTTTATTTTAGGTGATTGGAAAAGTTTTTCAGGTGGATCTGAAGACCAAGTAGGTTACGGAATGATTGATGGAGAACGAGTAGAGTACTCAGAGTACGAAGAGGCGGCACAAAATTTTTCGGAGCAAGACAAAAACAACGCGCAGCAGCAACAAAGAGAATTCACAGTAAAAGACCAAGACGCGTCTAACGATAAAGCTTGGAATTACTTAGTAGAATCTACAGTTATTAACAAAGAAATCGAAGCTTTAGGCCTAAACATCGGAAAAGCAGAATTTGACGCCTACTTGTTCGGGCGGGATGGATTTACAGTTATGCCTGATCTGGCGCAAAACTTTACGGATTCAGCTACAGGTTTGTTCAATTCAAAATTGCTCCAACAACGTATCGAGCAAATGGAAAATTCGAAAGAAGCGAAAGACCGGGATGCTTGGGAAGAAAGCAAAAAATATTACACAGACAAAAGAAAGCAAGAGAAGTACTTCTCGCTTTTGGAACAAGGTGTTTATGTCACTAAGGTAGAAGCTGAAGAAGATTACATCGCTCAAAAAGAAGTGAAAAGCGTTTCTTTCGTTGTGAAACGTTACACAGATATCGCTGATGATAAAATTAAAGTTACCGAAGGGGAATTGAAAAATTACTATGACGAGCATAAAAACGACAAGGTTTACGAAAATAAATTTGCAAGTCGTGAGGTTCGTTATTTTGATATTAAAATTGAACCGTCAAGAGAAGATATCTCGAGTTTTAACAAAACAATTGGGGATTTGAAAACGAAATTTGCAGCTACTGCAAATGACTCGCTTTTCGTTGTAAAAAATTCAGACTTCAAATTTTATGCTTCCGGAAATCAAGCTACTTACAAGCCTGAGGGAGATGAAAAAGCAAGACAAGGGGTAACTTATCCAGTTGCAATGGACTCTGTGTTCAAAAAAGCGACCGTTGGGCAAATTGTAGGGCCCTATGAAGACAACGGGACAGTTCGCATTGCTAAAGTTTTAGGCTTCAACAATAATATTTTGAAGGCACGTCATATTTTATTATCTGCACCAAGAGCTGATTCGGCAAAAGTTGCTGTTGTTCGCAAAACCGCGGATAGTTTGGTTGCCTTGATTAACAAAGACAATTTCGCAGAGTACGTTACAAAATACACGGAAGATCCAGGGTCGAAAGAAAAAGGAGGAGTGTATGAAAACTTCATGGACTACGAAATGGTTCCTGAATTTTCAAAATTCGCAGTTGAAAAACCAATCGGTACAATTGGAGTTGTTCAAACTGATTTTGGTTTCCATATTATGGAAGCAATGGAAAGAACTTCGGTTCGTTTCCCTGTTTTAGCAGTTGTTCAAAAAACATTGATTCCAAGTTTAGAAACAAGTTCAGATACGGAAACAAAAGTTTATGACATGTTATATAAATTAGACGCTCGAATGAAAGCAAAGAGTGATTTGAAAGCAAAAGTTGCGGCTTTTGACACTTTGGCCGGAAAAGCAGGTTACGTTGTTCGTCCGGTAGTTATTTTAGAAAACAAACCAGTTGTCTACGGATTCACCACAACTTTCGCTGAAGACAAAATCATCAAATTCGCATATGATGACGAAGTAGAGGCCGGAATGCTATGCAGCGCGCCGATTAAAGACAAAGATCGTTACGTAATCGCTATGATTTCCTCAGTAAAAGAAAAAGGCACACCGTCGTTTGAAGATCTGGAAGCAGCAGTGCGCGCTAAAGTAATCGAAGAGAAGAAAGCAAAACGTTTCATTAATTCGATGAAAGGCGGAGGCTCACTTGATGCATTGGCGAAGAAAGTTGGCTCTAGTTTGGGTAAAGCTGAAGTTACTTTCTCTGCCCCTCAAATTAGCGAAGCAGGATATGAACCAGAAATCATTGGCGCTATTTTCTCTGGCGTGAAAGACGGACAAAAATTGGTTCCATTACAAGGCAAAAGTGGAGTTTATGTTGTAAGAGTTGATAAAACAACGAAAGCACCAGCAACTTCTAACTATAAAACAGAAGCTGAGGTATTGTTAAGATCAAATCGCCAATCTGCTGGAAATTTTGCCAAATCTGCTTTGATTGAAAAGGCACAAGTAGTTGACAACCGTCGATTCTTGAAAATAGGTGTTAGAAGATAATGTTTAAATACAATAATAGAAAAGCCAGCACTTAAACAAGTGCTGGCTTTTTGTTGCAATAAATTTAAGCAACCAAAACATATTTTTTTCCTGGCAGCGCTCGCACCAAGCCGTTCATTTCAAGTTGAAACAAAACTACGCTGGTTTTTGAAATCGGCAATTGACTCTT
>Ga0209702_10006601_pt1 | contig 14782 bp, 17 predicted proteins | sample FRY01_FD_187210 | JGI IMG/M metagenome (GOLD analysis project Ga0209702, IMG submission 187210) | Freshwater microbial communities from Lake Fryxell liftoff mats and glacier meltwater in Antarctica - FRY-01 (SPAdes) (version 2) | ecosystem: Environmental > Aquatic > Freshwater > Ice > Glacier... | reverse complement strand
CAAAACTGCCTCAAAAATCTTATAAAAGATTCATGTGTCGAGGATGTTAGATTTTTCCGTGATTACCAAAACTTTATCGTGTATGGTTTACGCTGGAATCAAAACTGCCTCAAAAATCTTATAAAAGATTCATGTGTCGAGGATGTTAGATTTTTCCGTGATTACCAAAACTTTATCGTGTATGGTTTACGCTGGAATCAAAACTGCCTCAAAAATCTTATAAAAGTTTGTCGTTTTGATATTTTAGGCATGGTTAGTTTTAATCTGGACTTTAACAGTGGTGTTTAAGGTTATTACATAAAATTCAAACTTCTTTGACACATGACTCTTTAATTTTCATGTAATTCTTTTTCATTTTTTATTTAGTAGTTGGTTACATTAATTTATTGAGTTTTGATTATTTTGAGTGTTTAAATCAAATCAATTTATATTGATTTAAAAGTGATTAGCTCAATTGGTAGAGCATTTCTTTTACAAGGAAAAAGTTAATGGTTCAAATCCGTTATCACTTAAGGGAGTTCGACTTAACAGTGGTGTTTAAGGTTATTACATAAAATTCAAACTTCTTTGACACATGACTCTTTAATTTTCATGTAATTCTTTTTCAGTTTTGATTCAGTAGTTGGTTACATTAATTTATTGTGTTTAAATCAAATCAATTTATATTGATTTAAAAGTGATTAGCTCAATTGGCAGAGCATTTCTTTTACAAGGAAAAAGTTAATGGTTCAAATCCGTTATCACTTAAGGGAGTTCGACAAATACATGTAGGTATTAGACGTAAATTTAAGAATCTTATAAAATTCTTACTCTAAAACTTGCAAAGTATTCTTAGTTATTTGAGGTTGTTTGACACTAAATTGGCAAGATAATTTAATGGTAGAATAACGGGATCATAATTCGTACACGTAGGTTCGAATCCTGCTTTTGCTAAAAAAAAATCATTTGAAGCTTATTTAATAAAGATGTTTTTACCAATAAAGAAATAGATTATGAAACAAAAAATCAGGCCACTTTCGCCTCACCTTACGGTTTATAAACCTCAATTGACTTCTGTGTTGTCAATACTCCATAGAATATCGGGGTCAATATTTGGCTTATCGATCATTTTTATTTTTATATTATTTTATTTCAATTTCTTTTTTGCTGGGTTTTCATATCAATATTGTTTTGTATTTGACTTTTCTTATTTGTTTTCGGTATTTATTTTGGTAATTAGTTATTTTGGTTTGTTTGGTCTTTCTTTTCACATGCTAAACGGCGTAAGGCATTTATCTTGGGATTTGGCCTTTGGTCTTGAAATAAAGAATTTGTATGCTACAGGTGGTGTGGTTTTATTTTTTGTTTTAGTGATTTTAGTGGGTAGCATTCTTTTATGATTAAAAAATTTACTTTATGAAAAACTTTGTATTCGAGTTATTATATTTATTGAAGTATAGAAAAACTATGCTTGATGAGACAATTAATATGGTGCAAAATGAGAAAAAGTTTGGGGTGCTTGACAAAGCGATTTTAGACGAAAGTTTAGATAGGCTCAAATTGAGCTTGGGTTCGACGCTTTCCATAGAAGACAAGATTCTTCAAAAACCAATAAAAGTCGCGTCAGTTTTTCAGGAATCAAAAACGTTTTTTTCTGACTGTGAACTTCTGCGTTTAACACTAATGGAACTCATAAAGTTGATGAAAACGCAGCAGGGGGTTGTAGCAATAAACGGGTGGCAAGAAGTGGCTCGACTCAAAAAAAGCCTCGTTTTAAATCGTAAAAACGTAAGACACTACCTGGGTAAACCTTGGCGAAAGCTTAATAATTGAGCCTGAAATAAAAATTCTAAATTCGAAAATAATAAAAAAGGATATGAAATTTAAAAATCATACGCCAAGTGAATTAAATATTTTGGTTTGTTTGGTCTTTCTTTTCATATGCTAAACGGTGTAAGGCATTTATCTTGGGATTTGGCCTTTGGTCTTGAAATAAAGAATTTGTATGTTACAGGTGGTGTGGTTTTATTTTTTGTTTTAGTGATTTTAGTGGGTAGCATTCTTTTATAAAAAAAAATTTATTTATGATACAATTTGTAAGCGAGTTGTTAAACTCATTAGAGCTTAGAAAAATAATACTCAAGGATACTATTAATATTGTACAAAATAGTATGGTGCAAAACGAGAAGAAGTTTAAGATGCTTAACAAAGCGATTTTAGACGAAAGCTTAGATAGGCTCAAATTGAACTTGGGTTTGACGCTTTTCATACAAGAGAAGATTCTTCAAAAACCAATTGAAGTCTTGTCAGTTTTTGAGGAATCAGAAACGTTTTTTTCTGACTGTGAATCTCTGCGTATAACGCTAATGAAACTCATAAAGTTGATCAAAAAACGGAAGCGACTTGCAGCAATAATCGAATTGCAGGAAGTCGCTCAACTCAAAAAAAGCCTAGTTTCGAATCGCCGAACGTTCAGAAAATATCTGGGTAGACCTGTAATTGAATGTCCCGTAGTAGATCTTGGCGAAAGCTTAAGAATTGAGCCTGACGCAGACGATTATCGCTACTTTGTTGATTATTTTGATAGTTTTTTTAAGTCTTTCAGATAGCCTCGTTTTAGGTTTGTTTTTATTTTTATTAATAATGATTCATTTTGAAGCGGGTATTCATACAATATTTAGTGATTACATGCACAATTTGCAATCAAAGTTAATTTCAAATGTAATTATTGATTTATTGATAATAAGTTTTCTTAAAAGTATTTTTATCATTTTCATCTGTAGTTAAATTAGTCAGCTAGAGCCCATTGGATACTAAATAAAAATTGACGTTATGACAAATAAGTATTTTGACAAAAGTATAGAGACTCTTTTTTTAACAGAGCTATTTAGAGGGATGTGGATGACTTTACAATATTTTTTTAGAAGAAAGGTAACTTTAAATTATCCATTTGAAAAGGGAGCTTTGAGTCCTCGATTTCGAGGAGAGCATGTTCTTAGACGATACCCTTCAGGAGAAGAACGATGTATTGCTTGTAAGTTATGTGAGGCTGTTTGTCCTGCTCAAGCAATTACCATTGAAGCGGAAGCACGAGGTGATGGTAGTAGAAAAACCAGTCGATATGATATTGATATGACTAAATGTATTTTTTGTGGTTTTTGTCAAGAAGCTTGTCCAGTGGACGCAATTGTAGAAGGGCCAAATTTTGAATATGCTACTGAAACTCACGAAGAATTGATTTATAACAAAGAAAAGCTCTTGAAAAATGGTGATCGCTGGGAGTGGGAAATTAGAGAAAATTTAGCTTCTGAATCTTTATATCGATAGTAAATTAAAAATGAATTTTGATCTTTTCTTATTTTATTTGTTTGGAACGTTAGCTTTGATGTCTGGTTTCTGTACAATTGTATCAAAAAATCCGGTACATTCAGTACTTTTTTTAGTTTTTGTATTTTTTAATATTGCTGGTTTGCTAATCTTTTTAGGTGTTGAATTCTTAGCAATGTTGTTTTTGATAGTTTATGTTGGGGCAGTCGCCGTTTTATTCTTATTTGTTATGATGATGCTAAATGTTAAAATCTCTGAGCCAGGTAATTCAGTTTATCGTTATCTTCCTATTGGATTGTTTGTAAGTCTCTTATTTTTACTTGAAATCTATTTAATTGTTAAAGAAGACCTAAATTGTATAGAAGTTTTTGAATTTAACAAGTTTGAACACAGTACTTTTCAGAGTGACTTTTTAGTCAACATTTGTTGGGTTGAGTCTGTGGTGTCGCCAACAAACGTTGACGTCATTGGTAGTGTATTATTTACTTATTATTCGTTTTTCCTTATTATGGCAAGTACGATACTGTTAGTCGCTATGATTGGTGCTATTGCTTTGACGTTGCATAGAAGAAGCGATGTAAGAAGACAAGATATTTTTAAGCAATTACAACGAGATTTTGAAGGTGCTACAAGTCTCGTTAACAAAAAGATTTAAACTTATGATAGTTTTTTTAATAATTTTAAATATAGCATTAAAAAGTTTAGTTTTAATTATTCCTTTATTGGTAGCAGTTGCTTATTTGACTCTTCTCGAAAGAAAAGTTATGGCAAGCATGCAACAAAGACGAGGACCTAATGTCGTTGGTCTTTTTGGCTTATTGCAACCACTTGCAGATGGTTTAAAGTTACTTGTAAAAGAAACAATTTTACCAAGTAGCGCTAACACTGTTATCTTTATAATGGCTCCAATCGTAACATTTTTATTAGCTTTATTAACTTGGTCCGTAATTCCCTTTGGAGATAATATGGTCTTGATTGACTTAAACGTAGGCGTTTTATTTGTTTTTGCAATTTCTTCCTTAGGTGTTTATGGAATAATAAGCGCCGGTTGGTCAAGTAATTCAAAATATGCATTTTTGGGTGCTTTACGATCAGCCGCTCAGATGGTTTCTTATGAAGTTTCTATCGGTTTAATTATTATGTGTGTTTTATTGTGCTCTGGGTCATTAAATTTAACAGAGATTGTAAATGCTCAAAAAGAAATATGGTATTGCGTTCCTCTATTCCCCTTGTTCTTAATGTTTTTTGTTTCTGCTTTAGCAGAAACAAATCGAGCGCCGTTCGATTTGCCGGAGGCTGAGGCTGAATTAGTTTCAGGTTACAATACTGAATATGCGGCTATGGGTTTTGCTTTATTTTTTTTGGGAGAGTATGCAAATATGATTTTAATGTGCAGTATAATAAATATTTTTTTCTTGGGGGGTTGGTTACCGCTACTTAATATTACGTTCTTTAATCTAATTCCTGGAGTTGTTTGGTTTGGTTTAAAGACAACTTTCTTATTATTTGTTTTTGTTTGGGTTCGAGCAGCATTTCCTCGTTATAGATATGATCAATTGATGCGTCTTGGTTGGAAAGTTTTCTTACCATTTTCTCTTGGTTGGGTGCTTTTTATCTCAGGCATATTCGTTGGTTTAGATTGGTTATCATAAAGTTTCTTCCAAATCTAGTTGTCGATATTTTAATTTTAATTTAAAAAGTTTATGATCAGTCAGACCCAGTATTTATTTGTTGCAATGGTTTTATTTTTGATTGGTCTTTCAGGAATTTTTTTAAATCGTAAAAATATTATCATTTTGTTAATGTCTATTGAGTTAATGTTATTATCTATAAATTTCAATTTTATAATTTTTTCTGTATTTTTAGATGATATTTTAGGACAATTATTTGCTCTTTTAATTTTAACTGTTGCCGCGGCAGAATCTGCCATTGGATTAGCTATTTTAGTGATATATTATAGAGTGAGAGGAACAATTGCAATTGAATTCATTGATTTAATGAAAGGTTAAATAATTATGTATTTGAGTATTATATTTTTACCTTTAATAGGTTCTATTTTCAGTGGTTTATTTGGAAGACTTTTAACCCCAAAAGGCGCAGCATTCTTTAGCATTTTGGGCATAAGTTCTGCTTGTATAATTTCAATGGTTTTATTTTTTGAAGTAGGTTTTTCGGGTTCTCCTTGTTATATAAAACTTTCGCCCTGGCTCGATTGCGAGATGTTTGACGCTTGTTGGGGGTTCTATTTTGATAGCTTAACTGTTTCGATGTGCTTTACTGTGACATTAATTTCGACGTTAGTACACTTGTACTCAACAAGCTACATGAGTCACGACCCCCATCAACCTAGATTTATGGCTTATTTGTCACTATTCACGTTTTTTATGCTGATGTTGATAACAGCAGATAATTTTATTCAACTTTTTCTTGGTTGGGAAGGCGTTGGTTTGTGTTCTTATTTATTAATAAATTTTTGGTTTACAAGATTGCAAGCTAATAAATCTGCTATAAAAGCAATGGTAATAAACAGGATTGGTGACGTGGGACTAGCTTTAGGCGTATTTTCGGTTTTTATTATTTTTAAAACATGTGACTATTCAGTTGTTTTTAGTTTAGTACCGTATACGCTTTGTTCAAGATATAATTTACTTGGTTTTGAGGTAGATAGTTTAACAGCTATTGGGTTGTTGTTATTCGTTGGCGCAATAGGAAAGTCAGCACAAATAGGCTTGCATACTTGGTTACCTGATGCTATGGAAGGGCCTACACCTGTGTCAGCACTTATTCACGCGGCCACGATGGTTACTGCGGGAGTATATCTTATTATTCGTTGTTCTCCTTTATACGAATACTCTGCTGCAGCCTTAATAGTAATCACGACCTTTGGTGCATTAACGGCCTTTATAGCTGGGACCATTGGTTTAGTCCAAAATGACCTAAAAAAGGTAATTGCGTATTCCACTTGTAGTCAATTAGGTTATATGATATTTGCTTGTGGGTTATCCAATTACTCTCTAAGTATGTTCCATTTAATAAACCATGCATATTTTAAAGCTTTACTATTTTTAAGTGCAGGATCTGTTATCCATGCTTTAAACGACGAACAGGATATGCGGAGAATGGGAGGGTTATTACAAGTGCTTCCTTACACTTACGTGATGATTCTAATAGGGTCTTTGGCTTTGATGGGTTTCCCATTTTTAACAGGTTTTTACTCAAAAGACGTTATACTTGAAATTGCTTATGCAAAGTATACTTTTCAGGGTACCTTTGCTCATTGGCTTGGGGTATTATCTGCAGGAATTACAGCTTTTTACTCGTTTCGATTAATTTATTTAACTTTTATTAATAATGCTAATGGTTTTAAAAATGCAATAAAAGTTGCTTATGATGCACCAATTCCAATGGCAACACCATTGTTAATATTATGCATAGGTAGTATATTTGTTGGTTATTTTACAAAAGATCTTTTTATTGGATTAGGAACACCTTTTTGGAATAATTCAATTTTCATATCTCCTGAAAACTTAATTATGATTGATGCTGAATTTATACCTATCTATATTAAGTGGCTTCCGATTGCTGTGAGTTTGTCTGGCGCTTGTTTATCAATAGTAATTCTTCATTTTTTTAGAGATTTTTTATTTAATTTATGTACTAAACCGTTTGGAAAAAAGATTTATACTTTTTTAAGTAGACGTTGGTTATTTGATAGACTTCAAAATGAATTAATTGGAAGTGTTATTTTGAGGTTAGGTTATAATACAAGTTACAAAGTCGTTGATAAAGGGATTATTGAACTATTTGGTCCAAAAGGTTTCGTTTTTCTAATAATAATTTTTAGTAAACAAATTAGTAATCTACAATCAGGGCTAATTCACCAGTATGCTTTTATAATGTTTATAGGGATTATTTTACTTATGACTAAACTCTTGTTATGGCCTATGTTAGCGTTTTCAATGGATATAAATTTGTATTTTATAGTGCTAATGACTTTGATGTTTAACAACTATTTCGTTATAAAATTATTGTAAAGTAAAATTTATTATGTTTGATTTTATCCTATCATGGCTTATACTTATTCCATTCATTGGAATTTTAATTGTTTTAGCTATACCCAAAACTCAGGTCGACTTGATCAAATTTTGTACTTTTGTGACGTCACTTGTTACTTTTTTATATTCTCTTTCTTTGTTCGTATTATTCGACAACTCAACCTCTAAATTTCAATTCTTAGAATATTTAGAATGGCTACCGCCACTAAATATGCATTTGTTTATAGGAGTCGATGGAATATCAATATTTTTTATCTTATTGAGCACTTTTCTAGTTCCTATTTGTATATTAACAAGCTGGAATTCAGTTGTTAAACACCAAAAAGAATATTACGTTTGTTTTTTGGCGATAAGTGGGCTTCTAATCTTTGTTTTTTCAGTTTTAGACATCTTAGTATTTTATATATTTTTTGAAAGCATTTTAATTCCAATGTTTTTAATTATTGGGATTTGGGGATCTAGAACGCGAAAAATTAAAGCAGCATACCAATTTTTTTTGTATACATTAATTGGTTCAGTTTTAATGCTTTTAGCAATCTTTTTTTTATACTTTGAAGCTGGTACCACAGATTATCAGCTGCTACTTAATATAAATCTATCAGAAAAAAAGCAGATAATATTATGGTTAGCTTTCTTTGCTTCATTTGCAGTAAAAGTACCAATGGTTCCTTTTCATGTTTGGTTACCAGAAGCGCATGTGGAAGCGCCAACTGCAGGTTCTGTGATTTTAGCTGGAATTTTATTAAAAATGGGAACGTATGGTCTTGTTAGATTTTCGTTATGTCTATTTCCAAGCGGCAGTATTTTTTTTACTCCTCTAGTTTATTTAATGAGTATTATTGCAGTAGTTTATACTTCGATTACAACCCTTAGACAGCTCGATCTTAAGAAGATTATTGCTTACTCTTCAGTAGGACATATGGGTTTTGTCACTATCGGTATTTTCAGTTTAAATTTACAAGGTATAGAAGGAAGTATTTTAATAATGTTAAGTCATGGTTTTGTTTCGAGTGCGTTATTCTTATGCGTTGGTGTTTTATATGATCGCCATCATACAAGAACCATTAAATACTACACTGGTATAGCGCAAGTAATGCCAATATACACCCTATTTTTTTTGTTTTTTTCTGTAGCCAACTTAAGTTTTCCTGGAATGAGTAGTTTTTCAGGAGAGTTTTTAACATTAGTTGGGTCTTTTACCAGTAATACTTTAGTAACATTTATAGCTTGTTTTGGAATGATTTTGAGTGCTGCTTATTCACTCTGGTTGTGTAATAGAATCTTATTTGGTCAGCTAAAGGTTCATTACATCTCGAATTATCAAGATGTAACCAAAAGAGAAGTTTTGGTATTACTGCCATTGGTAATTTGTACGCTTTGGATGGGAGTTTATCCTGAGGTCTTCTTGGATGCAATGCATGTAAGCGTGTCAAGTATTTTAGAAATAATTTGAATTATGGAATTTAATTTTAATATTGATTGGATTGCGGCGATTCCAGAAATTTTTATACTTGTTATAATCAACTTTCTTATTGTTTATTCAGTTATTTATAGCACTTCTCCTCATTTAGGTTATCCAATTTTAATTAGTAACATTACTTGGCTCGGGGTTCAAGTATTGTCGTTTGCTTTCTTACTTAATGTTTGTAATCCACTAACGGGAGTTATAGCTTTTAATAATTTATTAGTGTTCGACAATTTTAGCATTTTAGTTAAAAGTATCATTTTATTTTCAGCAATAATAACTTTGATATTAGCTATAAGCTATAGCAAATTCGATAATTTAAATTGTTTTGAATATATAATATTAATGATTCTAGCAGTTGTTGGTATGATGTTTGTTGTTTCATCTTATGATTTAATAGCAATGTATTTAGCAATTGAATTACAGAGTTTCTGTATGTATATCATAGCTTCATTTAAACGAAATTCTGAATTTTCAACCGAGGCAGGTCTAAAATATTTTATACTGGGAGCTTTTTCATCAGGTTTGTTACTCTTTGGTGGTTCTTTGTTGTATGGCTTCACAGGAACTACTAATTATCAGCAATTATTTCAAGTTTTTTCAACTATTGAAGAAACTTCAGACATTAAAACAAGTAATGCAATTATTTTAGGTATTTTATTTATTTTAATTGGTATGCTTTTTAAATTATCTGCTGCGCCATTTCATTTATGGGCGCCAGACGTTTATGAAGGAGCACCTACTTGTGTGACAGCCTTTTTTGCTACTGTTCCTAAAATTGCAATCTTAGGTGTGGTCGTTAGACTATTTGCTTATGTTTTTTATGGTTTATTATTGCCTTGGCAAGAAGTTTTGATTTTATGCTCAATATTTTCTATGATTGTTGGCACTCTAGGTGCTTTATGGCAAACTAAGATAAAACGTTTACTAGCATACAGCGGAATAGGGCACATTGGTTATATCTTAATTGGTGTTAGTTCTTGTTCTGTTGAAGGAATTTATGCTACGTTTTTTTATGTGATTGTTTATATAATCATGACTATATCCACTTTTTCAATACTTTTGTCGATAAGAAATCAAGGAAACTTAAGTAAACTAAAATATTTAAACGATTTGTCTGGTTTGTTTGCCTCAAACCCTCCAGTAGCTTTTTCGTTTGCAATAATAATGTTCTCAATGTGTGGGATTCCTCCATTAGCAGGTTTTTTAAGTAAAATGTTTATTTTTATTTCTGCTATTAACATGCAAATGTATTTTCTGAGCATAATAGGAGTAATAACAAGTGTTATTGCTTCTTTTTATTACATACGAATTATTAAACTAATGTTTTTTGAGCCAGAAACAAAAATTAACAATTTAAATAGTTTACCAAAAGAAAACTCTTTATTTTTGTCGTTTTGCTCTATATTTTTGATTACTTTTTTTCTTTGGCCAACTCCTTTGGCATTAATTTTACACAATAGTATAACTAATTTCAGTGTTTGACCTTTTATAAAAGCAAGTGAGATCAACAAAATCTCACTTGTGAACCTAAATAGCTCAGTGGTAGAGCGAAAGACTGAAAATCTTCAGGGCAGAAGTTCGAATCTTCTTTTAGGTAGTTTTAAACTAATAAAAAAAGATTTATGGCATTTTCAGTTGGTGAATTAACAGGTATTATTGAGGAACGATTAGCAAATTACTATTCAGATGTCAACATTGACGAAATTGGTCGAGTATTAAGCATAGGAGATGGAATTGCTCGTATATATGGGCTGGGTGGAATTCAAGCAGGTGAAATGTGTGAGTTTCCTAACTCAGGAATAAAAGGAATGGCTCTAAATCTTGAAGATGACAACGTTGGTGTCGTTATTTTCGGCAATGATAGGCTAATTCAGGAAGGTGACATCGTTGAGCGAACAAATTTTATTGTTGATGTACCTGTGGGGAAAGAATTACTTGGTCGAGTCGTTGATGGTTTAGGGATGGCAATTGATGGAAAAGGTCCTATTGTTAGTTCCAAGCGCGCTAGGGTGGAGATTAAAGCTCCAGGAATAATCCCCAGAAAGTCAGTACATGAGCCGATGCAAACTGGTTTAAAAGTTGTCGACGCTTTGGTTCCAATTGGACGAGGTCAACGAGAATTAATTATTGGTGACCGTCAAACAGGAAAAACTGCTGTTGCAATTGATGCGATTATTAATCAAAAGTCAATGCATGAAGCGAACGACGAAGATAATAAATTATATTGCATTTACGTTGCAATTGGTCAAAAACGTTCTACAGTAGCTCAAGTAACAAAGATTTTAGAAGCTGCAGGAGCGCTTAAATATTCTATAATTGTGGCTTCTACTGCTTCAGATGCGGCTCCTTTACAATTTTTAGCCCCATACACAGGTACCACAATGGGTGAGTATTTTAGGGACAATGGAATGCATTCTTTAGTGATTTTTGATGATTTAAGCAAACAAGCAGTAGCTTACCGTCAAATGTCATTATTATTACGAAGACCGCCAGGTCGAGAAGCATATCCAGGCGATGTATTTTACCTACACTCACGTTTATTAGAAAGAGCAGCTAAAATGGGTAAAGAGGCTGGTTTAGGTTCACTTACTGCATTACCAGTTATTGAGACTCAAGCAGGTGATGTTTCTGCTTATATCCCAACGAACGTAATATCAATCACTGATGGTCAAATATTTCTTGAGACAGAGCTTTTCTACAAAGGTGTAAGGCCTGCCTTAAATGTTGGATTATCAGTAAGTCGTGTAGGTTCAGCAGCTCAAATCAAAGCAATAAAACAAGTTGCAGGTACTTTAAAACTAGAGCTAGCTCAATACCGAGAAGTTGCGGCGTTTGCTCAGTTTGGTTCTGATTTAGATGCTGCTACACAACATTTGTTAAATCGAGGGAGTAAATTAACTGAGCTATTAAAACAAGCACAGTTTTCCCCACTAACTGTTGAACAACAGACGTGTATCTTGTTTGCTGGAGTAAAAGGTTATTTAGACAAGTTAGAAATTAATCGCATTGGTCTTTTCGAGAAAGCGTTAATTGCCTCACTGAGTCAAGAAGGTGTTTCGATGTTAACTGAGATTAAAATTAAAAAAGTTATTAGTCCAGAATTAGATGCTCAATTGCATAAATTTATGGCTAATTTTGTGAGTTCATTTAAGTAAATTAAAATTATTTGAATGGCTTTTCGGGGTGTCGCGTAGCCTGGCTATCGTATCTGTTTTGGGTATAGAAATTCGTAGGTTCAAATCCTATCACCCCGACCTAAAATAATAATAAAATTTATGTTTAAAGTAAGTATAAGAGCTCAGAATAAATTCTTAAAAAATTATAAGTCTTTGCTTCCTTGTTATGGAGTTTCAGAGAATCGTTTTTTTGAAAGCGAAATAAAATATAGGAGTAATAATACAAAGTTTGATCTTGGTTACAAGCATAAAGTTAAAAATCTTGAACTAAAACATCAAATTACAAGTAATAATTTGGTTATTTTACAAATAACTAATCTTGAAACGCCTTATGATGAAGTTTCGATAGATTTTGAATCATATAGGCGAATCCAAACAAATGATGAGTTATTAAATTTTTTTAAAGAAAAACTTAACTTAAAAACGTTTTTAAAAGGGCGCTTACTTAATAATGCAAAACGCGGGTTTTCAGTCGGAACGTATGGTCTTGTAGGATTTATTGCATCTAGCAATTTATTAACTACAAATCAAAGTAAAATAGTTATTTTACATATTGATTCAATTAATTTAAATCAAGGGATTGTAAGCTTTTCACAAAGAAATATTCATAAAAGAACTCACAAGGTTCTTTTAAAATTAGCTTCTAGGATTATTTTTGTATTTGAGTCAAACATAAAAGAGATTTAAGGCGAATATAGTTCAGTGGTTAGAGCATTAAATTGTGATTTTAAAAGTCGTGAGTTCAAATCTCATTATTCGCCAAACCTAATAAAATAAAGTGATGAATTATAAAAACAAAAAATATTTATCAGAAGATAAGTGGTCAATTCAGAATTTAAACAAAGCTGACTTCTTTTTGTTAGCACAATTAAAATCTTGTAATTCAAGGGAGTGGCTTGATATTCAAAAAAAACTGCAAAAGATTGACTTAAAACTTAAACTTTTAAGTTTTAAGGACCTTAAGAACAGGCAATTTTTTTTAGTTCTAAAAAGTAACATAATTAATAACTTATTAAAAGGAAGATTAGTTTTGATCTATAGCGAAACTCAAGCAAAATTTCCTATTTCTTTAATGAACTTTATAAAAACTGTAAAAGTTTTAAGACCTTTTATATTATATAGTAATGGTCGTTTTGTTAATATTAATTCTGACATTTTTATTAAAGAGGCAGAGAAGTCTGACTTGTTGCAGCGGAATAACTCTTTGAATCAGTTTAATAATCCAGACTTGTTGAACATTTTTGATGTTCTTAAAAATCCCTGCTTGGAATTACTGCAATTTCAATATAAAATATTTTTTTCTATTTTAACATATAAAAGTTAACATGAAACTAAAGTTCAAAACTAAAAATAAAACCTGGATTCAATTAACAGATGGTTCAATTATTTTAGTGAAATATTTGTTTGAAGAATCTTATAATAAATTAGATGTTGATATAAAAGCGCATAAATTATGGAGACTTGATATAAAGTTTGACTCAAGATTAGATTTTATTGATAAGCGAATAATAAGTTTTAAAAAACGATTTAAAAAAAATAACAACAAATGAAAATTATAATTCGTTCTTTGAATCAAATAATAAATGGTCAAAAAGTAGGAGCAAATGTGATTGTATGTGTTCATTCTAAAGCCTTAGACCAAGTATTAAATATTCTAACAGAGGGGGGTTTTATAAGAGGCTTTTTTAATCAAAATGTTGGGTCATTTTTAAAATGTAACGTTTTACTGAAATATACAAATGATAAAGGAGCTATTCAAAAATTGGTTCTCGGATCTACGCCTGGTTTAAACTCATTTAAAAGGTGTAAACAACTAGATAAGCCATTTAATGGAATTGGTTTTTCGGTATTAAGTACTAATGTAGGTATCTTAACAAACGAACAAGCTTTCTCACAAAAAGTAGGTGGTCAGCTTTTATTCAAAATTTATTAAATATGAAATATAAAAATTCATTTGTATTGTATTCTATTTGTTTATTTCGTTATAATAACTCTATAGTTTTTTTGAGTTCAAAAGGTCAAATGGTAGTAGACGTTCGAGCAAAAAAGTCATTTTTTCAATATCAAGTGAGCTCTGATTCATTAACTAGTAAGTCAACGTCTTCAGAAAATAAATTGGAGGCTCTTATAAATGGTTTGTATGTATTTCATTACAAAAAATTAAATTTAGTTGGCATTGGTTTTCGGGCTTGGGTTTATTTTGACAAGTTTAAAAATTGTCAAGTCTTATCTATAAAGTTGGGGCTCTCAAGGGATGTTTTAATATTTGTACCATTAAATATAATTGTGTTATGCCTTCGTTCAACGTTGATACTTATCAAAGGAATTGATAAAGAAGAAGTTAGTCAAATGGCTCGTCATATTAGGTTAATAAAAAGCCCAGATTCTTACAAAGGGAAAGGGGTACGATATGAAAATGAAACAATTCATATCAAGCCAGGTAAACAGAAATAAAAAATACATGGTACAAATTCTTGGCAAAATGCTTAACAATAAAAAGCAAGTGCATGATGCGCTAAAAAATATTTATGGTTTAAAAACTTATCAAATTAAAGACTTCTGTAATAACTTAAATATAGGTTTTGATTGCAGAATTAGCGATTTATCCCAACTCTACGTAATAAAATTATTAAGACTTGTTGAAAAAAAGAACATACTGGTAGAAACTTCGTTAAAAAAAGATATTCATTTTAATATAAGAAGACTTATCGAAATAAAAAGTCATAGAGGTTTAAAGTTTATAAGAAAAAGGTCATTATTAAAAAAATAATTTTTTT
>Ga0209702_10006600_pt1 | contig 14788 bp, 8 predicted proteins | sample FRY01_FD_187210 | JGI IMG/M metagenome (GOLD analysis project Ga0209702, IMG submission 187210) | Freshwater microbial communities from Lake Fryxell liftoff mats and glacier meltwater in Antarctica - FRY-01 (SPAdes) (version 2) | ecosystem: Environmental > Aquatic > Freshwater > Ice > Glacier... | reverse complement strand
ATATTGTTGAAAAGAGGATGGAAACAATTGACTATTAGACACAAAATTCAAACTCTGTTTTCCTGTGAATGGATTTGTAGCACAAGAAAAAAACAATCCTAATGCGCAAATTCCACCTAATAAAAAGTTCTTTTTCATAAAAATAATTTTAAATATTTAACAAAAATACAACTATTATGAAATCTAAATTTACAATATAATATTCAAAAGTATCAATATTTTTGGATAATTACTCGCCAATAATATGCAATTCTGAAAACTCTTTATCAACTATTAAGTAACTCCCTTTTTCGAAAGCTTTTTCATCAAACGAAATTTTCTCGTTGTCAATTTCTATTTCTTTTACTTTAAACGGCAATCCAAAAAGATTAATTTTATATTTTGAATAATTCGTATCGTACTTGCCTTCTTTATGCAACTGAACAATTAGCTCATTTGGTTTGCCGATTGATTGGAATGACAAAAAGCTAAATCTTCCTTTTTTGTAATCGTACCCGTCTTGTGCGTCTTCATATACAAATGATTTTTCTTTACCTTCTTTGTAATATAAATCTAAAGTCAATTCGTCAAATTCTAATTCACCAACGTATTGTTGCACAGGATATTTTGGAATTACGGCTCCCGCCTTTACAAAAATCGGAATTTGGTCAAACTTGGTATCAACCCACATTTCTTTCCCGCCAGAAATCATTTCGTTGGTCCAATAATTATACCATTGACCACGAGGAATGTACATTCTTCTTCCTAATGAATTAGGTTCCAGAATTGGACAAACCAAAATTTGGTTACCAAAAATAAACTCGTCATTTCGATAATGCGTTTGAATGTCTTCTTGATCGTAGTATACCAAAGGTTTCAACATTGGAATTCCTTCTTCAATATATTGCCAAAACATTGTATATAAATATGGCAATAATTGATACCGTAAATTGACAAACTTTCGAGTAATATCAATGACTTCCTCGTCAAATGACCAAGGCTCTTGACTGCCATGATCGCCAGAAGAATGCGTTCTACAAAAAGGATGGAATACGCCCAATTGAATCCAACGAGCATATAATTCTCCTGATGGTTGCTCGGCAAATCCTCCAATATCCGAACCGGTAAAACCCATTCCTGATAGGCACATTCTTTGTACTTGAATATTGGCAATCCACAAATGTTCCCATGAAGCCACGTTGTCGCCAGTCCAAGAGGAAGTGTAGCGTTGTGAGCCAGAATACGCTGATCTCGTAATAACAAAAGGCCTTTTTGGATAAGCAAAACGTTTTACTCCATGATAAGTTGCTCTTGCCATTTGAGTTCCATAGATATTGTGCGCTTTTCTATGACTGCAAGGATTTCCATCATAATTATGGCGAACGTCCATTGGAAATGTTTTGTTGGGAACCTCCATTACGGCGGGTTCATTCATATCATTCCAAACTCCTTTTACACCAATATCCGAAATTAATTCCTTAAATAATCCTGCCCACCATTCTCTTACTTCAGGATTTGTATAATCTGGAAAATTACATTCTCCAGGCCAAACTTTCCCTTTCATATATGGGCCATCGGCTCTTTTGCAGAAATAATCTTTCTCTAATGCTTCTTTATAAACTGAATATTCTTTGTCTATTTTTATTCCCGGATCAATGATTACAATGGTTTTAAATCCATCTTCAGCTAATTCCGCAACCATTCGTTTTGGGTCTGGAAAATATTCTTTGTTCCAAGTAAAACAACGAAATCCGTCCATATAATCAATGTCTAAATAAATGGCATCGCAAGGAATTTGTAATTCCCTGAATTTAGACGTAATTTCTTTTACATTACTTTCTGGAAAATAACTCCATTTGCATTGGTGATAACCTAATGCCCAAAGTGGCGGTAACTCTGGTTTTCCAGTCAAATCAGTGTAAGTTGTTACCACATCCTGCATTTTTGGACCATAAATGAAATAATAATTCATCTCTCCACCTTCTCCCCAAAAACTGGTTATATTTCTTCTTTCGTGACAAAAATCAAAATGAGATCTAAAAGTATTGTCGAAAAAAACACCATAAGACCGCTTGTTTTGTAATCCAATATAAAACGGAACTACTTTGTATAAAGGTTCTTGGTCTTTGCTAAAAGCATATTGATCTGTTGCAAAATTCTCCAATCTTTTTCCCTTCAAATTCAATTGAGTTGCTTTGTCTCCAAGTCCATAAAAGCATTCACCATCTTTTGAAGTCTTACTCATCTTGACGATATTTCCGCCATATTCATAGCTTTCTTCCCAGTGAAAACCCAATTCGTCTTCCAGAATAACATCATCTTTTAAATCAAAAATGGACACTCTTAAATCTATTTTTTGAATTCTACACTTGACTTTACTCGTTTGTACTTGATAATATTCCTCTTCTTCTGTAAGTTCAAGAAAATTGTATCCGTGCGAATGATATTTGTCAATGGCGTAAGAAAAATCGTTACTAAAATAGCCCTTGGTAGTGTATCTAAAACGTATCAAACTGTCTCTAAATACTGTCAATTTTAATACTACATTATTCTCACTATGAAAATAGACAGAATCAACTTCTTTTTCAACCGAAACTATTTTATTGGGATATTGATTTCCTCTATATTCTAAATCTGTATTTGTAATCATCTTATTATGCTTATTTTAGTCTTATTTTTTGGTTTTCAAAAATACAAAAATACTTTTAAGGTTTCCCTAATCTTATTATTATTAACGAAAACGTTATAGTTATGTCTTTTATAAATAAAAAAAAAACCAATACCATTTTTAATTTTCACCATTAAGGTAAAACTAAAAATGGGATTGGTTTTATTGTAGTTGATTTATTTATGCAAATTTAAAAACACTTACGCTTAAAGGAGGCAAAAGTAATTCTATTGAATATTCCCGTCCATCATAGGGAGAGGCTTCGATAGCTAATTTGCTTGGATTTGTCACTCCACTTCCTCCATAAATAGCCGCATCGCTATTGAAAATTTCGACAAGTTTTCCTTTTTTGGGTAAACCAATGCGGTAATTAGGACGAACTACTTGGGTGAAATTACAAACCACCACCACATCATCTTTTGGTTTGTTTCCTTTTCGAATATAAGACATCACCGCATTTTGATGGTCTGAATAATTAATCCATTCGAAACCTTCAGTACTAAATTGTTTCTCGTGCAATGCTGGATAGGATTTATACAAAGCATTCAAGTCGGTTATCGTTTTTTTGATGCCTTCGTGAAAACCAAATTGCAATAAGTGCCAATCTAGACTTCCCTCAAAATTCCATTCGGCACTTTGACCAAATTCGCTTCCCATAAACAATAATTTTGAACCTGGATGCGTAAACATATAACCATAAAGCAATCTTAAATTGGCAAATTTCTGCCATTCGTCGCCCGTCATTCGTCCTGCAATTGATTTTTTGCCATAAACCACTTCATCGTGGGAAAGTGGCAACATAAAATTTTCGGAAAAAGCATACGTCATCGAAAAAGTCAAATCGTTTTGATGGTATTTCCTGTACACTGTATCTTTTTGAAAATATTCCAAGGTATCATGCATCCATCCCATCATCCATTTCATTCCAAAACCTAAACCTCCCATAGAAGTAGGTCTGGAAACCATCGAGAATGAAGTACTTTCCTCGGCAATCGTTTGTACGCCTTCAAAATTAGAATAAACGGCTTCATTAAATTCTTTAAGGAAACTTATGGTATCCAGATTTTCTCTTCCGCCATAAATATTAGGTTCCCATTCGCCGTCTTTTCTGGAATAATCTAAATATAACATCGAAGCTACGGCATCTACTCGAAGTCCATCGGCGTGATAATGTTGCAACCAGAAAATCGCATTGCTTATCAAGAACGAACGCACTTCGTTTCGTCCGTAATTAAAAACCAAACTTTTCCAATCCGGATGATAGCCTTTTTTGCGATCTGGATGTTCGAAAAGATTGGAACCGTCAAAAAATCCTAAACCGTGCGCATCATCTGGAAAATGGGAAGGAACCCAATCTAGGATTACTCCAATTCCAGCTTGGTGCAATTTGTCGACCAAAACCATAAAATCCTGCGGTTTTCCAAAACGGGAAGTTGGTGCAAAATAACCAACTAATTGATAACCCCAAGACGGATCATAAGGATATTCCATTATTGGCATAAACTCAACGTGGGTAAAACCGGTTTCTTTGAGGTAATTCACCAAGTCTTCGGCCAACTCAAGATAGGTCAAGAATTTGCCCTCGGCATTTCGTTTCCAAGAACCCAAATGTACTTCATAAACGGAATAAGGCTTGTCCAAATCATTATGGTCTTTGCGCGTTTCCATCCATTTTTTGTCTTTCCAATCGTAATTCAAATCCCAAACTACAGATGCAGTGTGAGGCGGATGTTCGCAATACAAAGCAAATGGATCTGCTTTTTCGGTGATTATTCCACCGTTATTGGATTGAATTTTATATTTGTAAGTTGTCCCTTTTTCGATTCTGGGAATAAATCCTTCCCAGATTCCTGAAGAATCCCAACGCACTTGCAACTGGTGTTCACCTTGAATCCAATAATTGAAATCCCCAACCACGGAAACGGAACGCGCCGATGGTGCCCAAACGGCAAAATAAACGCCTTTAACTCCGTCGACTTCGACAAGATGTGCACCTAATTTTTCGTATAATCTAAAATGTTTTCCCGATTTGAATAAATCAATGTCGAAATCGGTTAAAAGGGAATAAGGTTGTACTTTGTTCATTTTATGTTGTTATTATCTTTATAATTTTTTTGTCATCCCGAGCGCAGTCGAGGGACTTTTATCAATTAGTTTTATTTTTTATTAAACTCCATTATACTTGCGATTCCAGTCAATGGAATCACGGCCCAACGCGGTCGCGAATTTAATTCATATCCCAATTCATAAACTGCTTTTTCGAGCAAGCAATATTTCAGCAAGAAATCGATTTCTTTTCGGTAACCGATATTTAAATTTTCGCTTTGGGCAACATCAGTGTAGGTTTGGATAAAAACACCCACAAAATATTTGAATAAAATTTCACCCGCTTTAAAAAGTTCTTCCTGCTCGAATGGATATTTATCGTTATTATTAAAAATAGTGGCATATATAGCGTAATGAAACGAGCGAAACATTCCTGCAACATCCTTCAATGGTGGTTGTTTTACTTTTCGGTCTCGAATCGTGCTTTCGGGTTCTCCTTCAAAATCCAAAATATAAAAATCGTCTCCATGAACCAAAACCTGTCCCAAATGATAATCTCCGTGAATCCGAATTCTTTCGGATTTCATTTTTGTCCAATCAAAATCTAAAAATAATTTTCGAATTTCCTTTTTATGGTCTAAAAACTGATTGGCTAGTTCCAATGCCAATCCCTCCAGTTTATGAAGGTTATTTTCGAGAATATTCAATCGATTTTGGAACTGGTACGTCAATCTGTTTTTGAGCCAAACCGTATAATCACTGTTATAAGTCGTTGGCGTAAAGGCCGTTTCATAAATGTCGCTTCCCAACGCAATATGCATTTCGGCGGTTCGTGTGGCCAATGTTTGAATTCGGTTAAAAATACTAAGTCCAGCCCAATCGATTATTTCGTGGGGTACTGCATTAATTTTCAACCTTTTGAACAATTCAATATCAGGCAATTTAGTAATATTGATTTTTTTATGTTTTAAATTATCAAAAATTTTGTCCATTTCCTCAATCATAAATTGCCAAGCATCTCCTTGGTTTGGAACCAATTCCTGCATCAATCCGAGTGTGATATTCCCTTCGGATAAAGCAACGCTGATACTTCCCATATAGGCTGGCGAATTTTTGAAATCCATTCTTTCAGTAAGAAAACGACTGATTTCATAATCAGGATTCGTGCTAATATAAATTCTTCTGAAAATTTTAAGAACTAAGGTGTTGTTATAAATTATAGAAGTATTGCTTTGCTCCACTCCCATAAATTTGGAAGTTTTATATTGAGTTTCTTCCAGTTTTTCACCCTTATGAAACTTGACTTTTGAATCGGTTTTGTCCCTAGAATTAACAATTTTATCGAACAATATTTTTTTAAAATCCTCTTGATGCAAAGCATCGACAAGAAATCCTGCTTGCCCGTTCATATTAACGGGAGCAATTATGGAATTCGTATCCAACTTGTCTTCCGACATAAAAGCAAGAGGCATAAAATAGTGTTGATAAAAAGCTTCCTTGAAATTAACTTCGAGTAAAACACCATAATAAATGTTGTCTTTTGAAGCAATTTTAAATGAATCAACAACTTCAATATACTTTAAAGTACTAGCTTTTCCGCCATACCAACGTTTATTAATAACATAATTTTCGAGAATATCCGAGGAAAAGACTTTTAAGAATTCCTTGTCTTCTAAAGCATTTTCCCAGTTTGTTTTGAAAACAAACGGGTTTTGAAATTCATCTTGATTTATGGTATTTTCTTTCACTATCTATGGATTTTAAATAAATGAAAAGGCAATTCAGGAGAAAGCTCCACGAAATTCCATTCTTTATCCCAAATATAACTATTTCCAGTGATTAAATCGGTAATCTTTAAAGGTAGATTTCCTAATAATGTATTGGGAATTCTAACCATTGATTGCATCGTATTATAAGCATCCAAGCTTGCTACCATTAGGGTTTCATCCTTTTTATCATCGTCAAATTTGTAATAGGCCAAAACCTGTTCATTATTCGTGTCACAAAACGCAATATTATTGGTTTGTTGCAGTGAGCTTTGTTCCTTTCTAATGGTATTGACACGAGTTATTAAAGTCGTGATTTTGTTTTGTTTTTCCCAGTCCCATCTGAAATATTCATATTTTTCAGAATCCAAATATTCTTCTTTTCCCGGAGCCATTGGAGCCGAAATTCGATATTCGAAAACAGGTCCATAAATTCCAACGCTGGAGCTCAAAGTTGCTGCCAAGAAATATTTCTGGAGATGAATGGATTCATTGCCATTTTGCAACGGAAAAGGATTAATATCTGGTGTATTAGGCCAAAAATTAGGGCGGTAAAATTCTTTTTGTTCGGATTGCGTCAGTTCTTCCAAATATTCGATTAATTCCTTTTTGGAATTTCTCCATGTAAAATAAGTATAGGATTGGGTAAATCCTTGTTTTGCCAATTCGTTCATGATTTTTGGTCGCGTGAAAGCTTCCGCCAAAAACAACACATCGGGATGTTTTTTCTTGATTTCGCCAATTAACCAACCCCAGAAAAAGAATGGTTTTGTATGAGGATTATCCACTCTGTAAATCTTGACGTCGCATTCTTCTATCCAAAATAAAGCAACATCCAACAATTCCTTCCAAAGATTTTTCCAGTCGCCACTTTCAAAATAGATGGGTTGAATGTCTTGGTATTTTTTTGGAGGATTTTCGGCATATTGTACCGTTCCATCTGGACGCCACTTGAACCATTGCGGAAAATCTTTTACATAAGGATGATCTGGAGCCGCTTGCAAAGCATAATCCATAGCAACTTCAATTCCTAAATCTTTTGCTTTTTTGACCAATGATTTGAAATCTTCGATGGTTCCCAATTCTGGATGCGTGGATTTGTGTCCGCCAATTTGCGAACCAATTCCCCAAGGCGAACCTACATCACCTGGCATTGCATTAGTTGCATTATTTTTTCCTTTGCGGTTTACTTCTCCAATGGGATGAATTGGCGGAAAATATAAGGTGTCAAAACCCATTGAAGCCACTCTTGGTAACAATCGTTCACAATCTTTGAAAGTTCCGTGTTTTCCTTCCTCGGTGGAAGCGGAACGAGGAAAAAACTCGTACCAAGTGCTGAATAGTGCTTTTTTCCTGTCAACGTAAACTTGTAATTCCTTTGATTTATTTTCGAGCAAACGAATGGGATATTTCTTGAAGATTTGATGTAATTCAGAAGACATTGCTTCTTGAATTGCCATATCGTATTCAAATTCATTCGTGAAATAGGCCGCCACTTTTTTGAGGTATCCTTTCTCGGAATCATTGGCTAGATTCATAATGGAATTTACATATTCGGCACCTTCCAGCAGTTCTGACTTTACGTATTGGTTGTCTTGAATTTTGCGTTCGGTTCCGTGTTGCCAGTTCAGGGCATAATCGACCCAACCTTCAACAAAATAGGAATACAATCCTTGTTTTTCGACTTTGAAAGTAGCAGTCCATTGTTCGTTTTCTCTTGGAACCATCCTAACTTCTTGCCATTTTTTATCGGCTTCGTGTTTGAATTTTACGCAACATTCGATGATATCGTGTCCATCGGAAAAAACGTCTGCCGATACGGTTATGGATTGTCCAACAATTCTTTTTATAAAATAAGCCCCACAATCAATTTGTGGCGAAAGGTTTTCTATTACTATTCGGGTTTGATTCTGCATTTTGTATTTTTAAAAGTCAACTAAATTTAGTTAAAAGTAGGTTTGGTCTCTGATTAAATATCTTGGTCGAAGATTTACAGCATTTGGTTCACTACAATCTAGTTCTTTAGCAGTTGCTCGCGTGAGGGATTGCAGTGGAGCTCTTTTTTTTGTATTATTTGCTAAGGGTTTTGACCCGTGCAATTAATACAGAAAAAAAGCGGGAACGTAAAGCCCGACCCGTAGTTTTTTACGGAGGGTCACGCCCACACGAGCAGTCAATGTCATTAAGTTAAGAGATTTTTGAACGAAGAATAACGATTCTTGATTTCAGATTTTTGTGATAATAAATAGGAGCCTGTCCATTTTTCAGGTACTCGCACATAAGAAATCAAAAATCGTTAATCAAAAATCTGCAATCATTTTTATTGTTTTATCCTTAACTTAATCACATTGCACGAGCACTAGCGAACTGATGATGTAAATGAAAATACTGTTATTTAATAACGAAATTATCCGGTATAACTACTCCTTTTTTAATAACGACGATTCCGTCTTTGATGGCGTATAATTCATTAGAAGCATTCTCCAAATGCTTTCCACCATTGATGTAAACATCGTTGCCAATTCTGGAATTTTTATCTACAATTGCGTTGTTTATAAAACATCTTTCGCCAATTCCTACGAGTTTTTTATTGTTTGTAATGTCTTCGTTCATTTCGTCAATACTTTGATAGAAATCATTACCCATAACATAAGTATTTTGGATAGTTGTTCCCTCACCTATTCGAGCTCGAATACCAATTACGGAACGACTAATTTCTTTGGCATTGATGATACAACCTTCAGAAATCAATGATCTGTCAAGATCTGTTTGTTTGAACTTTGTAGGTGGCAATAATCGTGGACGAGTAACGATTTTATTATCGTCGTCAAATAAATTAAATCTTGGCACATCGTCTGTCAAGCCGATATTAGCTTCAAAAAAGGATTCGATATTACCAATATCTGTCCAATACCCTTCATATTGGAAACTAAATATTTTTTTGTTTCCAACGGCTTGAGGGATGATTTCTTTTCCAAAATCTTGGGTACTTGTTTCTGCCATAACATCCAACAAGAATTTTCTGTTGAAAACATAAATTCCCATCGATGCCAAATAATGTTTTCCCTCGCTTTTCATTTGATCGCTAACATCCGATTCCCATTCAGGCAATAGCTCTTTTGCTGGTTTTTCGATGAAAGCTTCGATAAAATTTTCTGAATTGGTTTTTAAAATTCCAAATTCAGGAGCGTCTTTTGAGTTTACCGGTAATGTTGCAATGGAGATATCTGCTTCATTTTTTATGTGTTCCTCAATCATTTGATTCAAATCCATTTGGTACAATTGATCTCCCGAAAGAATCAAGGCATAATCAAAATCATGATTTAGAAAATGAGGCATACATTGTCTTACGGCATCAGCTGTGCCTTGAAACCATCTTGTATTGTCAGGAGTTTGCTCAGCAGCCAAAATATCTACAAATGCATGGCTAAAAATACTGAAATGGTAGGTATTCTTGATGTGAGCATTCAAGGAAGCTGAATTGAACTGTGTCAACACAAATATTCGATAAATATCCGAATTCATACAATTCGAGATTGGAATGTCTACTAATCTATATTTACCTCCAATTGGAACTGCAGGTTTTGAACGTGACTCTGTCAATGGATATAATCGGGAGCCTTGACCTCCACCGAGAATAATTGCGATTACATTTTTCTTTTTAGGTTTCATTTTGATTAATTATTAGATTGTACATTTCTATATATTGATGACAAACACTTTCCCAGGAATGGTCGATAGCCATTGCAGATTTTCGAATATCATTTAATTTTTTCTTGTCTTTATATAAATTTACTGCCCTTTGAATCGAGTAACAAATGTCGCTAACGGTGGCTTGATCGTGACATATTCCGTTTCCGTCATCTCCAAAATCGATTACCGTGTCTTTCAAACCGCCAGTTCTTCGCACAATGGGAATTGTTCCGTAACGCATTGAATACATTTGATTCAAACCACAAGGCTCCACTCTTGAAGGCATCAATAAAAAATCAGAACCTGCATAAATTTGATGTGCCAACGCTTCGTTGTACCCAATAGACACATTGTAATTCCCTTTGAAACTGACCAATAAATGACTTAATTGGTTTTCAATTTCAGTATTTCCAGAACCTAAAACTAGAATATTAATTTTCTTATAATTTTCAGACAAAGCAAATGCTGCTGCGTGAGGCAATAAATCGGCTCCTTTTTCTTCTAATAATCTTCCAATGAAACTAAAAAGTGGTTTCGTTGGATCTAAATTAAATTGGCTGCATAACTTTTCTTTATTTTCCTGCTTTCCTTTTTTAAAATTCTTGACAGTATAATTTTTTTCCAACATTATATCCGTTGCTGGATTCCAAACTTCGGTATCAATTCCGTTCAAAATGCCTTTAGACTTATGTCGAACGAGATTGAACAAGGATTCCAAACCATAAGCCGAATCATTTATTTCATTTAGATAATTAGGCGAAACAGTCGTCACGGCAGATGCACATTTTATGGCTGTAGCCAATGAATTAATCTTGTTGTCCCATTCTAAAACATCTACTTTCGACAAATCAAATTCCGGTAAATAATACAATTTATCAAAACCAAACTGACCTTGATAGATTGAATTGTGAATGGTAATCACGGACGGTATATTTTGCAATTTCGAATACTTGTAAGAATACAACATCATAAACGGAATCAATCCAGTGTGATGATCGTGGCAATTAATAACGTCCGGAACATTGATTCTTGAAATTAACCAATCCAATGTGGCTATCTGGAAAGACAAAAATCGTTCAATATCATCTTCATAACCATATATTTCTTCTCTATCGAAAAGTTCTGGAATTTGTACCAAATATAATTCATATCCCAGCTTATCTCCTTTTTCCTTTAGAACGTTGAATGGAAAATTAAAATTCCCCAATTTTACAGAACCCGAATGAACACAATCGAATTCATTTTCTTTTATAAACTTAGTTTCATAACAAGGAAGTACAACCCTCACAAGCTGTCCCACTTTATTTTGATATTTTGGAAGAGCTCCCACGACATCGGCCAACCCGCCCACTTTTGCCACTGGATAAAACTCAGCAGCTATATGAAATATTTCCATTTGAGAAATTCTATGTTTTTCCATTCTTCCTGAAATAAACCATAAATAGTTATAGATTTGGCAGTAATAAGTTCAATATTTTATTTAAATACTAATCTACAATTTATAAATTATGTTACATTTATGTTTTTCTAAATTTAGTAAAAATAAAACAAAATAATAACACATTTGAAAATTTATTAAAATGTCAAAAAACACTTCAAATCATACACAATCATTGAAAATTCCTAAACTAATCCTACAAAGTAGTAAATTTATCTCTTTTTTTTCTCCAAAACTTGTAACGCTATTTGCCGCAAAGTTATTTACATCGCCAATAAAACATAGGATTCCAAAAAGAGAATTGGAGATGGATAGTAAAAGCATTCAAAAGTTAATTGAAATTCCTTCTATAAATAAAAAAGTGGTTCTTTATCAATATGGTGAAAGTAAGAAGAAAATTTTGTTAGTACACGGATGGTCAGGACGTGGAACACAACTATTCAAAATTGCCGATGAATTAGTAAAAGCAGGGTATTCTACCATTAGTTTTGATGCTCCAGCACACGGAAAATCGCCAGGAAGGACAACTATTATGTCTGAATTTATTGAAACAATAGTAGAAATTGATAAGCAATGTGGTCCATTTGAAGCCGCTGTTGGACATTCATTAGGTGGAATGTCATTGTTAAATGCCGTGAAAAAAGGCTTTAAAATATCTACTCTAACAATTATTGGAAGTGGCGATATTGTACAAGATATTTTGGACGATTTTGTGGCAAAACTAGAATTGAAACCCGGTATAAGTTCTCAATTACGCATCCATTTTGAAAAAAAATATAAACAAGAAATGGATAGTTACTCCGGTTATAAATCAGCGATGGAAATATCCATTCCTGTTTTAGTACTACATGATAAAAATGATCCCGAGGTTAATGTAACTGCGGGAATCAACATTCACAATCACCTAAAAAATGGCACTTTATTTTTAACAGAAGGACTCGGACATCGTAAAATTCTGGGCAATCCCATTGTAATTGAAAAGGTAGTACAGTTTATAAAAGATAATGGTCAATTACAAAAATGATTTTTTAAATTCTGGTTTTTCCCTATTTTTTGAGGCTTGTTCATAAGCATAAGCTATTCCTATGAGTTTTGGTTCACTATAAGAAGTGCCAAAGAAAGACAATCCAACGGGTAAATCATACACTTTTCCGCCGGGAACAGTAATGTGAGGATAACCGCTTACAGCAGCTGGCATTGTTAAAGAATATCCACCCCAGCGATCCCCATAAATAGTGTCAATACTACACGCAGGTCCCATTGTTATTCCACAAATTGCATCCAATTTATTTTTAAGAAAAACAGCATCTAAAATCTTCTTGCTTCCATTATGACATTTTTCTAATGAGTCAATATATTTTTTGTCATTCAGTCCTGATTTCAAATTAGAACTTTCTAAGGTTTCTTGTTTAAAATAAGGCATCGATTTATCTTCATTAGCAATATTAAAATCAATAACATCTTTTAAGGATTTAACTTTTGCATTGGCGGAAGCCAAATATTGATTCAATCCTTCTTTAAATTCATATTGCAGAACTTCAAATTCGGCAGAGCCTAATGCTTCAATTTTATCAATATATTCAATTTCGATAATTGTGGCTCCATTTTGCTTTAGTACATTTAGTGCATTTCTTAAAAGCACATTTATGAATTGATTGTTGCCTTGTGGTTTTTTTTCAATACCAATTCGCTTTCCTTTTAAGGCATTCAAATCTAAAAATTGGGTATAATCTTTAAAACCTTTTCCCTTGCTTTCGTTGGTAATTGAATCCGAATTATCAATTCCAGAAAGCACACCTAATAAAATCGCCGCATCTTTTACAGTTCTTGCCATCGGTCCAGCAGTATCCTGGGTTTTTGAAATTGGAATAATCCCTGTTCTACTAATTAATCCTACAGTTGGTTTAATCCCCACCACCCCATTTACCGAAGCTGGGCAAACAATTGAACCATCAGTTTCAGTACCAACTGCTATAGTACATAAGTTAGCTGATACGGCAACACCAGATCCAGTGCTAGAACCACAAGGGTTATGATCTATAAAGTACGGATTTTTTGTTTGTCCACCACGACCGCTCCATCCTGAACAGGATTGAGTAGAACGAAAATTAGCCCATTCACTTAAATTAGTTTTACCTATAATAATGGCACCGGCTTCACGTAGTTTTTTTACAACAAAAGCATCATTAGAAGCAATATTGCCAACCATTGCCAATGATCCAACAGTAGTTTGCATTTTATCGGCTGTATCAATATTATCTTTAATTACAACTGGAATACCATGTAAAGAACCTCTTGATTTTCCTTCCTTCATTTCTTTATCCATAGCTTTTGCAATACTTATCGCATCAGGGTTTACCTCTATAATAGCATTTAACTTCGCCCCATTTTTATCAATTGCGGCTGTACGATCTAAGTACAATTGTACTAATTGCTCCGAACTGTATTTTCCTGAACTCAATTTTTCCCTTAAACTACTAATAGTTTCTTCATCAAGTTCGAAAGCTTCAGCATCTTTATCAATACTATTTTCATCCTCGTTATCTTTTTTTGAAGGAGAACTACAGCCATTAACTAAAATAGTGGTAAGTCCAATTGTCGATAAAGTTGTCGTGGTTAAAAAGGCTCTTCTTTTCATAAAATAAAATTTTTATAAGTATTGGAAATTGGAGTTAAAATTATTTTGTTAAATATATAAAAATAATTAGAAAATTCATCATTCAGAGTACAATTTAGAGGAGATAGAAACATTGATTTTTCCCTTTTTTTCAAAGTTTCGTAAAAATCCCAAAAAAGTTTAAAGCAAAAAACCCCATTCCGATAGGAATAGGGTTTTTAAAAAGAAAGGCGACGACATACTCTCCCACATAACTGCAGTACCATCTGCGCAATCGGGCTTAACTTCTCTGTTCGGGATTATCAGCAATGATTACCTTGAGGACTAAAATTATTTTACAAACTTCTAACCTTATTTTTCAAAATAAATTTTGCGATGCCACCGCTCAAATAAGCCTGATTCCACTTCCAACCACTCAAGTTTTTAAAAAGCATTTTCTTGCGAAGCCGATACATTTTATAGTGCTTCATAATTCCTAAATAGGAATTGATACTACTCAAAAAAAGTTTTTGTGCTTCTCGGCTTAGTTTAGCGCTTTACACCACGGCATTCTGTTTTTGAATGTCGGCATAAAAATTCCC
>Ga0209702_10006597_pt1:10000-14794 | contig 14794 bp, 13 predicted proteins | sample FRY01_FD_187210 | JGI IMG/M metagenome (GOLD analysis project Ga0209702, IMG submission 187210) | Freshwater microbial communities from Lake Fryxell liftoff mats and glacier meltwater in Antarctica - FRY-01 (SPAdes) (version 2) | ecosystem: Environmental > Aquatic > Freshwater > Ice... | reverse complement strand
TTAACGAAGCAGATGGCGTGTTGCTGGCTAAGCCAAATTCTAGAAAACAATAAAAATAATAATTTGTGATGCATACAATCTGATCAATTTCGTCAAATAATGCACACCAAATCAAAAATTAAACATTATAACATTCACACAATCAATAATTTAGGTGTTTTTATTGAACCCTATTTAATTGGAATGACAGCATTGGCAGTAACCATAATTTTAACGAGTAATTTGAAGCTTCGTGCGTCAAATTCGGACTAAATTGCATCCAAACATTAACAAGTCAAAGGTAGAGCACGGTCTATTTAATGGTTTTATTTCGGTGAAGAGGCAAATTTTGTGCTTTTCAAATAGAAAATCTAAAGTTGAATGAAGGGAAAAGTGATAATTACGGGAGCGGGGAAAGGCATTGGTTATGAATTATGCAAGTGTTTTTCTGCGGATGGATGGAAAATAATCGGTATTAGTCGAAATATTTCAGAGCTTAAATCTCTTCATGGGGTCATTCCAATTGAATGCGATTTGAGTATTTGGAAGAATATGGAGGATCTTTTCGTGAAATGCGAATTAGAAAACGACGATTCTGAATTCAGAATTCTGATTCATAACGCCGGACTTTTGTTAAAAACACCTTTCGAAGACGTCTCGGAAGATGAAATTATGGCAATGCTAAAGGTAAATTATGTCGCTCCTTTAAGATTGACTCAGGTTTTTTTGCCTTGGTTGAAGGATGGATTGAAATCGCACATTATATATGTAGGGAGTATGGGAGGTTACCAAGGAAGTGGAAGATATTCTGGGTTGAGTGTATATTCTTCCACCAAATCTGCTGTTGCAAGCTTAAGTGAATCACTCGCCGAAGAGTTCAAGGACACAAAAATGAGGTTCAACACGCTTGCTTTAGGAGCAGTTGATACAGAAATGTTACATGTATCTATGCCGAATTATGCTTCTGAGGTAGGTCCAGCTCAAATGGCGAAGTGGATTTATACCTTCTCTATACAGGCTTACGGACTAATGAACGGCAAGGTAATTCCAGTGGCTGGGTTGGATCCTGAAATTTAATTACCTGATAATCAATACAAGGTCGTTTAAAGAGTAAATTATTATTACCAAGTACTTGCATGGGATAAAAATGTACGTACTTTTGCCGCCCCTTAGTTCTTTAAACGGTTGCACATTTAACGACCACAACAGTTCAAAATCCCACCGGAAAAAATCTTTAAAAAAGATTTGGTGGTTTCAAAAACAGTTGTACTTTTGTCGCCCTGTTCTTTGGACGACTCCTCTACAAAAAAAATTAATTTGAAAAATATTTTCAAAAAGATTTGGAGGTTACAAAAAAGGTTGTACTTTTGCAGCCCGCTAATAACGGGAAGCAGTTTTGAGGAAACGAAAAATTGCAAGTTCTTTGAAAATATTGGGAAAGGTAAGAAACGATGAGTATCGCATTTGAGCGATGCTCGAATGAGAAGTAAATCTGAGACATACTCCCGATGAATAATCGGGAAAACATTATCAAACTTACAATGGAGAGTTTGATCCTGGCTCAGGATGAACGCTAGCGGCAGGCCTAATACATGCAAGTCGAACGGAGTTTAGTAGCAATATTAAACTTAGTGGCGCACGGGTGCGTAACGCGTATGCAACTTACCTTCAACTGGGGAATAGCCCCTCGAAAGAGGGATTAATACCCCATAGTAATTAGATATCGCATGGTATTTAGTTTAAAGCTACGGCGGTTGAAGATGGGCATGCGTGACATTAGTTTGTTGGTGAGGTAACGGCTCACCAAGACTTCGATGTCTAGGGGTTCTGAGAGGATGATCCCCCACACTGGTACTGAGACACGGACCAGACTCCTACGGGAGGCAGCAGTAAGGAATATTGGTCAATGGACGCAAGTCTGAACCAGCCATGCCGCGTGCAGGATGACTGCCCTATGGGTTGTAAACTGCTTTTGTACGGGAATAAACCCAGATACGTGTATCTGGCTGAATGTACCGTAAGAATAAGGATCGGCTAACTCCGTGCCAGCAGCCGCGGTAATACGGAGGATCCAAGCGTTATCCGGATTCATTGGGTTTAAAGGGTGCGTAGGTGGACTTGTTAGTCAGTGGTGAAATCCTGCAGCTTAACTGTAGAACTGCCATTGATACTGCAAGTCTTGAGTGTGTTTGAAGTGGGCGGAATGTGTCATGTAGCGGTGAAATGCTTAGATATGACACAGAACACCGATTGCGTAGGCAGCTCACTAAGCCACAACTGACACTGAGGCACGACAGCGTGGGGATCAAACAGGATTAGATACCCTGGTAGTCCACGCCGTAAACTATGATTACTCGATGTTGGCGATACACAGTCAGCGTCTAAGCTAAAGCGATAAGTAATCCACCTGGGGAGTACGGTCGCAAGATTGAAACTCAAAGGAATTGACGGGGGCCCGCACAAGCGGAGGAGCATGTGGTTTAATTCGATGATACGCGAGGAACCTTACCAGGGCTTGAAAGTTAGTGACCGCTGCCGAAAGGTGGCTTTCCTTCGGGACACGAAACTAGGTGCTGCATGGCTGTCGTCAGCTCGTGCCGTGAGGTGTTGGGTTAAGTCCCGCAACGAGCGCAACCCCTATCTTTAGTTGCCAGCGAGTAATGTCGGGGACTCTAGAGAAACTGCCCGCGTAAGCGTGGAGGAAGGTGGGGATGACGTCAAGTCAGCACGGCCCTTACGTCCTGGGCTACACACGTGCTACAATGGGCGAGACAATGGGCAGCTACATGGTAACATGATGCTAATCTCCAAACTCGCTCTCAGTTCGGATTGAGGTCTGCAACTCGACCTCATGAAGCTGGATTCGCTAGTAATCGGATATCAGCAATGATCCGGTGAATACGTTCCCGGGCCTTGTACACACCGCCCGTCAAACAATGGAAGCCGAGGGTACCTGAAGTCGATAACCGCAAGGAGTCGCCTAGGGTAAAATTGGTAACTGGTGTTAAGTCGTAACAAGGTAGCCGTACCGGAAGGTGCGGCTGGAACACCTCCTTTCTAGAGAAGATTTGCTTCTGTTCATTGTGAAATGAATTTTGATGCTCATCGGATCGCCTTTCCCTTATTTTATATAAACCAAAAGCCGACTGGTGATGGTGCTTACCATCCGAGTTCTGGACACTGTATTATATATAGTCTCGTAGCTCAGTTGGTTAGAGCACTACACTGATAATGTAGGGGTCAGCAGTTCAAATCTGCTCGGGACTACATAAATTAAACAGGTTTTTGGGGAATTAGCTCAGCTGGCTAGAGCACCTGCCTTGCACGCAGGGGGTCAACGGTTCGAATCCGTTATTCTCCACATTTTTAATCAGATCTTCTGATTGTTCTTTAAGTACTGGTCAATTAGCCTAAATGGAGGCTAAACATGATGATTCGTCATCCTGTTATACGGTTCAATTCCGTAATTAACCACACGTAGCATTCGTGTTACATCGTTCTTTGACATATTGAGAGAAAATACGAGAGAAATCTCAAAAGAATTGTCTTATTTGATAAGAAAGTAATTAAGGGCGTATGGAGGATGCCTTGGATCTTAGAGGCGATGAAGGACGTGATAAGCTGCGAAAAGCTTCGGGGATCTGCACACAAGATTTGATCCGAAGATGTCCGAATGGGGAAACCCAATACTTTGAAGAAGTATTATTCCGTAAGGAATGCTAACCCGGAGAACTGAAACATCTAAGTACCCGGAGGAAGAGAAAACAATAGTGATTCCCTAAGTAGTGGCGAGCGAACGGGGAATAGCCCAAACCGTAGTTGTTAAGGCAATTGCGGGGTTGTAGGACTGCAACGTGGACTTTATGATTATAATGGAAGGCTCTGGAAAGTGTCGTCGTAGAGGGTGATAATCCCGTACATGAAATAGTCATAATACCTAGCAGTATCCTGAGTACCACGGGGTCGGAGACGCCTTGTGGGAACCAGCCGGCACCATCCGGTAAGGCTAAATACTACTAAGATACCGATAGTGAACTAGTACCGTGAGGGAAAGGTGAAAAGAACCCTAAATAAGGGAGTGAAATAGTACCTGAAACCATACGCTTACAAGCGGTCGGAGCCTCGATTTATCGGGGTGACGGCGTGCCTTTTGCATAATGAGCCTACGAGTTACTCTTCACTGGCAAGGTTAAGTCTTTAAGGGACGAAGCCGAAGCGAAAGCGAGTCTGAATAGGGCGTGTAGTCAGTGGAGGTAGACGCGAAACCTTGTGATCTACCCTTGGGCAGGTTGAAAGGCGGGTAACACCGTCTGGAGGACCGAACCGGTAAACGTTGAAAAGTTTTCGGATGACCTGAGGGTAGGGGTGAAAGGCTAATCAAACTGGGAAATAGCTCGTACTCCCCGAAATGCCTTTAGGGGCAGCCTCGAGGTTGAGTGTCATAGAGGTAGAGCTACCGATTGGACTAGGGGGCTTCACCGCCTACCAAATCCTGACGAACTCCGAATACTATGACATATACTCGGGAGTGAGGCTGTGGGTGCTAAGGTCCATGGCCGAGAGGGAAAGAACCCAGACCATCAGCTAAGGTCCCCAAATTTATGTTAAGTTGATCTAACGTGGTCCGATTGCTTTGACAGCTAGGATGTTGGCTTGGAAGCAGCCACTCATTTAAAGAGTGCGTAACAGCTCACTAGTCGAGCGATCGGGCGTGGATAATGACCGGGCATCAAACATAATACCGAAGCTATGGATTTATACAGTAATGTATGACTGGTAGGGGAGCATTCTAGTCAGCGTAGAAGGTGTGGCGTG
>Ga0209702_10006597_pt1:0-7500 | contig 14794 bp, 13 predicted proteins | sample FRY01_FD_187210 | JGI IMG/M metagenome (GOLD analysis project Ga0209702, IMG submission 187210) | Freshwater microbial communities from Lake Fryxell liftoff mats and glacier meltwater in Antarctica - FRY-01 (SPAdes) (version 2) | ecosystem: Environmental > Aquatic > Freshwater > Ice >... | reverse complement strand
CTCTACAATTCCATTGTTACTAGTAATCAATAAAATTGATACTAGTTCCCAACCTGTTTTAATGAAACGTCTTGAGCAATGGAAAGCGCTTTTGCCTAACTGTGAGACAATCCCAATTTCAGCTACACTTAACTTCAATCTTGATACTTTAAGAAGCAGAATCCTTCACCATTTACCTGAAGGTCCTTTGTATTTTGAACCTGATGCTCTAACTGACAGAACCGAACGTTTCTTTTGTACAGAAATTCTTCGCGAAAAAATTCTTCTTAATTACCAAAAGGAAATTCCTTATTCAGTGGAGGTAGCTATTGAAGATTTTAAGGATGAGCCTAACATTGTTAAGATTCAATCGGTAATTTTTGTATCACGGGAATCTCAAAAGGGAATTATTATCGGTCACCAAGGCTTAATGCTAAAGAAAGTAAGCACAGAATCACGTTTGGCAATGGAGAGTTTTCTAGGTAAGAAAGTATTTCTTGGCGTGCAGGTTAAAGTAATTAAAGATTGGCGGGATAATGAGCGTCAATTAAAACGTTTTGGATATATCAATTAGTAATGGCAAGCATCGTAGCAATTGTCGGGAGACCGAATGTTGGAAAATCAACACTATTTAACCGTCTAACAGATTCTCGTCAAGCTATTGTCGATGAAATGGCTGGCGTAACACGTGATCGTCATTATGGTAAAGCCGAATGGTCAGGACGTGAATTCACCGTTATTGATACTGGCGGATATGTACTTGGCTCAAATGATATTTTCGAAGGAGAGATAAGATCCCAAGTTTCTATCGCAATAGACGAGGCTGATTTACTCTTGTTCGTTGTTGATGTAATGATGGGTGTTACTGATCTTGATCGTGAAGTTGCAGATATCGTTCGTCGCTCAAATAAAAAGGTTTTGTTAGTTGCCAATAAAGTCGATAATCACGAACGCATCGGTCTTTCTGGTGAATTTTACAGCCTTGGCTTAGGTGAAGTTTACTGCATTTCATCAATTAATGGTTCTGGAACTGGTGATCTTCTTGATGATCTTGTTAAAGCCCTGCCTGAAGATAATTCACCCGAAATAGATGAGAATATCCCGCGAATAGCGGTTGTTGGCCGACCAAACGTAGGTAAATCTTCATTCGTGAATGCATTGCTCGGAAATGATAGAAATATAGTTACCGAAATTGCTGGGACAACCCGTGATACAATAAATACGCGCTACAAAGCTTTTGGAAACGATTTCTATTTAGTAGATACAGCCGGACTGCGAAAGAAAGGTAAAGTTCATGACGATGTAGAGTTTTACTCAGTTATGAGAACTGTTAAAGCCATAGAGCATTGCGATGTTTGTATTTTAATGCTAGATGCCAAAGACGGAATTGAATCACAAGATTTAAATATTATGTGGTTGGCTCTTCGTAATAATCGTGGAGTTGTAATCTTGGTGAATAAGTGGGATGAGGTTGAAAAAGACACCAACACGAGCAAGGAGTTTACGGAAATGATTTACAATCGTATTGCTCCATTCAAGGATGTGCCAATTGTTTTCACTTCCGTTACCCAGAAGCAACGCTTGCTTAAAGCTGTTGAAGAAGCAATTCATGTTCACGAAAACCGCAAGCGTATTATTCAAACACGCAAGCTGAATGATTTCTTATTGCCTTTAATTGAAAATCATCCACCGCCTGCGGTTAAAGGAAAATACTTGAAAGTAAAGTATATCACCCAACTAAAATCGCATCATCCACAGTTTATCTTTTTCTGCAATCTTCCTCAATATTTTAAAGAGCCTTACAAACGATTCTTAGAAAACAAGATTCGTGAGGAGTACGACTTTACTGGAGTTCCGATCCAAATATTCTTTCGAGCTAAATAATCAGATTCTCAGAAAAATTTGTTTTGCCAATTATCTGAACTAAAGTCTGTCTTGGTTAACAAACCGTATATCAAACCAGCGGTCGAGAATAATCCGGCAGAGATTATCATAACAGGCACCTTGACGAGAATTGATTTTAGCACGTTTGGATAGTTCATCCATCCTGCTAAGCCAGCCCAAATTGCCATGCAAAAGCCAAATACCACAGCACTTAAAATCATGCTTTTGTAATCGCGCATTGGGTAGCGCACAATTGGAACGTACCAAGGTAATTTATCGCCCCACTGGCATAATAGTTTAAAACTCCCATCTTTCTTTTGCACAAACAATAGCGGAGATGCATACACATTCTTCAACAGAAAGAAAGAGGAGGGAGCAAGAATGAAAAAATTCAATTCGCTTGTTGAATGCTTATGTTCGAACCCTTTTATACACGCAATGACTTCATAAGGGATTTCACCACAATAAAGCTGGCTGGGTAAAAATCGAAGTCGATGTTTAATACAAAGCGACTTAATCTGATCTTCCTGAAAGACTGTATTTACAGGAGGTTCTTGATATTTCGTGTTTACGCCAGTGGAAATCACAGAGTCTTGACCGAAGAACCGAAGAACTTCAGTTTCCCTGCGTTCAGAGAACGAGAAGATATGTTTTACCTCTTCGAACAATGACTCGAAATCGGGGGATGAAAAATCTTGATTGTCGTTGTTTACCATAATTATAAGCAAATAAACACCTCAAGCATCAAGATGGTTTAGCTAGATTTCTTTTCTCCAACAAAATAATCCGACGAATCTTTGAATAGAACATTGAAGGTAGTCAAACTGCCGTAAATACGCGTAATATATTGTTGAAGATCGACCTTTTCTGCATCATCAAGTTTAGAATTCGCATTGATCTGCTGCTCCATAACTCTAACTCTATCGCGCACCATCACAATCTTGTGAAAAAAGGTCTCAATTGGAACTTCCTTGGGTTTTAATGAAGTATCTGCTGGCTGAAGTAATATAGTGCCACCAATCCACTTATCGCCCATCGGAACCACTTCAGAAACACCATTGCTACTCTCCAGAATGTTTCTAAGAGTGCGTTCAAGCTTCGACATAGTTAATTCCTCCTCTTCTTGTTCAATTTCAACAACAGGTTCTGAAAACTCCAAACCTTCTGTCCTTCTTGATATATCAATATTTCCACGATTCGGAAAGTGAATCGTTAAGATTGTACCATCAACATTAACGATTGTGCCTTTTCCATATTGCGGATGCTTCACATCCATTCCTTTCTTAATGTTTATTTCCACGATATTTTATTTTTTACTACGAACCAAAATTATGCATTAGCAATTTATCCTTGAATAAGAAATTATAAATCAGGTTGATCTAAAATTACTCAAAAAAATGCGTAATCGAATAAGAAACTGTAAATCAGATTTTCCAAGACTATTGACATTTTCTAAATCGAGGTAATCCCAATGAAGACCAATTGCACAAATATCTAGCAAAAAATTTAATTAAATTATATCAGCCTGCGGCATTTGCGAAGGTGGCGATTTTTACCACAAATGTTGATGCGGAGAACCATTGTTCGATTAACCACAAGACTGTCTGCGGAGCACCGAACCGCCAATTTTGCAAACCGCTGTTGGTGGTTGTTTTTTCTATTTTAGTGATTGTTCTATAAATAATGCGTGAGAACTTTCAATAAAATCATCCATCTTTTTATTTTCATAATGAGATAATTCTGGAAACATTATTTTCCCCTCATTCATCTGATTAACGGGCAAATCATCCAGATTGAGAATATCATGTGCAAGTTCATGATACATTAAATAATGCCTCATTGGTTTATTAAACTGTTTCCAAGTCGAAGGGTTTAGATAAATTTCAATTATATCATCGTCATTGCTTCCAAAACATACACCATGAATATGTGTTGTGTTATCTAACTGATCTAGTTTTGAGAACTTTATAATAGTCTTTTTAGGTTTCTTTGGAAATATACCGTGAAACTCAAGATCTCGATAAAATTTATCAACATATACTTCAAAATTATCATCTGATTCGTAAGAATCCGCAACAATAATATTATAAAGTTTAATTTTCGACTGATATTTAATTAATTTATGTACTACTATCGAAATAGTTAAGACAGAGAGAATGCCAATAGCCCATTTTTTTATATTCGATTTTGAAATTGAATTTGTATTTACTTTTATGAGCGGAGTTTTTTGATGAATTAAAGAATCAATAGATTTATCTTTATTATTGTTGAGATAAGGATTGGTTATATTCGGAGGAATGGAAGTAAAGATGTCATTTAATTCCTTAATGTTTGATAACTCGGTCCATTTTTCTATACCGTAATACCATATTTTCGTGTCGCGAGTAATCTTTTGCATTTTCAATTCTTCCTTTGTAAAAGGACCAAATTTTGCATTCCCATCTGTGTAGAAGTATTTTATCATAATCTAATTATATTGATCAGGGAAAATCACGGAGTTTGTTATCAAAGTGTATAGTTGTTCAAGTGCCCTAAATTCGAGATTGTCATTTCCCATAGATTGAAGAAAAATAATTTTGTCTTCATAAAAGACTATCCAACATTTCATTATGACTGATATTTTTATTCCTGTTCTTTCCACATTTCCTTTGATTTTAAATTGAAAAGCAGGATACGTGTCAATAGTTACAATGGATTGGTTTACAATGACAGGATTTGACAATAATGAACTTATTTCTTGAACAGATTCACTTGCAAAATCTTTTTCATTAAGCATTTTCTTTATTTGGTTACGAGAAAAGAAAGTTGCATTTTCTTTTATTAGAATTAAATATGTACTTCCATCATATACAAGTTTTTTGACAACATTTGGTCGATCACCTTCTTTTACTTCCCAGCCATCAGGTACTTTTAGTTTCATGTTTACTTCTTTCGCTTTAATGTGATTATTTATACTGATATACTCACCTAGCTGAAAATTGTAATTGGAAAATTCTAATGATTTAATACTTATTTTTTTGAATAGAGAATTACCTTTGTAATAATGGTAGTCAACATCAATATTTTGTAAAAAGTATGTTTTAGCAGGACCTGCTATTTTCATATTTGATATTATTTCTTTCTTGATATTAACTGAAGGTTCCCAACTTTGCGGAACATTATACTGATATATCAGTTTTCTTCCAAAAGAAAAACAACCTTTTGCTTTAATTCCATTACCAAAATTAACACCCTTAATTTCATTATTTACTTCTATTGCAATTTGCCTTATATCTGATGTAGTTAGTATCTGGCTGAATAGTTGAATAGAATAAAAATTAATTATGACCAATAATATATTTAATTTCATGCCTTATTTTTTAGGGTTATTGCCATATTTATTTCTACCAGTTCCCCCCTCTGTAAATATCAATGAGAATACGTAAAATGGAATTAATTGATACCATCCACTTTTGCCTTCGTCATGACATCTCTTAGAACCTTGTGCAAATAAAAACCATAAATTTGGTATGTAGGCTAATCCAATTAATGGAATTTGACCTACTTCTACTAGCGAGTTCAATACTGTATTTATAATTATTACTACACCAAGACTAATAATATATTCAGACCTTCTAATTCGGCCATTAAACGAGAAAGGATTAGAGAAAACATCTTGCCTCTTGTTTAAATTCCCTTCCAAAACTAATTCTTCGGTATCTTTTTTATCAGTATCTTTAATTTCTTTATCAAGAGTAGGAGGACGTAATTCAAATATCTCTCTTAGTTCATCAAAACTATTTGCCTCTTGCCAATTTTCAAGGCCTTCATGCCAAATCAATGTATTAGGTTTGATGTCTTTTCTTTTTAATTCATCCAAAACAATTGGGCCCTCTTTAACATCTCCGTTGTAAAAAAAATATTTTAGCATAATATAATGTTTTCATGTAAATTTAAAAATGTTGATTTTTTGATTTTAATTGATTATGTGAAAATAATCAATTAGAGGCTATTTTAAAATTACAAGTTAGTGATTATGTTTACAAAGTTGAAAAATATATAATTTTCTTATAGGTTTTCCGGAAATCTGATATTTGGGATATGTGAATGGAAATATATATTCGATTTTAGATAGTAAAGGATTTATTTAGGGTTCAATAAAAAGTCATAAACACGTCAGATGCGAGACAAGAGGATTGTTTGACATACAAATAGTACTTCAAAATACTCTTAACGAAGCAGATGGCGTATTGCTATCTAAGCCAAATTCTACAAAACAATAAAAATAATAATTTGTGATACATACAATCTGATCAATTTCGTCAAATAATGCACACCAAATCAAAAATTAAACATTCTAACATTCACATAATTAGGTTTTAGGTGTTTTGAAGTGAACCCTAAATATACTTTCGATATTAATCAACAAGATCGATTTATCATATCTCTTATCGATTAATTTGGAATAAAAAAAGCCTCTGATGCAGAAACAACAGAGGCTTTATGAAATGTTTATATTTATTAAGTTTTCGCTGCTGCTTTTTTGACTGCTTTTTTCGGAGCAGCTTTTTTTGCAACTACAGCTTTCTTAGCAGCTACGGCCTTTTTGGGAGCAGCAGATTCAGTTTACTTAGCAGATTCAGCTTTTTTGGGAGCAGTGGCAGTATTTTGGTTTGGTGGCCGAAATCTTTTAGCCTATCGCGAAGATCCAAGGTTAGAAAATGATTTAACTTTCCAAGACGCCTAAATTGCGCTTGCAAGCTATGAGGCACTGGCTTACTGTCGAAATTTATATTACCGTTTTGACACCTGCTGCGACTTCCGTAGCCTTAATTTTGGTTTTGCGATTTTTTCTACAGATTTATTTTTATAGTTCCGAATAAATTCACTTATTTCTCTTCGTGCTTGATCTGTCAAAGGTTCACTTTCAATAATAAAGTCTACACCTTTTGGTTCTTTTATGTGTCCCATGATTATGATTTAAAATATTTGTCCACCAAAATCTGAGCTGAGTCACCTGGAATAATCATTCTATGTCCGCCCAACGTGTATGCACCTAAATTTTTTGGTAGTGTCCAATGAGTTTTGTTTTTGCCGTAAAAGCAATGAAGCCATTAAATCCCTGCTGAAACGAAATTTAACAAGCATGCGCAACTAAATTTCCTTCAACACCTTCGTATAGTTTCTTTTGTCCAATATTAAATGGAGCATTTTCAAGTAAATGCATATAAACGTGATCGGGCTCCAACGACAGGCTAAGAAGACTTTGTATAATGTCAGAATTATTGGTAATGGTTGACTTAAAAACTTCTCTTGTATTATCTGCAAGTTCCTGTTTCCAAATTAAAATTCCAATCATTTTTCTTGGTTACTTGTTTCAAGTCAGCATTTGTGAGTCGAATGACTTCAGTCGAAAAGCTGTCACCTGAAATAGTGTTGTGGATAGAATTTGTAAGTCTATCGATAATAAAATCGAGGTCTATCGGTTTAGTAGCTTTCACATCTTAAATATACGAAATTCAGGGATTTCAGACCGATATTGTTTACCCAAATGATTGTTGGAACCTTGCCACTAACCATGAAATAGCTGGTTGCCCTAACGAAATTACACGAATACAACTATACTTTCGATAATCATCAAGAAGGGCGATTTATCAA
>Ga0209702_10006594_pt1 | contig 14800 bp, 13 predicted proteins | sample FRY01_FD_187210 | JGI IMG/M metagenome (GOLD analysis project Ga0209702, IMG submission 187210) | Freshwater microbial communities from Lake Fryxell liftoff mats and glacier meltwater in Antarctica - FRY-01 (SPAdes) (version 2) | ecosystem: Environmental > Aquatic > Freshwater > Ice > Glacier... | reverse complement strand
TAAAAAGTCCTTTTGATGATTTATAAGCTTATTTTGATACCTTTAAATAAACAAAACAAACTTTCGCATATACACCTATTTTTGGGTGGCTTTGCGAAAGTTTGTTTCGGGTATATACAAGTTACCGCCAATGCTAAAAAGACACTGCAACACGACAATGACAGAGAAAAAACGAACATATGAAAGTAAAATAAACCGAGTGACTGACCAACTTGAGGAATCGACAATTGGACAAGGTAAACAGAATGAAAAAGTTTTATTTTTTGCCGACCCGCATTTTTTGTTTTTAATTCCTGACGCTCATTTGGCACATTGCCTTTTGCCCGCCAACGCACTACCCAAGAGACAGGGCAAAAGTCAAAGAGCCAAATTGCCAACGCTCTTGAACAACAGGTTAATAAGTAAAGATGTTTTCCGCTCGATAAAAGGCAATAAATTGGTTACTTTGTAGCTTAAAAAATGAATTTTCACACGAAAAGATGATATTAGAACATTCAGAAATAACGAAATATACATTCTCTGGACACGACTCCTTTCAGTGCCGACAACTTTGGCTAAAAAAGGGGTATGACTATGTGCAAGAAGGGAAGAATTTTAATGATGAAGATGCGGTTGTACAGCTTGGTGTTGGAAAAAATATGGTTTCATCTATTCGTTTTTGGTTGAAGGCTTTCAACATTATTGACAACAAAGACATACCAACTGAATTTGGAAAGCGATTATTTGATGATAAAAATGGATATGACCCATTTTTGGAAGACGAAGCAAGTCTTTGGCTTTTGCATTATCAGTTGGTGAAGAATGGTTTTGCCTCTATTTATTCCATCATTTTTAATGAATTTAGAAAAGAGAAATTATTCTTTAACAAAGAAACCTTTGTGAACTATGTAAAAAGAATTGGCGAAAGTAATCCAGAATTGAATTTCAATGAAAATACGGTTGCTAAAGATTTTATCGTTTTTGCTAACCTTTATAAAAATGACCCTGAAAGTAAAGATATTGAAGATAGTTTTTCGGGAATTCTGTCTGAAATAGAGCTTTTAAAAACAACAGGGAAAGGTAAAGAAGAACAATTTTACATTGAAAATGCTGAAAGAGATAATCTCCCCGAAGCAGTTGTATTGTTCACAATACTTGATAATTCAAACTACGGAAACTCTATAAGTCTTAATTCTTTGGAGTTTGACTTGAATAGTCCGGGTTCAATTTTCGCTTTAAATCGCTCAGGGTTGATGAATAAGATTTCCGAAATAGTTAGTGAGTTTAAGGACATCACTTTTACTGACCAAGCAGGGATTAAGGAATTGCAATTCAAAAACAAACTAGATGTTTACACAATATTAGATAAATACTATGGCAAATAATTTCACTACCTCAGTTAATATCATTAGGGATACTGATAGGGATTTCAATTATATCCCAACACCAAATGCTAGACAAGTTGTTAGCCAAATAGTTAATGACTTTAAAAAGGGTATTCGTTCTTTTAATGTGGTAGGAACGTATGGTACAGGTAAATCTTCTTTTCTATTGGCATTTGAGCAGAGCATCAAAGGAACAAAACGCTATTTTACCCCTAACTTCCTTGCAAATCCTAAATTTGATTTTGTAAAATTTATCGGCTCGTACACTTCCATTGTTGAGCAGTTTGCAGATGCTTTTGAAGTTCAAACGAACAAGAATCAACAAGAAAATATACTTTCAGAAATATTTAACCGATACCATTCCATTGGAAAAGATAACAAGGTTTTATTTATACTGATTGATGAATTTGGTAAGTTTTTAGAGTATGCGAGTAAGCACAACCCTGAAAAAGAATTATATTTTGTTCAACAATTGGCAGAATTCTGTAATAACCCAAAGCATAATATTGTTTTAATTACTACAGTTCACCAAAGTTTAGAATCTTACGCTTATTCACTAAGCAAAACCCAACAACAAGAGTGGACTAAAGTAAAAGGGCGTTTTCGTGAAATCACTTTTAACGAGCCTGTTGAACAGCTTTTATTCTTAGCTTCGGAATATGTTGCTGAGCATTTTGAAACCAAGACTTCAAAATCAGAAATTGAGAAATGCTTAAAGCTTACTACCGAAACAAAGGCTTTCAACTTTAATAAAGACTTCCTAAAAGAAATTGCTTCTAAGCTATATCCGCTTGATATTCTTTCAGCAAATATTCTCACACTTTCATTACAGAGATATGGACAAAATGAAAGGTCATTATTTTCTTTTCTTGAATCCTCCGACCATACAGGTTTGTCGAAATTCAACAAACAGGAAAATCCGTTTTACAATTTGTCAAATATTTATGATTATCTGAATTTCAATTTCTATTCGTTTTTAACATCAAAATATAATCCTGACTTTTCTGCTTGGAGTTCCATTCGTTCGTCAATTGAAGAAGTGGAAAGAGCATTTGACTCAAATATCAACGATTACATCAAAGCAGTTAAAACGATTGGACTTTTAAATATCTTCTCTGCAAGTGGCTCAATCTTGGATTTGAATTTCTTCATTGATTATTTGAAAACTGCCTGCGGTGTATCAGATGCCAAAGAAGTCATTAAAAATCTCGAAGCAAAAAATATTATCCGTTATCGTTCACATTCAAAACGATTCATTTTGTTTGAAGGAACAGATTTAGACATTCAAACTGCATTGATTGAAGCAGGTAATAAAATTTCGGAAGTTGTGGATATTACTACACTTCTGAATAAGCATATTCAATTCAATCCAGTTTTTGCAAAGCAGTTTTCATTTTCCACAGGAACACCAAGGTATTTTGAATTTAGAATATCTGACTATCCTAATAATTATAATCCTGAAGGAGAAATTGACGGTGTTGTGAATCTTGTTTTCAATAGCAAGTTGAAAGAAAGCGACATCCAAAATAAATCTAAGCAACAAGAGGAAGCTGTTATTTACTGTTTTTTTAAAAATTCATCTGAGATAAAAAACCTGTTGTTTGAGATTGAGAAAATTCAAAAAGTAATTTTAGAGAATGAAAAAGATAAAGTTGCAATAAGAGAATTAGAAAGCATTAATTCTTCTCAAGTCCGTTTATTAAATCACTATATAACAGACAGCATTTATTCAGGCAGCAAAGATGTGAAGTGGTTTTTTAATGGAGAAGAAAAGAAAATTGCTGATAAAAAGGACTTCAACAAACTACTTTCTCAAGTTTGTAGCATTGTGTATGATGCCACACCTGTTTTCAAAAATGAATTGGTAAACAAGCATAAAATTTCATCTTCTATTCATACAGCAAAAAAGAATTATTTCAAGGCTCTATCCATCAATTGGGATAAGGAAAATTTAGGTTTTGAAGATTCAAAGTTCCCACCAGAAAAGACAATTTATCTTTCTCTTTTAAAGGAAAACAACATTTCGCCTATTAGAGAAAATGCAACAGATGTAATTTCTATTAATAAGACTTCTACATTCTATAAACTATGGAAAGCTTCGGAAGACTTTTTAGAAAGTGCCAAATCTGAACAACTCAAAATCTCTGAGTTAAGTGAATTATTAAGCAGTAGACCTTTCAAACTAAAACAAGGATTGATTGATTTTTGGGTTCCTACATTTTTGTTTTTGAAACGAGATGATTTCGCCATTTTCAATGACGAAAGCTACATCCCTAACTTATCAGAAGAAAATTTGGAGTTGATAGCTAAATATCCTGAAAAGTATTCCATAAAGACTTTTGATATTGAAGGAGTGAAGCTTGACATTTTCAATAGTTATCGAACATTCTTAAACATTGCGACTGAACAAAAATTCGATAATAACTCCTTTATTGAAACCATAAAACCGTTTATCGTTTTCTACAAACAATTGCCTGAGTATAGTAAAAACACAAAAAGACTTTCACCTTCTGCTTTAAAAATTAGAAAAGCAATTGAAACGAGTAAAGACCCGGAAGAAACATTTTTTGAAGCTTTCCCAAATGCTTTAGGGTTGACGCTTTCAGCATTACAACAAGATAAATCTAAGCTTCAAAGCTTTACAACTAGTTTACAGGATTCAGTAAGAGAACTGCGAACCGCTTATGATGAATTGGTAAAGCGTTTTGAAGATTTCATCTGTAATGAGTTCGTTGGTCAGTCTTCCGACTTTGAAGAATACAAAGAGTATCTTCAAAAGCGTTTCTCAAAATTGAAAAAGCATATGCTTTTGAGTAACCAAAAGACTTTTGTGCAAAGATTAGATTCGCCTTTAGATGACCGAAAAGCTTGGTTGAACTCTATTGTACAAGCAGTAACTGGAAAAACTCTCGAAACTTTTTCTGATGAAGATGAAATTTTGCTTTATGAGAGGTTCAAGTCAATGATTTTGGAGTTAGACAGCTTGACAAAAATCTCTAAAACTGATATTGACGAAAGCAAAGAAGAGGTGATTGGAGTTAAAATAGATTCTTTCTTTAGCAAAATTGACCCGAAAGTGGTGAGAATACCAAAGAATAAGAGCAAAGAAATTGAACTGCTAAAGAACGAATTGAAAAATAAATTAGGCAAAGACAATACTTCAAACATTGCAGCAGTCTTGAACCTACTTAAAGAATTGTTACAATGAGCAAAGTAAGACACGTATTAGGCATATCGGGAGGGAAAGACAGTGCAGCACTGGCAATTTATGTCAAAACTAAATATCCTTCCATTGATTTAGAATTCTATACCTGCGACACAGGTAAGGAATTAGATGAAACCTATCAATTGATAAAAAATCTTGAGGTTTATCTTGGAATCAAGATTGAGCTTTTGCAAGGTGCAGAAAAAAGTTCAGAAGACCCCTTTGACCATTTTTTAAAAATGTACGGTGGTTTCTTACCATCTTCAAATGCTCGTTGGTGTACGAAAAAACTAAAATTGGACCCATTTGAAAACTATGTTGGCACTGACCCAGTGATTTCTTATGTAGGCATCAGAGGTGACGAAGAAAGAGAAGGATATATTTCTACCAAGAAGAACATTCAATCCATATTTCCATTTCGCAAGAATATTTGGAGCCTAGATGTTGTGACAAAATTGCTGTCTAACCAAAATATGGAGCAACTTTTAGCAATGTCGAAAAATATAGACTTTGGCAAAAACCAAGATAAAGCATTCCAAACCATTATTCGAAAAGTGGATGCGAGTTTTACACTTGACCAAAAACTGAATATTTTGCTTGATACTAATGTGAAAGCATTCAATCATTTAGTTTTTGATTTCTTGAAAACGACTGATTACCCTTTAGCAACAGAAGCTACTTTTCCGCTTTTGGAAAATGATGAAGTATTAGTGCGTGACGATATTTTCAAAATATTGGAAGAAAGTGGTGTAGGTGTTCCTGCCTACTACAACAAAATTGAATTTGAAATCAATGGTAAAAAAGGAGAATACGCAAGAAGTCGTTCAGGCTGTTTCTTCTGTTTTTTCCAGCAAAAAATTGAATGGGTTTGGCTTTATGAGCAACATAAAGATTTGTATCTAAAAGCGATGGAATATGAGAAAGACGGATATACTTGGGCACAAGGAGAGAGCTTAGCAGATATAATTAAACCTGAAAGAATAGAGCAAATAAAGGAAGAGTATATTAAAAGAATGGAAAGAAAATCAAAAGTAAAATCACCTTATCTAGTTGACATCTTAGATGATGCAGAGGGTGAAGGGTGTGCGGCTTGTTTTATATAAAAACAATAATATGGCTATCGAATTACAAATTGACGCAGGTCGTCTCATCTATGGATTAAGCCGAATTGGCTATACAACATCTTCTGCTATATGCGATATTATTGATAACTCCATAAGAGCTAATTCCTCTTTTGTAAGATTATTAATAGTAAAGGATAGGCAGGATTTCTCTGATGCAAAGAAAAACAATGTTAAAGAATATTTAATTATTGATGATGGGGACGGGATGAATCGAGAACTTATCATTGAAGCATTGAAACTTGGTTCATCTGATGAAAATTATGAAGGACAATCATTGTCCAAATTTGGTTTAGGTTTAAAGTCAGCTGCATTTTCACAAGGAGACATATTAGATGTAATAAGTTCTGATGGCTCTGTATTTCATAAGTTCCGTGTCTCTCTTCCTACTATTATCGAAACTAAATCATATACAGCAGAAGAGTTAGAAATTGATGGTGAGGATGAAAATATTATTAACGAATATTTAAAAGACAACAAGGGTACAATTATTAGGATTGGTGAAATAAGAAAGAACAATCATCCAAGCGTAAGAAATACAATTGATGAATTGAATACAAAGGTTGGAGTGATTTACTACTATTTCATTAATGAAAAAGGACTCAATATTTATATTTCTGATAAAAAGGTAATTGGAATCGACCCATTATTCGCACTAGAAGCTAACCAAAACGGGAATTTGGATGAAAATGATTGGGAAGGTACAGATGTAAAATGGATTGAAAAAAGTAAAGAAATTACTCTTGATAATGAACTTGGAATTACAGCATTTATTGAAATAACTCAATTACCTTATCCTCCTATTTTTAGAATCAAACACTTGGGGGAAGCAAAAGATGTTGAGATTAGGAAAAAATATCTTATAGAATCGGGAAATTACGGATTCTATGTTTACCGAAACAACAGATTGATTTCTTGGGCATCTCATTTAAACGGTATTATTCCATACGACCAAGATTATTACGCTTTTAGAGGAAGAATAAATATTGACAGCAGTGCTGATGATTTTTTTAATATTGATGTAAAAAAATCATCTTTAACATTATCTGAAGAAGCTTGGAAAGTAATAAGTGATGTAACAAGAGAGGCAAGAAATAAAAGTAAAAATGCTTGGCAAAATGCTGGTCGAATTAGAAATGCAATTTTAAATAAAGACCCTAATGAAATTGCAAACAAACTTCTAAACGAATATGAACAAATAGAAATTCTTCCTGGTGATACTCTTCCATCGGAAGAACAAGCAATAGATAGACTTGGCTTAATAACGCAGGATATGGCCGAGAAAGTTAAAACTATTGTGAAGATGATGAGAGAAGATAAAGGTGAAGAAAAAGGGGATACAGATGATATTTCATCAGAAGAGAAAGAAGAAGCCGTTAAAGGAGAAATTAATCCACAACTATCAAAAATCTTTAGAGTCAGTTCGGTAACCGATAATTTACTTTGGGAACCATATTACGATACAGATTTAGGTAACTGTGTTAGAATTAATAAACTTCACAGATTTGCAATTTATATATATGAAAGTAATGCGTCAAATCAGGATTTACAAATATCATTTGATTTAATGATGTTACAATTAGCTGATTCTGAGTTTTATGCTTATAAAAATATTATGGATTTTGATTATGAGCAAATAAAAAAGATTCTTTGGAACTTTAGAAGGATTGCATCTGAGTTTCTTGCTCATATGGTTAGAAAATTGGAGAATGAATTGCCACCAAACTACTCTAATGATAAGTGATGATTCAGACGAATGTATTCAATATTCACAATGGTATAGGTGTAGCTTATATTTACATTTGGGTTTCAAAATTGTATGGTATTCTATATGTAGGTATGACAAATAATTCTGCCGGACCTATTGGGAGAGCAAGTGGTCATTTTAGTTCCAAGGGGACTTTTAGAAAGAGATTTATCGAAGAAAAAGGAATTGGAATTGAAAAGGTAGAAGATATGATTCTGTTGAGTTTTCCATTGCCTAAAAAGCAGTTATTTATAAGCGTAGAAAGTTCATATAGAGAATCTGTTGAATACCTTGTTCAAAAGCAACTTCAACTATTACGAGGAAGCCTTAATCCAAGTTATGATGTTGTTTCTTGGCACGAAAGATTTCCGAGAAGAACAGCAAATACTGAGGTTAAGAGAATTGCTAGCGAAATAGTAGTAAATTTTGAAGGCGTTTACAATATTTTATAATAACGAATGCATTTTAATACATACACATACCTCGACAACAACTCTACCACCCCAATAGACCCAAGGGTGCTTGATACAATGTTACCTTTTTTAAAGGATAACTTTGCCAATTCAAGCAGTACCCACCATTTTGGTCAAAGCATCAATGAAAAAGTAAAACAAGCTCGTAAACAAATAGCAGATTTCATCAATGCAGAAGCTAATGAATTGATTTTTACAAGTGGAGCAACAGAAGCAATCAATATTGCTATTAAAGGGGTTGCAGAAAGTTATTCAAGTAAAGGAAAACATATTATTACCGTTTCAACAGAACACAAAGCAGTTTTAGATACTTGCAAAGATTTAGAAAGAAAAGGCTTTGAAGTTACTTATTTGCCTGTTCAAAAAAACGGATTAATTGATTTGACGGAATTAGAACAAGCCATTAGACTAGATACAATTCTTGTTTCCGTGATGTATGTCAATAACGAAACAGGAGTCATTCAACCAATTAAAGAAATTGCAGACATAGTTCACGAAAAGGGAGTTTTGTTTATGACAGATGCCACACAAGCAATTGGAAAAATAGAAGTAGATGTTGAAGATTTAGGAATTGATTTAATGTGTTTTAGCGGTCATAAAATGTATGCTCCTAAGGGAATCGGTGTATTATTCGTTAGGCAAAGAGGCAATAAAGTTAAACTCACTCCGCAAATTCACGGTGGTGGTCACGAACAAGGTCTGAGAAGTGGCACTTTGAATGTTCCTGGAATAATAGCACTTGCCAAAGCTTGTGAAATTGCTGGTCAAGAAATGAAACAAAATGAAAAAACCATTTCTGATTTAAGAAATGAATTAGAGACCGAATTATTAAAGTTGCCGAATACTTCACTAAATGGCGATTCAGAAAATAGAATTTATAACACCGCAAACATTTGTTTTAAAGGTCAGGATGCCAATGTTTTAATTGGGAGAATGAAAAATATTGCAGTTTCCAATGGTTCGGCTTGTTCCTCAGCAGTTGTTGAACCATCACACGTATTAAAGGCAATGGGTTTAAATGATGAAGATGCGTTTGCCTCTTTACGTTTTTCATTGGGGAAATATAACACCATTGAAGATATTCAAACTGTTGTAAAAAAAATAAAAGAACTCACTCACCCAAATTTTAAATATGCTTAAAGATTGCGATTGGTCAATAGATAGAGATTATAAAACAGGTTCAGAAAACGAACCCTTGCAATTCTATTTGGATGGATTAGCCAATAGCAATGAATTTAGTTTATTGTTGGGTTATTTCAGTTCCTCTGCTATTAATTTGCTTTCTGTTGGCTTTGCCACGTTTATCAGCAAAGGAGGAAAAATGAAAATGGTTATTAATCATTTACTTTCCGCAAAAGATAAAGAAGCAATTTCCAAAGTAGAAGATAATCCCAATGAAATAAGAGTTTTTGATTTAACAGATGTTGTGTCGCTAGGAAGAGTACTTGACGAATACGACACACACTTTTTTGAATGTTTAGCTTATTTGATTTCTGAAAAAAGAATTGAAATAAAAGTCATCAAACCAAAAAACGGAAAAGGAATAGCACATTATAAATCAGGTGTTTTCAGTGACGGTCAAGATTCTGTCGGCTATCAAGCGTCTTGCAATTTCACTTATTATGGTCTGTCAGAAAATATAGAACAACTTGAAGCATTTTTGAGCTGGGAAAATGGCAGGTCAAACAAATTGATTAAGAGACAACTACAACTCATTGATGACTATTTCACTGAAAAAGATGAAGATGTTGAATATATTCCAGTAAGTGATATAGAAGTCGTACTGAAAGATAAATTTGGCAAGAAAGACATCAATGAATTACTTGTTCAGGAAGAACAATTGCTCAAAAAGAAAATGAGTTTAATTTCAAATCCTAAACTCAAAAAAACGATTGCAAAGCTTTTTAATGATATTGAAATAATTAGAAGAAGTCCGAGATTTCCTTATGCTGAAGGACCAAGAGAATATCAAATAACTGCTTACAAAAGTTGGGTCGCAAATAATTACAAAGGAATGTTTGCAATGGCAACAGGAACTGGTAAAACGATTACCTCGCTCAATTGCTTGCTGAACGAATACCATAAAACAAAAATTTATAGAGCGATTATTGCTGTTCCAACAACTGCTTTGGTTGAGCAATGGAAAAAGGAATGTACTAAGTTTAATTTCAAAAATATCATTACTGTCAGTTCGAAAGAAAACTGGGATAAGAATCTTGCATTTTTCAATACTGCTTCAAAACTCATTGATACGTCTTATATTGTTATTGTGACCTATGCTTCTTTGCCAAGACCAAAGTTTCAAAGCTATTTCACACAACTTCCAAAAGACACTATTTTAATAGCGGATGAAACTCACAATTTAGGTTCTCAAGGTCTTTTAAGGTTGCTTCCAAATATTCACCTTGAAAAACGGATTGGATTATCAGCCACACCGAATAGAAAATTTGATGAAGCAGGAAATCAAGCTATTCAAGAGTTTTTTAATGATGAGCCACCCTACATTGTTTCTTATTCAATGGAAGAAGCCTTAAATATTGGTTGGTTATGTAAATATACATATCACCCTCACATTGTAAAACTCACAGACCAAGAAATGGAGAAATATAGGGAGTTATCTCTCCAGCTTTTAAGAATGGGTTTATTTGATAAAGAAACAGGTTCGTTCAGAAGTACACCTGAAATTGAGATGTTGCTTCTTAAAAGAAAACGCATCATTCACAAAGCAGCTAATAAATTAGAAGCTTTTAGAAATATTTTAAGGGAAGAATATGACAAGCGAAAGAATCTGAAATATACTTTGATATATGTACCCGAGGGGATAGAATCAAACTTTGATAACACAGATTTTAGCGTTGAGACAGATGATGAAAATAGATTGATTAATGAGTATACAAAAGCAGTAAGCAATACTGATGATTCTGTAATGGTTAAACAGTTTACATCGAATTCCATAAATCGGGATGAAATCTTGAAGAACTTTGAAGAAAGTAAAATTCACGTATTGACCTCAATGAAATGTTTAGATGAAGGCGTTGATGTACCACGTTCAGAATTAGCCATATTTTGTGCCAGTACAGGAAACCCAAGACAATTTATCCAAAGAAGAGGAAGAGTGTTGCGGTTGCACAAAGATAAAATTCACGCAACCATTCACGATTTAGTAGTAGTTCCAGAAGTAGCAGACGAAAGCACCTATGAAATGGAAAAGGGGTTAGTGAAAAAGGAACTTGAACGAGTGGTTGACTTTGCCAATTTGGCAATGAATAAAACAGACACATACGAAACTCTTAAAAACATTTTGGACTACTACAACCTAAACCTTAACGATTTATAAAAATATTCCTATGGCAAGAAAAGACGACATACTCAAAAGTTTTTTAAACCACGAGCTTCTTGAATCCAAGTATGAGCTTAAAAAAACTGATTTGCCTTCCACAATTAGGGAAGCTCTTAATTCTGACAAACCAATAATTAAAGCAATTGCTTTGATAGTAGAAGGATTGGACGGCACTTCACCGGTTACAGATTCGGTGTTGCGAAACCAAGTTACCCAATTTTTAAATGACGCTTTATGATAATCAGAAAAATACAAATAGATAACTACCTCTGCTATTACGATACCAATACTTTTGAATTGTCGGAAGGCTTAAACATTATCCTTGGTGAAAATGGAGAAGGCAAAACAAAATTTTTTGAATCAGTTGATTGGCTTTTCAATGGTGAGAATCGAGAATTAGATATGCTTGTTTCTGCCAAAAAGCTGAATGAAACAGAAATTGGAGATAGTTTTCGTGTAAGGGTTTCAATGACCGTAGAACAATATGGCGAGAAAAGTACCATCACTAAATCTTTCCTTGCAAAAAAAGAAAAAGCAAATGAATCTTCTACTTCAAGTTTTATGATTGAAGGCATTTCTGAAAATGGTTCGGGTGAAAGAACACAGGTTGATGGTCAAGCTCTTTTAGACAGAATCTTCCCCTTTCAAATTAGGAAATATTCAATGTTCAAAGGTGAAGCAGAACTCAATATTTTTGAAAGTGATAGTGCATTAGCAAACCTAATAAATCTATTTTCGGAGGCGAAGCATTACGATAAATATTCTGAAAAGGGAGCTTTTCTAAGAGAGAAAGCGGAAAAGGCTGTTGAGGATTCTTCTAAGCTTGACAAAAAGAATGAAGTACTTTATAAAAAGCTTGAAGGCGAAATTATTTATTTGGATAGAGAGAAAGCCCAATATCTTGTTCATTTAAACTCAACAGAAGAAGAAATTAGAAAGATTGAAGGAAATTTACAATTAGCTGAAAGTCACGTAAGCAATGCGGATGCTTTAGAGACTCTTAACAAGCGAATTAAAGAAATTGAAGAAAGAATCTCATACCTAACTGGAAGAATTGATGAAAACTATACCACATTTCTATTTGATGAAAATTGGATTCTAGTAAATTTCGAATCATTTCATAAGGAGTTTGCAGAGAAAGTGTCAGCACATAGCAAAACTAGAAGAGAATTGCAATCAGAATTTGACAAACAAAAAGGCATTATAGAGGGAGAGAAAAAAGCCAAAGCAGAATTATTAAATAATGCTATTCCGCTTCCTAATAACACTCCTTCAAAAGCTATTATGGAAGAAATGCTAAATGATGAAATTTGTAAAGTTTGCAATCGGGAAGCTGAAAAAGGTTCAGAGGCATACGAGTTTATGATGAAAAGGCTTAAAACCTATTTAGAAAGTCAAATTACAGAAGATAGTGAACCAAATAAAGATGAACCTCTTTTTAAGTTTGATTATACAAATAGACTTGATAATTTGAGTATCAGCCACGAAGATAATTTGAAAAATCAAAGGCTGGTAAGAACTAAAATCAAAGAACTTTTTGAGTTTAATGATGACCGTAAAAAAGACATTGAAGAACTCAATGAACAACTGGAAAAAGAAAAAACTGAGAGAGACCGAATTCTAGGAAATTCAAGTATTGCAGAAGAAAAATTGAGTGATGTGCTGAAAAATTACAATGCTTGGCAAAGAGACCTTAAAAATCGAAATCAAGACCAAGTGGACTATACAACAAAATTGAAAAGTCTTGAATCTGAGTTAAAAGCAAAGAAGGAAGAAAAAGATAAAATTGATACGAGTTCAGCCAACTCCTTCTTGATTAAAACAAGAAATATTTTGCGTGACATTGAAACTATCTTTATAGATACCAAAGAGAAGAAATTTGATGAATTTATTGAAAAGCTTCAGACCAAATCTAACAACTTTTTCAAGACTATCAATATTGATGCTTTCACCGGAACAATAGTTTTTACAAGAAGAAATAAAGTTAATCGTACAATTGTTGAAGTTGAATTGCAAGAAGATGGCAGGACTTTTTATAAGCCAAACCAATCATTGTTAACTTCAATGCATATTTCAATCTTATTTGCAATTTCTGAATTGGCATCAGAAATCCAAGAAGAAAACTTCCCTATGATTTTTGATGCTCCGACTTCATCATTTGGCGAGAACAAAACATCTCAATTCTTAAATCTAATATTTGAAACCGAGAATCAAAAAATTCTACTTATCAAAGATTTTCTACATACAGACAAAGCAACAAAAACACTTTCAATCAAAAAAGAGTTTGAGTCTGTGAGAAGAAACAAAGCGTTTTGGGTTAAGTTAGAAAGACCTTTTGATGCAAACAACTTGAAAACGATTAACTCACAAGTAATCACATTATAAGATGAAGAATTTATTTGAAAATTGGAGAGAAAAAATTCCAAAATACCATATTGTATTTAGAGAATTATTATTTGATAAACTTACAAAAAAAGGAGGAGGTTCAGAACAATCTAAGGAAGATAGAGGGAAACAATTTGCCAACAACTATGAACTTTACACCTATGCGTTTTTTTTAGGTCTTTATAACAATGAATTGAGTCCTATACCTACAGAAAGCAAAAAGGTTGATTTTAGCCACGCAATTAAATTTTGGGGTAGCAAGACTAACGTATTGTATAGGAAAGATTTTACCAATTTACAAGAAAATATGTTTATTGCACTTTTAGCAAAAACTGACATTGACATAGTAGCACTTGAAAAAGGAGAATTGGACGAAGATGATGCTGTAAAATCTTTGATTAAAACAATGGAATCGTTCACTAACGGAGGACTGATATTGATTAAAGAAAAGCTCGAAGAAAACCCAAACTACTTCCTTCAACCGACATCATTTTTAAATATGATTTTAGAAACTGAAAAAGTGTAAAGTTTAAGAAATGCCTGAAAAAACTGTAAAATATTTAACTAGTCAAGAAGCAAAAAAAGAACTCAAAGTTCAAGATTGTGACTTGGCTCATATCAGAAATTCAGGCAAATTACAATTTACGAAAAAGGGAAATTCCTATTTGTATTTAAAGGAATCTATTGAGAATTATAAAAGAAAGAATTAAGTAAATGGGAAAAGCCTACACACAAAAAAATACACACTTGCAAACCGCTCAAAGCCAGCCCACAAGCCAAAGTTTGCAAGAGAGTATTTTTTATCCCTACCCTCGACAAATTAAAAACAAAAAATCTTCCCCCTTCTCAAAAAAATAAAACTTATTCGACTGACAAACAAAGACATATGGACAACGAAAAAGAAGCACTAGGCGGTAACATCACCTATACGCAAGCAGGGGTTTCGTTCTTCGTAGGACAGGAAAGTGCTAAATTTAAAGTTCAGTTCTTCGTAGGAAGTTCAGTGGTTAAAATCCCTGCCTGCGTATAGCTGAGAACCGTTATACGCAACTCTAACACGACAACACAACGACAATGTTAACAAAAGGAAATAGACGCAACGGTCAACCAATTCATATCCAAAATGACACGACTAAAAATCTTGTTCGGCTTCCATTGGACGGAA
>Ga0209702_10006593_pt1 | contig 14804 bp, 12 predicted proteins | sample FRY01_FD_187210 | JGI IMG/M metagenome (GOLD analysis project Ga0209702, IMG submission 187210) | Freshwater microbial communities from Lake Fryxell liftoff mats and glacier meltwater in Antarctica - FRY-01 (SPAdes) (version 2) | ecosystem: Environmental > Aquatic > Freshwater > Ice > Glacier... | reverse complement strand
GAAGCCGATCTCACGCCACTGCAGCAGCAGGTGCTGGTGCTGCTGGGTGTGCCAGAGTCGGCGTATCAGTCAAAAAAACAAGTCGGGTAATTCGTGGATATTCATACGTCCACCTGCGGAATGTAAGTTTCAGCTCCCTCTGGATGGCGAAAATGAGGACGCCGAACAAACGCCTCCTTGGCTGCGTTGACTGCAATTAGCGGCAGGCCGCAGCTCACGCACGCGCAGTGACATTTAGCGCCACGTCGATCGGCTCCAAGTTCAAGGATGTAGCGTGGTTCACCGGTTTCGATGTCGCGCGCCCAGGCGATAACCAAGTCCGAAAGCGCTGAGCGCAATTCGTCGGATTGGTTCCGGACAACCAGTTTTCCTTGCCTACCCATACGAAATCATCGCACGACATCCACTGCACGTCCCGTCTGATTTCAAAAAGTGTCAAACAGCGCAGTCACCCCGAGCATTGGAATTCGGCGTCAGTTCATCGGCACTGACCGCCGCGGGTCATGTCACTGGCTCGGCGGTGGGATGAACCGCACCTTGTTGGGTTGTTTAGCCGGCGTCAACTCGAAGTGATGTGGATACTTGTTGAAGACCTTGGTCGATGTCGCATTCTTCCCGAGCAACTTGGCATCGTGCAGCAACTTGGCAACATCACTGAGGTGCTGCAGTTGCCCGGTTTTCAAAGCGGGCGCGGCATCCAGAATCTGCTTCACGGTGATACGCGCCGGTGTTGCCATGGCCTTCTTCGCTGGCGCTTTTTTGGCCGCCGGCGTCTTGGCTGGCACAGCCTTCGTGACGACCTTCTTTACAGGAACTTTCTTTGGAACCGCCTTCTTGGCCGGCGGGGCGTTCAACATCGGTTCCAACGGAACGATTTCAGTCGCCGATGTTCGAAGCCCTGTTGACCCCATCTCCGTGCCGACGTACAAAACCTTGTCATAAGCATGAGCCGCCTCCTGCGCCATCTTGCTGGGCTCAGACAAGCAAATCATCCGGATGCCGCGTTCGCGCAACCGGACCACCAATGGCATGAAGTCGGCATCGCCCGACCCAATGGCGACGACTTTTGGCTGCGGAGTCTGACACGCCAACTCCATGGCATCTACCGCCAAGGCGATATCAGTGGTGTTCTTTGACAGGGATAGATTGACAAATGGGCGTATGACCCAAGCGCGCAGCACTTCAGCCAGGCCCTTGAGATTTTCGGCACTGCCGTACGCTCGCCGGACCGAGATGGCTCCCTCGTCCGCTTCGAGTCGTTGACACGCCTCATCAACCCAAGTCGGCGCGGAAAAGTTGTCCGCATCTATCAATAATACGATCATGAGTTGTTACCCTCGTGCCTTCGCATCGTCGGTTCACAAAAAAACATTTGTTCTGCAAGCCAGTATCGCCGAACGGCTGCGCAGGATTGAACACTACGTCGGGTATTCCCGGTGCCGAGCATGACCGCGCGTCGGCCGGGATCATCGGTCAACCCTCGAAGACGGCGACACGGTTGGTTTCCTTGAGAACACAATAATCGAAAGTTGGGCCGACCAGTACTGACAAAACTGCTGAGGCCGACTCCGATTTGACCCAGGTTGCCGAAAATCATAGCCCCACCTTGGTAAGGTGCAATCCCTAGCTGGTATTGAAATGCAGATGTCTAGCCATGAGTCCAAACCGGCGCCCTGTGTCAATTTGGCGTGGGCGCACGCCAGTCGGCCGAAAGTGCTTATCCACGGTCGCGCGATCGGCGCCTCTCACGCAAAACTCGCGCGGCGGTGGTTAAGCCGCCCGCTAAAGTGGTGCATGGCCGTCCGTTGTCAGCGGTACTGACACCGCCCTCGGACACGCAGAGGGTTGGCCGCCTGCCCCGTATCTACTGAAGTTGCAGAGCATTGAACATTGGCGCAGGATCATGCCGTTCAATTTCCCACTGGCTGTGTCAGCCCGGTTGATGCCCGTAACCGCATCGCCCATGCCCGCTCACGCGGGCGCCATCGCCGGCCTCATCTCCTGAAACCCGGCAGCCGAAAGGCGTGGAGATATGTGTCGGGCATCGGACACGAATGACGCCCGCCCTGCCCCAACCGGCATCGCTGCTGCGCCCGATGGCCCGCTGAGCGACCGAGCACGGCCTGCTGGACAGTAGCGGCGACAGCCGATGCCAAGCTGCTGCTATCTCGCCAGCGCCCTGCCCCAGCCAAACCCTGCGCCAACCGCGTCGTCACTACGCGGTGCCAGCCAGTAGTGACGACGCGTAAATTGCCCCAGTTTCCCTGGGCGGACCACGGGCTGCCGCTGGTGACAGCCCAAAGTGACGAGCTCAAAGCGCGTCGAATCCGCAGACCGTGCAACGCGATCTGCCCGAGGCCCGCACACCGCGGGCCACGTCAGCCGAGGCGCCACCTGGCGCACCCGGAGCCCTGGGACAAGGGCTCACCCCGATGAACCGGCTTGCAGCAGCAAGCTCTATCGGTGCCAATGCCGCGTGCCGCGGCGGCCAGAAAGAAGACCTCGGCGCAAAACGGGAGTGGTGTCCCGGGTCCCTTGTAGTTCCCGCAACGCTCAGGCGTTCGGGACGGACAGAAACACTAACCTGAACCCTACACACCAACGACGACACATGGACAACCCGGGGCAACCCACAAACGAGCGCAAGGAAGCCAACAGGACAGCACATGCGGAACTTGAATTTCGAACTAAAACAACTCTGCCAGCGCAATTGCGACGGCAGCTACGCGACCCAACGCGATCGCGCCCGTGTGCTCGACCTGGTGGCAAACCAGCTTCAGGACCTCGGGTACCGGCATCTTGCTGCAGCAAGCCTCAAGCCCAAGCACGTCGAGGGACTGGTGGTGCAATGGCAGACCGAAGGCCTGACGGTGGGCACCATCAAGAACCGGATGGCCGAACTGCGCTGGTGGGCCGAAAAGATCGGAAAGCAGAACGTCATGGCGCGCGACAACGAACATTACGGAATTGGCAACCGGCGATACGTCACCAACGTCAGCAGGGCACGGGAGTTGTCCGGCAGCGAGCTGACCCGGATCACGGACCCGTACACGGCGATGTCACTGCGGCTGCAGGCTGCATTCGGTCTGCGTCGCGGTGAGTCAATCAAGATCCGTCCGGAATGGGCGGACAGGGGCAAATACCTGGTGCTGAAGGACACCTGGACCAAAGGCCGCCGGTCCAGGGAAATCCCGATCCGCAATGCCGACCAGCGCCAAGTGCTGGATGAAGCCAAGGCCCTGGCCGGCAGGGGCAGCCTGATTCCGGCCAACTACAGCTATGTCGAACAGCTAAGGCGCTTTGAGTATCAATGCGCGACGGCAGGAGTGCACCGAGTCCATGGCCACCGGCATCAGTATGCGCAAGTCCGCTACAAGGAGCTGACAGGATGGCCGGCACCAGCCGCCGGTGGTCCGCATTCCAAGGAGTTGGCACCGGCACAGCGCGAAGCAGACCGTGAAGCCCGCCTCACCATCAGTGCGGAACTGGGTCATGATCGTGAGCAGATTACGACGGTTTACTTGGGTCGGTAACCGTGTCAGCAGTGCCGACGGTGGTCACTGTCGCGGGCAGATCGAACGTCAGCAACAGAGAAAACTGTAGAACTGCAATGCAGCCGTTGCGGCCGGTGGCGGCCGGACGGTGAATTCACGGTCTCAGCCGCATACCGGTCATCGCGGCGCGGAGGTGCCGGCCGCGCAGATGGCTGGTCTACGGCGAACTGCAGAATTTCACGGACACGGCCCTCGCCATTCGCCATCGACGACCTTTCGACTGGCTTCTGATCAGGCTAGCGAATCGAAGCCGACGACCCGTTGCCGTAGGCAACTGTTTCCGGGGCGGCCGGTCGCTGTACCGTTTAAATCACACATCGGCCGACATTCAGTGCAGGGGACATTGCCAACTCGGACGCTCAATGCCTGAGCACAGCTACGCCCAGATCGCCGAAGTCTTGCTCACACCAGACCGGTCAACACTTTCCGCGCAAGACTTTCGCTCAGTGCGTTCTAGTTGAACCTCCCAAGATAGCGGGCGAACACCCAACCCTGAGTCTCGGCACTATTCTCTTTGTCTGTCCATAGAACCAAGGCAAAGTCTTTCTCCTTCTTGAGTAGCTTCACTGCCTTGCCGAAGGACAGGCGCCCGATTTCCGGCGAACGGGCCCTAGGGTTTTGCCGAACAATGAGCACCCTGGCCGAGATGTAACGGTACTCCCCCAACAATTCCGGTGAGCCCACCGCCGTGCGCGCGCTCTCCTGCATTGCCTTCTTAGCTGCCTGCGGGCTCTCGCCCAGAACCGTCGGCGCGTAATGTCCCATGGCCGCCCCGATGGCGCCTGCAATCAGCCAGTCTATGACCTTGCTGAAGAAAAGCCACAGCATCAGCTGTACCGTGGGCTTCTGCTGCGCCTGTATGGCGAGGACGATTCGCTCGACGGCGTCCTGGAACGACTCCTGCTCAGCGGCCGCCCGAGTTATGGACTCTGCGGCCTGCATGGTTTCTCGCTCGACAGTTTCCCGGGCCTCGAACTGGCTGAAGTCAATGTCGCGGAACGTCGGCAACAAGCTGTCCAACGACTTCTTAGCCTCCTCCATTGCTCGGAACGCGGGGTTAGCTTCCTCCAGTTTGCGCGCGAAGTCGACTGCCAGGAGCCCACCAAAGTCTTGCCTCCGTAGCTTCTCCAAAATCTCCTGATGCTCAGAGATCGGCTTCAGGTGCTGCTCATATTGCTTGGCGATATCGCTGAGGGAGTCGATGCCAGTCGCTCGCCGAATAGTGTCGTTGTCCAGACCGAGACTGGCGAACGTGTCCTTTGGGAAATACTGTTCCACCATGCGTGTCGCCTGCGCGGCGATGGACGACATGTCGACAATCTCTTGGAAATGCTTGGAGATTGCCGAGCGCTCCAACATCTCATGCATCTGGCGCTGCGACTCAAACTGCAGTGCCAAATCCTTCAGTTGGTAGTCAGGGGAGTAACGCTTCACCAGATCCTGTATTTCCCGAATTTGGCGCAACGGACTTGCCTGACGTTCGAATTGCTCTTGAATTTGCTGGAGCGCGGTCTTCTTGGGCTTGCCGGGCGGCCCGTCGAGGGTGGTGTTCATGCGACCATTTTGCCCGCCTGCCGGCTCGCGAAATCTGAACCGCTGAAGTTTAGGTCCTGCCCGGGAGCAGATATTGACCACTGTCGTCGCATGGCCGACTGTTTGAGTGCGCACGCGCCATTTGGCTGTCCATGTCCGCACGTCTTCGCTTGCCGAGTGACAGCAATCTGGGGGTGCGGGAAACTGGCGCTCCCGGCTAGGAGCTGACATAGACAGGGTTCGTTTAATCGTCTCCGGCATGCAGAGGATCGGTCATTCTTCAATTTGGAAATGCAGACGCTGACAAGTGAACTCTCCTACGCGGGCCAGCGGCAGACCGCTCTAATCACAGGCCAAAGGACAACCTTTGCGAACTGCTCGCAATGGAAGCTGCTGCAGAATGGGTTCGAACAAGCAAACGCAAACTGAAAACAGGGTGGAAGATGCAGTTCATAACAAATGGCCCAGACATACCTGATGCACTCTTACAGGCACACGAGGAAGGCCAGGTAGTATTTTTCTGTGGGGCGGGTATTTCCTACCCTGCTGGTCTGCCGGGTTTCGAGGGCCTGGTTAAGGAAATCTACCGATTAAAGGGGACAGCGCTTTCTGATTCAGAGATTGAGCAAGAAGCCTTCAAGCGAGGCCAGTTTGATGCCACGCTCGATCTGCTCGAAAGACGCCTGCCGGGGCAGCGCCTGGCCGTCCGTCGCGCACTTGCACAGGCCCTGAAACCGAAACTCCGCCGCAAAGGTGCCACCGATACGCAGGCGGCGCTGTTGCGTTTGGCGCGCAGCCGCCAGGGGGCGCTGCGGCTGGTCACTACCAACTTCGACCGCATCTTTCACGTAGCTGCCAAACGCACGGGTCAAGCATTACAGACTTACGCTGCACCGATGCTGCCCATCCCCAAAAGCAGCCGATGGAACGGGTTGATTTATCTTCACGGTTTGCTACCCGAAAAGGATGACGACACGGCCCTAAACCGTCTCATCGTCACCAGCGGTGATTTTGGCTTGGCCTACCTGACTGAGCGCTGGGCAGCCCGCTTTGTGAGCGATCTTTTCCGCAACTATGTAGTGTGCTTTATAGGCTACAGCATCAACGACCCAGTTCTGCGTTACATGATGGATGCGTTGGCGGCCGACCGGATGCTGGGCGAGGTAACGCCTCAGGCTTGGGCACTCGGTGATTGCGAACCTGGGCAAGAACGCCGGAAAGCCATCGAATGGGAAGCCAAGGGCGTTACGCCCATTCTCTACAGCGTAACCGCAGGCAGTCACGACCATTCGGCGCTGCACCAAACACTGCACGCTTGGGCAGAAACCTACCGAGACGGCGTGCAGGGCAAAGAGGCCATCGTCGTTAAACACGCACTGACGCGCCCACAGGACAGCACGCGACAAGACGATTTCGTTGGGCGGGTGTTATGGGCCTTGTCGGACAAATCGGGCTTGCCCGCAAAACGCTTCGCCGACTTCAATCCCGCCCCGTCACTGGACTGGCTATTAGAGCCTTTCGCGCACGAGCGTTTCGGATACGGCGATCTGCCTCGCTTTGGCGTACCCCAGAATGACGTGGTGAACACCAAGCTGCGCTTCAGTCTGATTCGGCGGCCTGCGCCGTATGACCGTGCATCGCCGATGCTACTGGCCTCCAGCGGCGTCACTGGTAACCAGTGGGATGACGTGATGTTCCATCTGGCCCGATGGCTGGTCCGCCACCTTGATGACCCGAGATTGGTCATCTGGATCGCAGATCAAGGTGGGAATCTCCACGACCGTTGGCCGTGGCTGATTGAACACGAGCTTGATCGCTTTGCTTCACTGGAACGCGAGGGCAAAACCTCCGAGATCAATGAAATCCGCTTGCACGCACCCAAAGCCATTCCTGGCCCCTTGATGCGTACTTTGTGGCGTCTTCTGCTCTGCGGCCGGGTTAAGTCCCGGTGGCACGATTCCGATTTGTATCGCTGGAAAGACCGTCTTAAGCGAAACGGACTGACAGCCACATTGCGGCTGGAACTGCGCGAGTTTCTCGCACCCAAGGTTGTTTTGAAGATGCCATTTCGCTGGGGTGACGAAGGCTCAAGCAGCGCTGACGAGCCTACGCGCGTCAAGCAATTGGTGGACTGGGAACTTGCTCTGACCGCCGATCCCGTGAATTCCGCTCTGCGCGATTTGGCTGACGAGCACTGGACATCGGCCCTTCCACTCCTGATAGAGGATTTCCAGCAGCTATTGCGCGACTCCCTGGATCTGTTGCGCGAGTTGGGCGAGGCCGACGACCGCAGCGACCGATCGCATTGGGATCTTCCATCCGTCGCCCACCACTGGCAGAACCGGGGATTTCATGACTGGGTGAGCCTGATCGAATTGCTGCGCGATGCATGGCTTGCGGTTCGCGCCAACGACAGGGCGCGGGTGACACGAATTGCAGAGAACTGGTTTGAATTGCCTTACCCCACCTTCAAACGCCTCGCCCTGTTTGCCGCCAGTCACGATGATTGCATTCCGCCTGATCAGTGGGTGGAATGGTTGTTGGCCGATGGCGCTTGGTGGTTGTGGTCCCCAGAAACGGGGCGGGAAGTGTTCAGGCTGTTCGTTCTGCAAGGGCGACAGTTGTCAGGGGCAACTCATGAGCGCCTAGAGGTGGCCATCTTGGCGGGCCCACCGCGCGAGATGTACCAAGACGACCTGGAAGCAAATCGGTGGCAAGAACTGGTAGCTCGCTCCGTCTGGCTGCACCTGGCCAAGCTGAATACATCGGGTCTGGCTCTGGGCGCGCCTGCTGCGGCACGCTTGGCGGAAATTTCCACTGCCTATCCGCAATGGGAATTGGCGACCAACGAGCGTGACGAGTTCTCGCACTGGATGAGTGGTACTGGCGATCCGGATTACAACGACAGGCGAGACGTCGATATTGCTCCCCGCAAGCGGCCGGAGTTGGTGCATTGGCTCACAAAGCCGCCACCCGAGCGGCGGCCCTTCTATGAAGATACGTGGCGTCAGGTTTGCCGAAAGCATCTACTAAATAGTTTGTGCGCGCTAAGTGATTTGGGGCGGAATGACGTGTGGCCCGCTGGACGATGGCGTGAGGCTCTACAGGCCTGGGCCGAAGAGGGCACGGTGCGGCGCTCTTGGCGCTATGCGGCACCGCTGGTGCAGACAATGCCCGACGCCGTGCTTCAGGAGGTTGAGCACGCTGTCACCTGGTGGATGGAAGCTGCATCCAAGTCGATCAACCGCCATGAAGACATCCTGCTGAGCCTATGTCGCCGTGTGCTGGACTTGCCACTAGAACTGGGCTCAGGTTCTCGCATCACCCGAGATGGCGTCGAAACCTACGACCCAGTTGGCTCGGCGATCAATCACCCCATCGGGCATGTCACGCAAGCCTTGATCAATCTCTGGTTCAAGCAGAACCCCAATGACAACGATCTACTTCCCGCTGAATTGAAACCCATCTTCACCACACTGTGTGACGTACAGGCGGACCGTTTCCGCCATGCCCGGGTGCTGTTAGGTTCGCGGCTGATCGCATTTTTCCGTGTAGACCGCCCTTGGACCGAACAGCACCTTTTGCCTTTGTTTAGCTGGGGTAATCCCGTCGAAGCGAAAGCCGCGTGGGAAGGCTTTCTCTGGTCGCCGCGCTTGTACCAGCCGCTGCTGACCGCCTTCAAGTCGCAGTTCCTGGATACTGCAAACCACTATGCCGATCTTGGCGAGCACCGCCAGCAGTTCGCAACCTTCCTAACCTACGCAGCATTGAGCCCGACCGAGGGATATACCGTAGAGGATTTTCGATCCGCGATTGGCGCACTCCCACAAGAAGGACTGGAGCAGTCCTCGCAAGCGCTCTACCAGGCGGTTGAAGGCGCAGCCGATCAGAGTGAAGACTATTGGCGAAACCGCGCACAACCGTTCTGGCAAAAGGTCTGGCCAAAGTCCCGCGAACTTGCCACTCGGCGAATCGCTGAGTCCTTGACTCGGGTGGCGATTGCTGCCCGAGGTGAGTTCCCGGCGGCCTTGGCCGCGGTGAAAGACTGGATGCAACCCTTGGAACACCCGGGCTATGTCATTCGTCTAATGTACAAATCTGGCCTGTGCAAGCGATTCCCGATGGAGGCCTTGTCGCTACTGGGTTCAGTGATCGCTGACCAACAGTGGGCACCACGGGAGTTGGGTCAATGCCTAGACGAGATCGAGCAGGCTGCGGCGCCACTAGTGCTAGATGCTCGATACCAGCGGCTTCGGGAGTATGCGCGAAGACGAGGTGAATGACTGAATAGCGATGCAGTGGCAGCGAGCTCCGTTCGCGGTCATCCACGTCTGCCCGAACTATGATCGTTCGTAGCCCAAGATCGAACTCCCACTATGGGTCGAAACTATCAATTGATTGCTGGCGGGAGCAGTCGCTGGCTAGGCCTTACCGCTGGCTGTTCGACGCGCAACCTGCTGGCTGACAAAGAGCGTCAGCTTCAGATGTGATCGGAGACTCGCCCCAAACGGCGAAGAAAGTCAGGTATCGGCAGCAGCAGTCATTCGCTAGCCAAATCTGACCGACCGCACCCAGTCTATTGCGGTCGGACGATTTTGCGCAAGGACCTCACCGCGCAACCGCTTCTTCCGTACTCGTACTCCACCAAATCAACCAAATCAGCCCGACCTGGATCGGTAGCCGCACCCACAGAGCCCACATCGGCACGCCAAACAATTCCGGCTGCTGCAGCATGTAGATGTGTGCCGGTGTCACGGCGACCGTCAGGGCCATCAGGCCAAGCCCGGATGCGCGACGCGTGCGTTGCCACAAGATGCCAGCCGCTCCCAGCAGCTCGAACACTCCGCTGACGATCACCGCAGTCCATGGCCATGGTATGTACTGCGGCACGATGCGCATCTCAGTTCGCGTGGCGGCGAAGTGCGCGATGCCGCCAATGAAAAACCACAGGAAGACGATGATCAGGCCGACGACGCGGGCGCGGGGCATTGTGCGTTGCTCCACGAGCAGTGGAGCCGTTGGTTCGGCAGCGCGGCGTGGGTGCGCGCGAGCGTGGCCAGTTGCCCCAGCAGGCCATCATGATTCAACCCGTACCGGCGCTGGCTGACCCAGAAAGCATGAATGAGGCGCGCTGTGGCCGCCAAAGCGCCCTCAGCGTCACGACGCTGGGGCTCGGCGCCGGACACGATCACCTTCAATAACTCCGGCAGCGCCGCCAGCAACGGTGTCCAAGCGGTCATGTCGGCAGCGAAGCCGGCCAGGTAGCCGCGACACCACGCCTGAGGGTCTGTCGTCCGTGGCACGTAAACCTGATCATTGAGCGCGTCGTTCACGGCCAGGTAGTGCCGGGTGAGCAGGGCAGTCGCCAGGTCGTCTGCTCGGCCGGCACTCCACACCCACCGCAGCACCTGATCCGGCATTGCGAAGTTCGGGCCGGTTGCCACGGCGGCCAGGTAGCCGTCGACCATAGACAGGGACATGCCGCTGGGGATGCAGGCGGCGAGGTGGGCGAAGTCGGCTGGTACGAGGGGTGTGTTCATGCGAAGGAGTTTGGCATCGGATTGACGCACTGCACAAATCGGGCGTACCCAATGCTGAGGACGAGGGCGAAGGCTCCAGCCTTCAAGAAAAGTGGCTGAGGTACCTGTCAGCACTGCTGACACCCCAAAAAGAATACCCGGGCAACCGTGAGGCTGCACCGGGCAAAGATGGCAACTCAATCAAGGGCATGAACCCGGCAGCACCGTCATCGACAGTGCTCCAGATCCATCAAGCAGCCTGGGCCAGGCCCTTCCACTCGTTCGGAGTCAGCTCGATGAGCTTGCCCCCCAACGCTTCGAAGTCGGTGGCACGGTCGTAGTCCTCGACGTCCTGCGAGTAGTGCGTAACGGCGTTGACCAGCCCGTACCCTGACAGATCGCCTCCACTGATGAGGTGCTGCAGCACGCCAGCACGCTCGGTGTCGTTGAACGAATAGCGGTTGGCCAGCACCTCGACCGTTTCCATGAGGTTGCGATTCAGGCGAATGTCGCGCGTCTTCTGCAGCTTCATGGCAACCTGGCGGAAGGTAGTCTCCGAGACCGCAGCCTCCACCACATCGCGCACCTTCAAGAAGAAGGCCCGATCGTCTGCGGCCAAAGTGTCGTCCTTGAAGACGGTGAGCGATTCCTCTTCTGAGGCCAGCGAGCGCCCGACATGGGTCTTGCGCAGCGCATAGTCCGACGCGATCAGCCCGTTCTTGCATACCAAGCGGTAAAGAAATGGCTGCACCGACAACGTTCCGCAGCCGACCTCCGAATTGGTGACAACGACACCAGCCTGGACGATGTCGCCGGGGGCGACTTCGAACGTGACACGGGGCGTGACCACCTTCAAGTACATCTTCGTCTGCGTCAATTCGACCGATTCGAAACGGGCACCTTCCAGGCGCAGCAGGATCGGAAACAGGTCGTCGGCAAGCTCAAAATTGTCCAGCCGCCGGTAACGCTCCGACAGTACCGCCCTCACCTCACCGTCCAGGGTGCGGATCAGCCGGCGGTCTCCATCGGCCTGCAGCCAGGTGTTGACGTTATGGTCAAGCAGCTCCGGTTGGCTCTCGCGCATGCGCTCGAAGTAGGCAAACGGTATCTTCAGCTTGTCGGCGAGTTGGCGTCGCGCAAGATTGGTGACGCCATATTCGGCGCCACTAAACCCGGTATGACTATTCGCCTCGACGATCAGCCTCAAATTGCCGCCCTCACCGGTACGGCATTGCAGCAAGGAAGTTGGAAGGACCAGGTCCCGCTTGGTGGCAAGCTGGCGTTTGAGCTCCATGGCCAGGTCGACAAGTGAACGTCCGATTTTCATGATGATGACTCCTATGCAAATGCGAAGACGGTCGTCCCCGGTGCGGGGAAACACATCCCCGCTGGGGTAACAAAAACCGGATCAAAGGATTTCGATCCGGCAACAGGACGCGACGGGTGTCGCGCCAACTCTTCGGGCGGGCCACAAGGGATTGCCCCTTGCGACCGCACCACGAACACTTACAACAAACCGCGCTCGGCCATTGACAGGATGTTGTTGCCGTTGCCTGCCACGATGAAGTGGTCCAGCACCCGGACATCGATCAAGGCCAAAGAGGCACGCAGCGTCTGCGTGAGCACCTCGTCAGCCCGGCTGGGTTCGACATTTCCTGACGGATGGTTGTGGGCCAAGATCACCGCCGCAGCATTGAGCGTCAGGGCGCGCTTGACGACTTCGCGTGGGTACACGCTGGTCTGGGTCAGGGTGCCCCGGAACATCTCCTCCGACGCGATCACCCGGTTCTGCACGTCCAGGAACAGCACCACGAACACCTCATACTCCAGAGCGGCCATCAGGAGGCGCAGGAAGGTTCGAACGGCAGCGGGCGAGGCCAGCACATCGCGCTGCGCCATGGCCTCGGCCAGGGAACGACGGACCAACTCTGCCGCAGCCTTGAGCTTGGAGGCGACCCGGGGCTGGGCGTACGCCACCGGCATGGGTTCATGCAGCAACTGCGACAGACTGCCACTGGCATCCTTGAGCAGCAGCACAGCATGGCGTGGACCAACCAGCACGCTGAGCAGGTCGGTATCTGACAACGATTCAATCTTCGAATACATGGAACTCTCCTCTTCAAAAAAAGTGGAGAGCTCCGCCCCTTGGGGAGAAGACTCCCCAGGGGGTGGAACTACGACGGATGTCGTCTTGTCAGAACGGGACGTCTTCCAGAGAGCTTCCCGCAGCGCTTTCCGCAGCGCTTGCGCGCTCCATGGGTCGTGCGGGTTGCGGCACATCGATGGACTCGCCGTTGACTTTGGCGAACTTGATGCGCAGCAGTCGCCCCTTGATGGCAACGCCAGGGCGCCCCTTCATGTCACCCTTCTCGAAGGTGAACATCTCCGGGTAGATGTCGGCAATCCTGAAACCGATGATCACGGACTTGTCGGCCAAGACATCTGCTTGCAGGCGCTTGACGACCTCCTGGGCGTCAGCACCGCTGACACGGCAGTCGAACTTGGTGTAACAAACATCACTGTCGCTGCCACGCAGGGCGGCAACGGTGCAGGCCAGGAACTCCTGACCTTTCTTGGGCTTGATCGTGCGCACACGATTGAGGTAACCGACGCCTTCAACATGCAGGTTGAAGAAGGACGACGGGCTGCGGACAAGAGACGACTCGGACATGATGAACTCCTATGGACATGGAACATGGAACACAAGGAAATGGAGAGATCACCCCCAATGCGGGGATGGGACTCCCCGACTGGGTGACTAGGCAGAAGCAACTGACAAAATCTCCGAGCCTTGCGGCTCGCCGGTTTTCAGGAGAATGACCGGTTTCGGGCGATGCGTTACGCACATCAAACGGGCTGACACAGCCAACGGGAGATTCGGTTCAGGGCGGCTCCCATGCGCGCACCCAAACGAAGCTGATGCCGGATGGTGAGCCCGGACTCCGGTTCAATGCAACTGCAATGAACAGTCGATCCAGCACCTCGGCGGCGCCGAGCGCACGCAGCGTCAGCAAGAGCAGCGGCTGGCCGTGCCTGGCCGCATCGATGCGCCTGGTCCCAATGCAGTAGCCTTGATGCACGGTGCGATCCTCGCCGTGCTGCCAGGCGTCGCAGATCGACTGCCGTACCACCGCGGCAAGCATCCGCAGCTCTGGCTCACTGGGCTGGTACGCCAGCGAGGCGGAGTCGCCAGTCACAGCAATTGCCCCGCCACGGGCTCTGCCGGCTCGGCCTGCGCGTCGATGCTGAGCGACACTTGCCGCAGCAGCCGCAACTCGGCGGCGGTGGGCGTGATCCGGCGCTGCGAGTGCCGCGGCGCCTCGTCCCCCGTGAATACCGTGCGGGGCACCTCCCCGAACAACGTCACTGCGATGTGCATGCGTTGGCGGCCCACCTCATCGGCGCTGGGAAGAAAATCGCGCCGGCTCAAGGGCAGCATCTCCTCGCGCAGCAACAAGCGCTCCCAGCGAATCGGCTCCAGGAACAGGGCGCGAAGAGCGCGCCCGATCTCACGGATGGCCGCGCGACCGGCATCGTCGCTCAGGCGGTCCTTGAGAACCAGCGTCTTGACCATGCGCACGTGGTAGTCGAACTCCACGATCACCTCGGCGGTGGCGTACCCATAAGGGCTGCGAAACCCCAAGGCCACCGTGGCCGGGCTACGCGAACGAAGTACGGACAGGTTCAGCCCCTTGCGCCGCAGCGCCTCAAACTCGGCCTCGCGCGCCGCAATCGCCTGCGTCATCTGCGCCCGGATGGCAACCAGCGACTGGTACACCCGGATCAGGATCCAGTCCGCATACGGGTTGTCATTGGCCGACAGGTACCAGATGGACTTGAGAACGGCAGCAAACCGCCGGCCGCCCGGAATGGCACTCGCCTGCGACTGCGCGTCCGCCGAGCGCCCGGTGAACATCCGAAAGGCATCCTGGGTGTGCAGCGTCATGACGTCGGGGGTCTCGTCAGCGAGTTGGCCTGCCGGGGCCTGCATTGGCGAGTTGGACGCCACGGACGACGTGGGCGACGCAGGCGACATGGGTGATGGGGGCGACATGGGTGATGAGGGTGATGGGGGTGATGAAATCGTCTCGGTGAGGGGCATGGAAATCTCCTTGGATTGGGAGGCAAGTCGGTGAACGGGTGGCTTGGGTGCGGGCCTCATGACTGCCTACCCGCGGCAATGCGCTGCTGTATGTCA
>Ga0209702_10006591_pt1 | contig 14805 bp, 11 predicted proteins | sample FRY01_FD_187210 | JGI IMG/M metagenome (GOLD analysis project Ga0209702, IMG submission 187210) | Freshwater microbial communities from Lake Fryxell liftoff mats and glacier meltwater in Antarctica - FRY-01 (SPAdes) (version 2) | ecosystem: Environmental > Aquatic > Freshwater > Ice > Glacier... | reverse complement strand
AAATCAGTCATTTTATATTTTCGACCAACATCTGATTTAAACTCTAATTCACAATTCAAAGAACTTATAACTTCTAAAACTCTTAAATAATTTTTTACTATATTTGACATAAATATTGGTTTGTTTGTCGACTTCAAGATACTGAATTTCAGTATCTTGACCAATATTTATTCAATATTTTTTACTTTAAATAATTGCACCCAACGGGTTAAATAATAGTAATTTCCATAAATAACGATTATTTTTATACCTAAAATTCAAACCAAACCACTTATGAAAAAATTATTTTTACCCTTTTGTTGCTTGTCTTTCTTGCTTCTTGTAATAAAAGCGAGAAAACTGTCAATATTGGAAATGACAATAAGAAATTTAAACAATGCAAAGATCATTTTGCAACCTCGTTATGGGAATTGAATCCAGATTGGGCTGCGAGTCAAGGCTATCATAAACTGGACAGCGTTCTAATTGTTCCAAATTCGGATGCTTTCAAAAAGTAATTGAATTTTGCCAATGCCAATCTGGATTCATTGCAAAATTATAATTCAGAAAATCTTTCATACAGCAATAAAACCGATTTCTATATGATTAAAAACCAAATAGAAAGCACTGTTTATGGCATCAACGAATTGAAATCGTATGAATGGAATCCTGCGGAATATAATGTTTGCGGGGTTTTTGCCGAAATTCTCAATGGAAATTATGATTTATTGGACAATAGATTGCGCAATTTCAGTTTGAAGATGAGGAACATTCCAGCTTTTTATGAAGCTGCCAAATTGAACATCAAAAACCCAACTTTGGAACACACCCAATAGGCGATTGACCAGAATTTGGGAGGTCTTTCTGTTTTTGAAACGGATTTGGTTGCTGCCTTGTCCAAAAGCAAATTAGTAGAAAGCGAGAAAAAATAAGTTTTGGACAGATCAAAATTAGCCGTTGCTTCGATTAAATCGTATGCCGATTGGTTGAAAAAATTGGACAACAAAACCCCACGTTCTTTTAGATTGGGATCCGAATTGTATGCCAAAAAATTTAATTTTGACATTCAATCTGCGTATACTTCAGATGAAATGTTTGAAAAAGCAGTAGCACTCAAGAAAGAATTACACGATGAAATGTTTGCTCTTGCCAACAAATTATGGACTAAATATATGGGTTTAGCTCAGAAACCCACCGATAAATTGGAACTTATCAAACAAGTAATTGACAAAGTTTCATTGCAACATACCACACCCGAAAAATTTCAATCGGAAATAGAGAAACAAATTCCTGAATTGACCACTTACGTAAAAGCCAAAGATTTGCTTTACATCGATCCGTCAAAACCTCTTGTTGTCCGCAAAGAACCTGATTATATGGCTGGAGTTGCAGGTGCATCCATTTCGGCTCCCGAACCCTATGACAAAAATGCAAATACCTATTATAATGTTGGCAGTATGAATGATTGGACAGCCGAAAGAGCTGAAAGTTATTTGAGAGAATACAACGATTATATTTTACAGATTTTGAACATTCACGAAGCTGTTCCGGGTCATTATACCCAATTGGTTTAGAGTAATCAATCGCCAAGCATTATGAAATCTATTTTAGGAAATGGCGCTATGATTGAAGGTTGGGCTGTTTATACCGAAAAAATGATGTTGTAAAGCGGCTATAAAAATTCGGATGAAATGTGGTTGATGTATTATAAATTTCATTTAAGAGCCACTTGCAATACTATTTTGGACATCAGTGTTCATACCCGAAATAGGATCAAAGAGCAAGCTATCAGTTTGCTAATAAAAGAAGGATTCCAGCAACAAGCTGAAGCCGACGGCAAATGGAAACGAGCAACTTTGAGTCAGGTACAATTGTGTTCGTATTACACTGGTTTCAATGAAATTTATGAGTTGAGAGAAATGTTGAAGAAAAAGGAGGGAGCCCAATTTAATTTGAAAGCCTTTCACGAAAAATTCTTGAGCTATGGCAGTGCACCGGTCAAATACATCAAGGAATTGATGTTGGCCAAGGAATAAATTAATAAACAAAAATACCCATTGAATCGGAATTATTCAATGGGTATTTTATTTTGATTTGAGGATTTCTATAAATTTAAGTAATAAGAATTATTTATTGTCGCATTAAACTTTGAAACATTATAAGTTGAAAACTAAAGCATCCATTCAGTTATTTTGTCATTTCGACGAGGGAGACCCGAGAGCAAATCTAGAACAATCGAAGCAAATCAAATAACGAAAGCAACCAATGCGATTTGCTTCGCCTGTTCGAGCTCAATGTCATTAAGATAAGGAAATTGGTAATCAAATTTTCGTTTTTTTGTCATTTCGACGAAGGAGAAATCACATAACGAGAGCAACTAATGCGATTTCTCCTTCGTCGAAATGACAAATGTGAAGAAATAAAACCTTAACTTAATGACATTGTGTTCGAGCTAAGTACTCGGGTCTCTTTCGTCGAAATGACATAAAAGATTAGATTTAAAAAAATACGACATTATTTTATTCTCACTACTTAAACCTCAAATCAGTTTGTTACTAATTCGAGTTTTTTTAGTTTATTCGAAAATGGTGAAGCCGGTTTTTCTTTTCGTTCTAATTCCACAGTAAAATGGCGCATAATTGGTGCTTCCCAAGTAATGTTGAAACCACTTTTCAGCTCTTCACGGCGATCGAAAACATTTTTTAATGCAACCGCAACATATTCCATTTGATTGTTAGAATATACGCGACGCGGAATTGCCAAGCGCACCATTTCTAGTTTTGGAAAACGATTTTCGCGCGTTTCAGGGTCACGATCAGCCAGCAAAGTACCAATTTCCACGCTACGAACTCCTGCTTCAATATATAATTCTACAGCTAAAAGTTGTGCCGTATATTCATTTTGTGGAATATTGGGAAGTAATTTTTTGGCATCAACAAAAATGGCGTGTCCACCAAATGGTTCTTGCACCGGAATACCAAACTCTTTTAATTTAGCACCTAAAAACGCTACTTGTCCAATGCGGGATTCTAAATAGGCAAACTCGGCAGATTCTCTCAAACCTTGGGCTAAAGCTCCCATATCACGACCTGCCATTCCGCCATAAGTGATGAATCCCTCGTAAATAATGTTAAAAGTAGAGGCTTCACGGAATGTTTCTTGACTGCGCAAACCAATAAAACCTCCAATGTTAACGATTCCATCTTTTTTGCTGCTCATAGTACAACCTTCGGCATAAGAGAAGGTTTCCAAAATAATTTCTTTGATGGATTTATGGGCATAACCCTCTTCGCGAACTTTAATGAAGTAAGCGTTTTCAGCATATCTTGCCGCATCAATAAATACTGGAACTCCAAATTTTTTCCCTAAAGCCGAAACTTCACGGATATTTTGCATAGAAACAGGTTGTCCTCCAGCGGTATTGTTGGTAATAGTTATTAAAATAAGCGGAATCTTTTCTTTAGGATTTTCTTGAAGTACTTTTTCAAGTTTATTCAAGTCTAAATTGCCTTTAAAAGGATGGTAAATTGAGGTGTCAAAAGCTTCGTCGATGGTAACATCTACTGCCTTGGCTTTACGAAATTCAATATGTCCTTTAGTCGTGTCGAAATGTGAATTTCCAGGAACAATGTGTCCCTCTTTGACAAGAACCGAAAAAAGCACGTTTTCAGCAGCCCGGCCTTGATGAGTGGGTAAAAAATATTCGAAACCCAGCAGTTCTTCTATGGTGTCTTTAAGTTTATGATACGAAAGCGATCCTGCATAACTTTCATCACCCAGCATAATTTCAGCCCATTGTTTGTCGCTCATAGCTCCTGTTCCGGAGTCGGTTAGCAAGTCAATAGTCACTTTGTCTGAACTTAATTTGAAGAGGTTGAATTGACATTCTTCAATCCATTTTTTGCGTTGTTCTTTAGTGCTGACAGGCACATTTTCGACCATTTTAGTTTTAAAAGGTTCTATATACGGAAGTTCCATTTTGTTTTGTATTTGACGTTAATGATGTACGCTGAAATAAGTTACAACGTAATAAAATAATACAGGAAATTATAACGACAAAAAAGAGTCTCGTCGTTTGATATTTCGATATCTAAAAATATCAATAGTAATATTTAACATTGGATTCATTAACATCCTTTTTAGTATACAAAAATGCTCTTGAGGAGCGTTGATTTTTATTTTACAAAAGTAATCATTTTTAAAGTTACTTTTTAGAATTTATCGATTATTCAACTTCGCCTTCTCCTTTATGATATCGCTAATTTTTCGATTTTCGATTTTGCTTTCCAGCCAAGAAATGATGTCTAGGTAGAGAAAAGCCCTTTTCTCATAGGTGTTTTTTTCTAATTCAACAAAACGTTCTTTCACTTTTATGAACTCCTTTTTGATGTCACTTGGGTAAATGGTGTTCAATTTTTTCAAAAAGCGAATGATTTCTTTTTGCACTTCATGCAAATCATTCATTTTAATCAAAAATTTATAGGTGCTAACCAATTGGTTTTCTATGTTAAAATCTTTACCAGATTCATAATGAGCAATTAAGCACAATAAACGGGCAAAACATGCCAAATCTTCCCGAACATAAAGGTTTTTGTTGTTGATGATTTTCTCTAGATAAAAGATGCATTCCGTATATTTTTCGGTACCAAAATAAATACAGGCAATTTTATAGTAAAACAACATTTCGTGATGCTCGTCAAGATGGTCGCTGTGCAATTTTATTTTGTCCAAAACTTCCGGAATCAAGTATTCACTTTCGGCAAAGGTACCTTCCAGAATGTGAAAATTTAATTTGTTGTTATACAAATACAAGAATGATAGCGAAGTAATATTGTCGTTGATGGGAAATTGGGAATCGTTAATGGTTTCTTCCAGCATTTCTAAATATTTCTTGAAATTAGTCTTGTATTTCAACATAAACAATGACTCCAACAAATAATGGTTTCCTTTCAAGAAAAACACGGGATTCAGAAAAATCATATTCCTGTTGTCATAAAAAAGAGTCACCCATTTATGCGAATATTTGTAGCAAGACAAGAAGTCCTGAACTAAGAAACTACGCCATAAATAAGCATTGAAATACCAATATCGCTCTCTAAAACCAAACTTTTTTTCGTCAAATTTAGAAATGTGTTTCTTGAAATAATCATCGATATATTTGTATTCTTCATCGCTTTTTACATAACCAGTTTTCAGCATTATGCCATACAATTGCAAGGATAAATTAGATAATTTGCTTGAAATGGTATTCTTGTAATTTAATTCCTTGGCTTGAATGACCAATTCATCGGCGCGACCTTGAATACTGCGGGTGATGTATTGGGATTCAATCAGTTTTTCGAATTCCACAATTTCATAAGCCATGTATTTTTCATCGTTCTCCAAAGCTTGTTGTTTGGTTTTATCCAAGATTTTCAAACTTTGCTTGTACAAGCCTTTGTTGTATAAAATGGTTGCAAAATCAATTTGTTCCCTTAATTGGTACCGAATGTTTTGGCTGGGAATATTCAACCGAATACTCACCAAAATTTGTTTGTACAAATACGATTTAAGGTTGGATAATTGCACTTTCTTGATAATACCACTTTTCAAGATGGTTTTCTCGTCATAGCCTTCCGATTTGTCCAAAATATTAAACAATTCAATGAATTTTGTATTGGAACTTGTTTCGAGTCGGCTCGCAAAAATCTTGAATTGTCTTTTTTCAGATTTTGAAAGTGATTTAATCAATACAAATAAAGAATCTTTTTGATGGTTAGCCATTGTAAATTATAACTATATAACTTGTTATTTATTAAGTGTTTACAAAGTTTTTATTTGTTTTATAAACAGTATAATCTATAAAAATGAATTTTATTTTAAAGTAATGAAATCTATTTTTGTTCGAAGATGTGAAATTACATTAAATATTTTAAAATGAATAGAGAGAAAGTCCAAATTTTTGATACCACTTTAAGAGATGGAGAACAGGTCCCAGGTTGCAAATTAGATACCAATCAAAAACTCGTTATTGCAAACAGGCTTGACGAAATGGGTGTTGATATTATTGAAGCCGGTTTTCCAGTTTCAAGTCCTGGTGATTTTTTATCTGTTTCAGAAATAAGCAAGATAGTAAAAAACGCTACTGTTTGTGGGCTAACCCGAGCAGTAAAAAATGATATTGACGTTGCCGCCGCTGCTTTAAAATACGCAAAAAAACCTCGTATTCATACCGGAATTGGAACCTCAAATTCACATATAATCCACAAACTAAACACTACAAGAGAAGACATAATTGCCAGAGCAAAATATGCCGTTTCTTACGCCAAATCTTATGTTGAAGACGTAGAATTTTATGCCGAAGATGCGGGTAGAACCGAGAATGATTTTTTGGCTCGAGTCTGTGAGGAAGTAATAAAATCAGGGGCTACCGTACTTAATATTCCCGATACAACAGGATATTGTTTGCCAGATGAATACGGTGCCAAAATAAAATATTTGAAAGAAAACGTAAAAGGTATCGAAAACGTAATTATTTCTTGTCACTGTCACAATGATTTAGGAATGGCTACAGCCAATTCAATCGCCGGAGCCATAAATGGAGCCAGACAAATCGAGTGTACCATTAATGGAATAGGGGAAAGAGCAGGAAACACGGCATTGGAAGAAGTGGTAATGATTTTCAAACAACATCCTTATTTGAATTTGGATACCAACATCAACACGAGACAATTGAACGAAATGAGTCGGCTGGTTTCAGAAAGTATGGGAATGATTGTGCAACCTAACAAAGCCATTGTTGGAGCAAACGCCTTTTCACACAGTTCAGGAATTCATCAAGATGGTGTTATAAAAAACAGGGAAACTTATGAAATTATGGATCCTTTAGAAGTTGGCGTCAATGAATCTTCCATCATTCTTACAGCTAGAAGTGGTAGAGCAGCCTTAGCTTACCGAGCCAAAAAAGTGGGTTATGAGTTGACAAAAATGCAATTGGATATTGTTTATGTTGAATTTTTGAGATTTGCAGACATTAAAAAAGAAGTCTTGGATATTGATATTCACCAAATCATTGAAGCTTGCAAAATAGAAAGTGAATTGATACGGAATTAGTTTGCAGTATTTAGTAAACAGTGTTTTGTCTTTAGTAACTTTGAACGTTAAATAATAAACAATTTAAAATATAATGAATTTAAAAATAGCAGTACTTTCGGGAGATGGGATAGGACCAGAGGTAACCTTGCAAGCAAAAAAAGCTTTGTACGCTATTGGTGTGATTTATAATCACGAGTTTGTTTTTGAAGATGCTTATATTGGTGCAATTGCCATCGAAAAAACAGGAAAACCACTTCCAGATCAAACCTTGAATTTGTGTAGAAATACCGATTCAATTTTGTTTGGCGCCATTGGAGACCCCAAATATGATAATGATCCCACTGCAAAAATACGTCCCGAACAAGGTTTGCTTAAACTCCGAAAAGAATTGGGTTTATTTGCTAACATCAGACCCATAAAAGCCTATCCAAAATTGATGGATGCTTCTCCCATAAAGAAAGAAGTCTTGAAAGGAACTGATTTTGTGGTTTACAGGGAATTGAATGGAGGAATGTATTTTGGCGAAAAAAGAACAAATGAAGCAGGAACTTATGCTTCGGATTTGTGCGAATATAACGAAGATGAAATAGCCAAAATAACGCATTTAGCTTTCAAAGCAGCACAATCAAGACGCAAAAAAGTAACCTTGGTAGACAAAGCCAACGTACTAGAAACATCACGTTTGTGGCGAAAAGTAGTTTCGGAAATTGCCAAAGAATATCCCGAAGTAAGTTTGAATTTTTTGTATGTGGACAATGCCGCGATGCAAATTATTTTAAACCCTAGACAGTTTGACGTGTTACTGACTGATAATTTGTTCGGCGATATTTTATCAGATGAAGCCAGTGTTATTTCAGGTTCCATTGGATTAATGTCTTCGGCATCTTTGGGCGAGAAACATTCGCTTTTTGAACCGATTCACGGTTGTTACCCTGAAGCAAAAGACAAAAACATTGCCAATCCAATAGCATCCATACTTTCGGCAGCTTTGTTATTGGAACATTTTGGACTTACAACAGAATCCAAAAAAGTCATTGCAGCGGTAGAAAAAGCCATCATCAGCAATGTCGTCACCGTGGATTTGAAAGTAGATTCGCAATTTGGAACAAATGAAGTAGGGGATTTTATTTCAAATTACATTCTGAATGAAGGCGATTCGTATTTTAAAAAAGATTTTGTTCAAATAGGACAATCAACAATAGTGTAAAAATAGTTTCACGTTTTTAGTAGTTTCAATGAGATCAACTTGAAACGTGAAATTCTAAACAAATAAAAATTTAGATTAAAATGGAATTAAATAAATATAGTAAAACTATAACTCAAGATATTACCCAACCCGCAGCACAAGCGATGCTTTACGGAATTGGTTTGACGGAAGAAGATTTAAACAAAGCCCAAGTGGGAATTGTCAGTATGGGTTATGAAGGCAACACTTGCAATATGCATTTGAATGATTTGGCCAAGGAAGTTAAAAAAGGGGTTTGGAATGCCGATTTAGTGGGATTAATTTTTAACACCATTGGCGTAAGCGACGGAATTTCAAACGGTACGGAAGGAATGCGTTTTTCATTAGTTTCTCGTGACGTGATTGCTGATTCTATAGAAACCGTTATGGGAGCACAATGGTATGACTCTATGATTGCCATTCCGGGTTGCGACAAGAATATGCCAGGAGCTTTAATTGCTATGGGAAGAGTAAATCGTCCCGCAATTATGGTTTACGGTGGTAGCATTCATTCGGGAACCTGGAAAGGGGAAAGTCTTAACATCGTTTCGGCTTTCGAAGCTTTAGGAAAAAAACTTCAAAACAACATTTCTGATGAAGATTTTAAAGGTATCATTCAAAATTCTTGCCCTGGTGCTGGTGCATGTGGCGGAATGTATACTGCCAATACAATGGCTTCTGCAATAGAAGCATTAGGAATGAGTTTGCCTTACAGCTCTTCGAATCCTGCATTAAGTGAAGAAAAGAAAAAAGAATGTTTGGAAGTTGGTAAGTATATAAAAATATTATTAGAGAAAGACATTAAGCCAAAAGACATTATGACTCGCAAAGGGTTTGAGAATGCTATTACTATTGTGGCTGTTCTTGGTGGTTCTACAAATGCAGTAATGCACCTAATTGCAATGGCGCATTCTGTTGATATCGAAATCACGCTAAAGGACTTTCAAGACATCAGTGATAGAACTCCAATGCTAGCAGATTTAAAACCTAGTGGCAAATATTTGATGGAAAATTTACATAATGTTGGTGGTGTTCCAGCGGTGATGAAATATTTATTAAAACACGGTTTTCTTCATGGCGATTGTTTAACAGTAACTGGAAAAACATTAGCAGAAAACCTAGCGAACATTCCTGATTTAAATGACGGTCAAGAAGTAATTCATGAAATTCATAATTCATTAAAATCAACGGGGAATATTCAAATATTGTATGGAAATCTAGCCGCCGAGGGATGTGTGGCTAAAATCAGTGGAAAAGAAGGAGAATATTTTGAAGGTCCTGCTATAGTATTCGAAAGTGAATTTACCGTTATTCCTGGATTAGAAAAAGGTTTAATAAAACCAGGAAATGTCGTGGTCATAAGATATGTTGGGCCAAAAGGAGGTCCGGGAATGCCAGAAATGCTTAAACCTACTTCTGCAATTATGGGTGCAGGTTTAGGTGATAAAGTTGCTTTGATTACTGATGGTAGATTTTCAGGTGGTTCTCACGGATTTGTTGTGGGACATATTACTCCAGAAGCTTATGATGGTGGTGGAATAGCTTTGGTCGAAAATGGGGATTTAATTACCATTGATGCCGTTAAAAACACCATCAATCTTAAAATATCTGAAGAGGAATTTGCCAAAAGAAAAGCCAACTGGGTGCAACCGGCTTTGAAAGCCACAAAAGGGGTTTTACTTAAATATGCCAGATCGGTTTCAAGCGCATCAAAAGGATGTGTAACAGATAGCATATAGCTTTAGTTATTGGCTTTTAGCAAAAGTAAAAAGTCATCAACAAATTTAGAATTCAATATTTCACTCTTCTGTAGTGGATTTCAAATGATATTATAAAATTCTATTTTGGCCTTAGCCAAATAATTATTTCAAAGCCAAAAGCAAATAGCCAATGGCCAAACGCAAAAAAAATGAAAAATAATAAAATATCAGGCGCAGAAGCCGTTATTAGATGTTTGCTCGAAGAAGGAGTAGACTTGGTTTACGGATATCCCGGTGGTGCCATAATGCCGGTTTATGACGAATTATATAAATTTAAAGACGAGTTGCACCATGTTTTGGTTCGTCACGAACAAGGAGCAACGCACGCTGCACAAGGTTATGCCAGAGCCACCGGAAAAGTGGGGGTAGCAATTGCAACCTCAGGTCCTGGTGCAACAAATTTGGTTACAGGAATTGCCGATGCTCAAATAGATTCCACTCCAATGGTTTGTATCACGGGTCAAGTGGGAAAACATTTATTGGGTTCAGACGCTTTTCAGGAAACAGATATTATCGGAATTTCGACTCCGGTAACCAAATGGAATTATCAAATTACCGATGCCTACGAAATACCTGAAATCATAGCCAAAGCTTTTTTTATCGCAAAATCAGGTCGTCCAGGCCCAGTTTTGATTGATATCACAAAAAATGCCCAGTTTGACAAATTGGAATTCAGTTATAAAAAATGCACCAACATCAGAAGTTATAATCCAAAACCTACTCTAAATCTAGAAAAACTTAAAGAAGCAGCGGATTTAATTAATAATGCTAAAAAACCATACATCATTTTTGGTCAAGGAATCATTCTTGGTGAAGCTGAAGCTGAATTAAAAGCATTCGTTGAAAAATCAGGTATTCCAGCTGCTTGGACAATTTTAGGACTTTCTGCGATGCCAACGGATCACCCATTGAACGTTGGAATGTTAGGAATGCACGGAAATTATGGTCCAAATGTTCTAACCAATGAATGTGATGTTTTGATTGCTCTTGGTATGCGTTTCGACGATCGTGTAACTGGAAAATTAGACACTTATGCTAAACAAGCTAAAGTTATTCACTTCGAAATTGACCCTTCTGAAATTGATAAAAACGTAAAAACAACGGTAGCTGTTTTAGCCAATGTAAAAGAGTCGCTTTCTGCATTACTTCCTTTAATCGAGAAGAAATCGCACGATTCTTGGCATAACGAATTCAAGGAAAAATACAAAATCGAATTAGAATCGGTTATTAATGAAGAGCTGAAACCTACTAATAACAAAGGAATTTCGATGGGTGAAACTATCGAAATGATTAATAAACACTCAAAAGGTGATGCCATAATTGTTTCAGATGTGGGGCAACACCAAATGTTTGCTTGTCGCTACGCCAAATTCAATTCATCAAAAAGCAACATCACTTCAGGTGGATTAGGTACAATGGGATTTGCTTTACCAGCAGCCATTGGTGCAAAAATGGGAAAACCAGAACGTGAAGTAGTTGCCATTATTGGTGATGGTGGTTTTCAAATGACAATTCAAGAGTTGGGAACCATTTTTCAAACAAAAGTTCCCGTGAAAATCGTCGTGCTAAACAACGAATTCCTAGGAATGGTTAGACAATGGCAAGAATTATTTTTTGATAATAGATATGCTTCTACTGTTATGAATAATCCAAATTTTGTTGCCATAGCTGAAGGATATCATATAAAATCAAAAAAAGTAACTAAAAGAGAAGAATTAGATGAAGCTGTTGCCGAAATGTTAGCTTCAAAAGATTCCTATTTCCTTGAAGTTATGGTTGAAAAAGAAAATAACGTATTTCCAATGATTCCAACAGGAGCATCGGTTTCAGACATCAGATTAAGCTAATAATATGGAAAATAAAACATTCACAATTTCTGTTTATTCAGAAAACAACGTTGGCTTACTAAATAGAATATCTGGTATATTCTTGAAACGCCACATCAATATATTGAGTTTAAATGTATCTGAATCGGAAATTGAAAATGTTTCCCGATTCGTTATCGTGGTAAACACCACCGAAAAATGGGTGCAAAACATTGTAGGTCAAATCGAAAAACAAATCGAAGTCATTAGGGCTTTTTATCATGTCGATGAAGAAACCATCTTTTTGGAAAGTGCTCTTTTCAAAATAGAATCCAGTTTGCTTTTCGACGAAAGACAAATCCAGAACATTATTAAGGAAAGCTATTCAGAAATAGTTACTGTATCAAGAGATTTTTTCGTGATTTCAAAATCAGGAAAACGCTCCGAAATCAATGACTTATATAACAAACTAAAACCTTTTGGAATTATGCAGTTCGTGCGTTCCGGAAGAATATCCGTTTCCAAGGAAAAAATGGAAATATCAACTTTTTTAGAAGAATTAAAATCATAAATTAAACAGAAGAAAATGGCAAATTATTTCAATTCATTACCACTTAGATTACAATTAGAACAATTAGGCGTTTGCGAATTTATGGATCAATCCGAATTTTCAAATGGAATAGAAGCACTTAAAGGAAAAAAAGTTGTTATCGTAGGATGCGGCGCTCAAGGGTTAAACCAAGGTTTAAATATGAGGGATTCTGGTCTTGATATTTCTTATGCTTTGCGTGGGGAAGCGATAGCCCAAAAAAGAGTTTCTTTTATGAACGCTACCGACAATGGTTTTAAAGTGGGAACTTATGAAGAATTAATCCCAACGGCTGACTTGGTATGTAACCTTACACCAGACAAACAGCACACTGCTGTGGTAACGGCCATTATGCCATTGATGAAAAAGGATTCTACATTAGCTTATTCTCACGGTTTCAACATTGTGGAAGAAGGAATGCAAATTCGTAAAGATATTACTGTTATTATGTGTGCTCCAAAATGTCCTGGATCTGAGGTTCGTGAAGAATACAAAAGAGGTTTTGGTGTACCAACTTTAATTGCGGTTCACCCTGAAAATGACCCAAAAAATGAAGGTTTCGAGCAAGCAAAAGCGTATGCAGTTGCTACAGGTGGTCATAAAGCAGGAGTTTTAAACTCATCATTCGTAGCCGAAGTAAAATCGGATTTAATGGGAGAACAAACCATCCTTTGCGGAATGTTGCAAACAGGTTCTATCTTGTGTTTTGACAAAATGGTCGAAAAAGGAATCGAACCCGCTTATGCTTCAAAATTAATCCAATACGGTTGGGAAACTATTACCGAAGCGCTGAAACACGGTGGAATTACAAATATGATGGATCGTCTTTCTAATCCTTCAAAAATTGAAGCTTTCGAAATTGCCGAAGAATTGAAAGATATTATGCGTCCGTTATTCCAAAAACACATGGATGACATTATTTCTGGTGAGTTTTCCAAAAATATGATGATTGACTGGGCAAATGATGACATCAATTTATTGACTTGGAGAGCTGCAACTGCCGAAACTAATTTCGAAAAAACGGCTCCAACTTCTGCTCACATTTCGGAACAAGAATATTTTGACAATGGCGTTTTGATGATTGCAATGGTAAAAGCGGGAGTAGAATTAGCTTTCGAAACGATGACTCAATCTGGAATCATTGAAGAATCTGCTTATTACGAATCATTACACGAATTGCCTTTGATTGCGAATACTGTGGCCAGAAAAAAACTATATGAAATGAACAGAATCATTTCTGATACTGCGGAATACGGTTGTTATTTATTCGATCACGCTTGCAAACCTTTATTGGTAGATTTTATGAAAACGGTTGATACCAATGTTATTGGGAAACCTTTTTCCATATCGAATGGAGTTGACAATGCAGTATTAATAGCAGTAAACAACGAAATTCGTCAACATCCTATTGAAGAAGTAGGAGCGTGGTTGAGAGAATCAATGACAGCAATGAAAAAAATCGGATAATACAACACAACACCATTGATGCGCAGGGATTTTGACAAGTATCTTTAATTTCATAATAGTTTGAATTAGTTAAAACGTATTAAAGAAATAAATTAAAGATCGTCATTTTACATTCACTTAACTCGAAAACTTAGTTGAAGGTTAAGTGAAGTAATCCCTAAAAAAATTATACTCAAAGGTAAAATAGCAAATCTATTTTACCTTTTTTTTATCATTTATAATGAACAGATAAATTAGAAAAAACGAAGTAAAATGCAATACTCTATCAAAAGTGTTCAAGATTATGTTATTAATAAAATAAGTTTCAATAGCGGCAAAAATATCATTGAAAATTAAAGCAAAGGCACCGAAAAAGTAATAGTACGCTTTTTTATCGGCAAATTTCCCCAAATATAATACGGCTGTAATACCAAGAAATAAAGCAGCTATTGCATTAAATATTAAAATGAAATTAAGAAAACTATCCCCAATAACTGACATTAATATATATAAGATTGCTATTAAAAATACAACATTTAGGACTAATATCCAAAGTGAAAATCCTTTTGGTAAAGTGTAAAGTTTTTCAGTATTAATGGAATTATATCCTAAATTTACTACTGCTAAGTAACTAAAAAAGGATGCTATTAAAGCAGTTCTAAACAATTGAACTGAATCTTCCCAAAACAAAAGTAAAATTTCATTTAAATAAAAGAAAACAACAAATAAAAAATAATTTAGAGTGAGTTTCTTAAAATTGCTTACAACAGCATAAATTATAAAAGTTGGAATAATAAAAGGCTTAACATAAATAATTAGAGCAGGATTATAAAAAACTCCAGCACAAAAATAAACTAGTATTAGAGTAAAAGGTATAAATAATAATGATCTCCTAATATAGATTGTATTCATAAAAACAAATCTAGT
>Ga0209702_10006590_pt1 | contig 14805 bp, 16 predicted proteins | sample FRY01_FD_187210 | JGI IMG/M metagenome (GOLD analysis project Ga0209702, IMG submission 187210) | Freshwater microbial communities from Lake Fryxell liftoff mats and glacier meltwater in Antarctica - FRY-01 (SPAdes) (version 2) | ecosystem: Environmental > Aquatic > Freshwater > Ice > Glacier... | reverse complement strand
AAAAAGGGCGGGGGAAACTCCCCGCCCAAACCCCTGACGAACTTCGTTCGGTGGGCTTCTTCTTCCAGATTAAGCTTCATTTCCAACAAAACCTGTTGGACCGACAGTGTTTCGTACAACAATCGGCTGGCCTCGTTGATCGAGTTCCACCGTCCGAGATCGCAAGATTATAGTCCCCCATCAGCATCGCAAAGCGCGGCGACAAGGCAACCACATCGGAGTTGATCCCTTGCGAGGTGGGGTTGCGTTTGGCCAAGTCATAGGCCCGCGTTATCCCACGAAGATCGGCCAATGCACTGGTTACATGTGGAAAACTGCTTGCCACCTCCAGTGCTGCGACCACATCGATCGGCATAGGACGGTCGCCATGTGCATCCGCATTGGAATAATAGCGCCCGATCGTGGCCTTGGATTTGCCCGACAATTCACATGCCGCCTCGATCCACACATCCTTGACCAGCGCTTCGGTGTGTTTCTACAGGTAACCATGATGCTTCATTTTGTCGTGCTTTCAACCCTGTCCCGGTCCCTCCGGGGAACTCGTTATGCATTTCCCCATTAAGCTGATCATCACGAATTATCATTTATGATTTCAGTTCCAGTGTATGTTGGAATGGTTCTGAGTGGTCGGTGTCCCCAGCATCGGCAGGAGTAGGGCTCGCTGGATCCTTGTCCTGAAAAAGAGGATGGGCCCTTGGCCTGTAGTTGTGCGGCGGGCCTTTTCTAAGATGTCAAAGGTGCCACGGGGCTGTGGAATGAACTGGTAAAACAGGTTCACCCAGCCCCGATTTTTCCCTTGCCGAACCGGGTTGGCTGGCGCTAACAAGCCGCCATGGCCAAGCTGTATTTCCATTACTCCACCATGAATGCGGGCAAATCGACCTCGCTTCTGCAAGCCTCGCACAATTACCGCGAGGGGGGGATGGTGACGTATCTGATGACCGCACAGTTAGACAATCGCGCGGGACAGGCGCGCATCGCGAGCCGTATCGGGATTGGGGAGGTGGCCGATACCTTCGCGCCGGGCGAGGATTTGTTTGCCAAGATTGAGGGCGAGCAGGCCAAAGGCCCAGTAGCTTGCGTGTTCATCGACGAATCCCAGTTTTTAACCAAAGACCAAGTTTGGCAACTGGCCTGCGCGGTGGACGATTTGAACGTGCCGATCATGTGTTACGGCCTGCGGGTGGATTTTCAGGGCAATCTGTTCCCCGGTTCCGCGGCCCTGCTGGCCTGGGCCGACGAGATGCGGGAGGTGCGCACCATTTGCCATTGCGGCAAGAAGGCCACTATGGTGGTGCGCAAAGGCCCGGACGGTGCTGTGCTGCGCGAGGGCGATCAGGTGCAGATTGGTGGGAATGAAACCTATGTCTCGCTCTGCCGCCGGCATTGGCGCGAAGCAGTGGGGGGCGTCAGGCCGTAGGGGGGCGTCAGGCCGTGGGGGATAGTGCCGGGGCCTGATTTGCCCGCAAGGCGATCATCGCACCCGCCGCTGTGATCAGCACCATGCCCAGCATCGCCGTCCAGCCCAAATTCTCGCCCCACAGCACCCAGCCCCAGAACGCGGCCAGCGGCAGATTCAGGTATTCAAACACCGATACCCGGCTGGCCTCGGCGATCTGATAGGCGCGCATCAGCATCGCCACTGCAATCAACGACCCCGCCGCCTGCACAAACGTCCACCAATAAAACGCCATGGACGGCCAGACCCAACCGCGCGCGACAAAGCCTGATGTGCCCTCGGGCACGGCCACGGGGAACAGGGCCAGCACCACCAGTCCGATCAAGCCAAATGTCCCGATGCCACCAAAAAAGCCAAGCGTCAGCGCCTCGGTCGTCTCGCCCTCGCACCATTCGCGGGTGGCGATATTGCCCATCGCATAGAACGCCCCCGCCACCACGGGCAGCAGCGCAGGCAGCGACAGCCCCGCAATCGCATCGCGCCCCAGCACCATTCCAACGCCGAAAAACCCGATGGCAACTGCCGCAACCCGAACGATTCCAATCGGGTGGCCATAAACGAAGCGTGAGATGATCAGCACAAAGATCGGCGCGGTGAACAGCCCCGCCGCCACCTGCGCCACGGGCAAGAAGGCGAGGGAGCCGAAATAAATCATCAAGGCCACCCCGTGCAGCGCAGACCGCGCCACCACCGGCCCCACGCGCCGCGGCCGCAAGCGCAGGCCCAAAGGCCGCGCCACCAGAGCCAACATCACCACGATCATCAAAGTTCGGGTAACGTGAAACTGCCACAAGCCCGCCTCGGCCGCGATCACCCGCACGAAATTATCCGTAAAGCCAATCACCGTGGCAAAGCCCAGGACAAGAATGGCAGCCAGCAAGACGGGGTCGCGTGTCGTTTTCATCGGGTTCGGCCTTACAGTTTGTCTTTACGAAGTCGGATATATGAAGCCAAGATGCATGGCAGAAAGCGACATAAAGCGGCATATCGGGCGCTTGAGGGGGAATTATGGGTTGGTTGGCGGATGAATCGGGGTTGGACCGCTGTGCGGCCAATCATGTGGCCTTGACGCCCTTGTCACATCTGGCCCGCGCGGCGGATGTGTTCCCTGCCCGCGTGGCGCTGGTCTATGGCACCACCCGGCGCACATACCGCGACTATCACGCGCGGGTCAGCCGCCTCGCCTCTGCGCTGGCGGCCCATGGTGTGCGGCCCGGTGATGTGGTGGCCACCCTGCTTCCCAACATCCCCGCGCAGGCCGAAGCGCATTTCGGCATTCCTGCCTGCGGGGCCGTGATCAACACCATCAACACCCGGCTGGATGCCGATACGATTGGCTATATCTTCGATCATGGCGGGGCTGTGGTTTTGCTGTGTGATAAAGCGCTTTTGCCTTTGGCCGAGGCTGCGATTGAACGGCAGGCAGGCCCGCCCCCGCATATCATCGAGGTGGTGGACACCGAGGCAGGGCAAACCCCCTCCGGCCACTACCAGACCTATGAGGATTTGCTGGATCAAGGCGATGCAAGCGCACCCTGGCAGATGCCCGGCGATGAATGGGAAAGCATCGCGCTGAATTATACATCCGGCACCACAGGGCGGCCCAAGGGGGTCGTGTGCCACCACCGCGGGGCCTATTTGCTGACAATGGGCACCGTGGTCAGTTGGGGGCTGGCGATGCATCCGGTGTATCTGACCATCGTGCCGCTGTTTCATTGCAACGGCTGGGGCCACACCTGGATGATGCCGGTTCTGGGCGGCACGCTGGTTTGTTGCCGTGATGTGAACGCGCGCGCGATTTATGACGCCGTTGCCGACCACAGCGTCACACATTTCGGCGGCGCGCCGATTGTGCTGAACACCCTTATCAACGCACCCGCCGATCACCGCCGCCCGTTTGACCAGACCGTGCAGGTTTTCACCGCAGGCGCGCCCCCCGCCCCCGCCACCCTTGCCGCGATTGAGCCTTTGGGCTTTGCCGTCAAACAGGTTTACGGGCTGACAGAAACCTATGGTCACATCACCGAATGCCTGTGGGATGCGCAGTGGGACGCCCTGCCCCACGCCGACCGCGCCGCCATCAAGGCGCGCACTGGCGTCGTGCAACCCATGGCGGGTGAAACAGCCGTGCTGGACGAGGCCATGCGCCCCGTGCCGCGTGATGGGGCCACGCTGGGCCAGATCATGATCCGGGGCAATACGGTGATGAAGGGCTATTACAAGAACCCGGAAGCCACGCGCGATGCTTTCAAGGGCGGCTGGTTCCATTCCGGCGATATCGCCTTCCAGCACCCCGACGGCTATATCAAAATTACCGACCGCATGAAGGATATCATCATCTCGGGCGGCGAGAATGTAAGTTCGGTGGAGGTGGAAAGCGCTTTGATGCACCATCCCGCTGTCTCGCTTTGTGCCGTGGTCGCAAAACCCGATGATACCTGGGGCGAGGTGCCTTGCGCCTTTGTCGAATTGAAAGACGGCGCAAAGGCGAGCGAGGCAGAACTTATAGCCTTCCTGCGCAGCCATTTGGCGGGGTTCAAAACCCCCAAGCGGGTAATCTTTGGCGAGTTGCCCAAAACCGCCACCGGCAAGATCCAGAAGTTTGAATTGCGAAGCCGGACCCAAACCCTGTGACCGCGTTTAAGTTGTGCAGGGGCGGCCAGTCGGCTATTCTTTGCGCAACAAAGCAGCAGGCAAGGCCAAACAGGCAATGACGGCCCTGAAGAAATACCAAAAGCTGGAATGCACTGGTCTGTGGCGCGAAAGCGCGCAGGGCCAGAGGCGTGAAGTCATTGTCGGACTGGGCGAAACCTCTCTTATCCTGTCGGACCCGAAACGCGAGATTGCCTTGTCCCATTGGTCGCTTCCGGCAGTCAAGCGGCTGAACCCCGGGGCCTTGCCCGCGTTGTTCGCCCCCGACCTTGCAGATGGTGAGACGCTGGAAATTGAAGACACCTATATGATTGCCGCGTTGGAGACCGTGAACGCCGCCATCCGCGCCGCCCGCCCCCATTCCGGACGGCTGCGCAATTCGCTGCTTGGGGCCGTTGCAGTGGGGATTTTGGCTGTGGGCGTGTTCTGGCTGCCCGATGCGCTGGTCCAGCACACTGCCTCTTTCGTTCCGTCCCCCACGCGGGCCGATATTGGCCGTCAGGCGCTAGCCGATCTGACACGGCTGACGGGCCAACCCTGCCGCGCGAGGGCAGGGGTGGCGGCGCTGTCCAAACTCTCGGCCCGACTGTTTGGCGAGGATAGCGGCGTGGGGATGGTCGTGGTCCGCACCGCCCTTCCCCAGCCCCGCAGCTTGCCGGGGCGCATCGTGGTGCTACCCGAGGCGATGATCGCTGAACAAGACGGGGTCGAGGCGGCGGCAGGCTTTGCCCTTGCCGCGCGCCTTTCGTCCGAACTGAACGATCCGATGATTCCGCTGCTGCACCATGCGGGAATCCCCGCCACCTTCCGCCTGCTGACCAGCGGCGCTCTAGCCGAAGGCGCTGTGGCAGGCTACGGCGAAACCCTGATTGCAACACCCCCAGCACCCCCGCCAGACGATCTGCTTCTGACCCGGTTCGAAGCGGCAGGCCTTGCCACAACCCCTTACGCCACCCTGCGCGACCCGTCTGGCACAACGACTCAGACCCTGATCGAGGCGGACCCTTTCACCAATGTCGCCCCCCCGGCGCTGCTGCCCGATGGCGATTGGGTCAGCCTGCAAGACATTTGCACTGAATAGACCTTCTTCCGGCCCCCATCTGGTAGCGCCCGCGCGCCTTGCCGCAAGGGATAGCGCTTCGGCGGCAAACCGCCGTTTTGGCTATAATTCATTGAAAAAACTTGCCCGAATCGCTAGAATGTTTTGCAAATAACCATGTGGCAGGGCAAACCCTGTGCAACAAAATGAGGCCGAGCAAATGAAAACCCTGATCGCTGCAAGCTTGCTTGCCTTCTCCCTTCCCATGTCCGCGATGGCTGGCCCGATTGAAAGCGCCTGTTTGAAGTCGGATCGCAAGCAAGCAAACCGTTCGGTTTGCGGCTGCATTCAGCAAGTCGCAGATATTACCTTGCAAGGTGGCGACCAGCGCAAAGCCGCCAAATTCTTCCGCGATCCCGATCAGGCGCAAAAGGTGCGTATGTCAAAAACCGACCGCGACAATGAATTCTGGGCGCGCTACAAGAATTTTGGCGAAACCGCCGCGGCTTATTGCGCGGGCTGATCACGACAGCGCTTGATGTGAAAAAAGCGGCCCCGATGCGGGCCGCTTTTTGTTTGGCCCCAAAAGGGTCAGTTCGAAACGCCTTCCTGCTTCGCGCCATGCCCCATCGTGCTGTGGTCCATCTTGCCTTGGTCCATCCCGACCTCTGCGCGCTCGTTGTCCACGGGAACCTCCACCAACACATCGCCCGCGTTTTCAAACGTCAGGGTCAGGGTGATTTTCTCACCCTGCGCAGGTACGGAATTGAGGCCCATGAACATCACATGATCCGCCCCGCGTGACAGCGCATGGCTGCCTGAGGCGGGGATCGCAAAGCCTTCCTCCACATGGATCATCCGCATCACCCCGCCCGTTTCTTGCTGGTGGGTGTGCAATTCCACCTTCTTTGCCAAATCGGACGTGGCGCTGATCAAACGATCCTGCGCGCCCGCATTCTCGATCGTCATGAACGCGGCGGCGGATTTGGCCATGGCACCGGAGACGCGCAGATAGGCGTCCTTGACCGTGATATCGCCCGCCAGTGCCAAAGGGGCAGTGGCAAGCGTAAGAAAAGCGGCAAAAGCCGCAGCAATAGGGGTTTTATAGGTCATGATTTGGTCCTTCATTGGTGTAAGAGTTTGAAAAGAATGGATCAAACAACCAATGGTGGCCCCCGGGCGCGTGGCGCATCGGCCATGATGCGGGTGCGCGTGTGCGGGGCCGGCACCGGCTGTACCTCGCGGGCCACAAGGGTTTGCGGCCGCAACAACGAAGGCTCTGGCGCGATATAGGCGGACAAACCCGCCAGACAGTCGGGGCAAGGGTGCAGCGGGCCAAGGGGATTGCCCCGCGCATCCAGCGACACGGTCCGATAGCCAAAGCCCGAACATAAAACCAGCGTCACCCCACCACGGTTCAACGCCGTGACCTGGCCCCGCGCCACCGCCGTGGTGACGCTGCCCGCGACCAGCGCGAGACACAAGGCAAGCATTGCAAAAGAACGAAGCGTCCGGATCATGGCGGTAAAATACACGGGCAGCGCGCAAGGGGAAAGGGTCATTTCAACGCAGCACCAATGCAAAAAGCCCCGCCAGCAGCGGGGCCTTGCACAAACGGCTCAAACCAATCAGGCGGTTGCCTGTGCCTTGACCATTTCTTTCTTGATCTTCAGCGCTTTCACCGAAAGCTCCTCATCCTTGGCTTTTGCCAAGAATGCGTCCAGACCGCCACGGTGATCCACCGTGCGCAGCGCTGCGGCAGAGATGCGCAGCGAGAAGGATTGCCCCAGGATGTCTGAAATCAATGTGACATCGTTCAGGTTGGGCAGAAACCGCCGACGGCTTCTGTTGTTTGCATGGCTGACAGTGTTGCCAGACATCGGGCCTTTACCGCTCAGTTCGCAGACGCGCGACATAGTCGTGATCCTTGTTTTCAACGCCCGCAGGCGTCACATCAACATCAAAGGCAACCGCGAAACGGCGGTCCGCCAAAATTCCATCCGCGTCTGTTATGGGGAATTGCGGGGCGCGTCAAGCGGGCAAGCCGGGCGCGGTGCAGTTTTCACGCCCCCACCCCCGATTGCGGCAAAAGCTGCACCGCGTTGATCTGCCAACCCTGTGCCGTTGCGATCATCTGATAATCCAGCATATGGGTTGTGCCTTTGGCATCTGTCACCATCACGCGTTGCCACAGCTGACCCTCTACCTCGCGCAGCTCCAGCATCCGCAGGCTTTCAGGGCGATGGACCATCGGATAGCCGCGCTGCACCATCATCCCAAAATTTTCCGCCGTGCCGAACATACCCTTGATGGTGGGCGAGGCATAAGTGAAAGCGCGTGCAAAATCATCGGCCTGAAAGGCAGTGATCTGATTTTGAATGGTGGATTGAATGGCGGCTTCAGGGCTATCTTGGGCGAATGCAGGCGACAAGATTACGGGTTGGGCAAAGCTTAACGCCAAGGCAAAAAGAATATAACGCATATCGCGGTCCTTTTTTTTCACGTCCCCTTAAGCGTAAGATTAGCGTGACCGCAGCAAAAAGCAAATGGCGCAAGGTTTGTCACCCCGCGCCACCCGAATTGTTTGGCTAAAGGTTACGCGACCAAGTCGCCCGCAAGCCCCCGGTCCAGCAGATCAAGCGATTCCTGCACCCCGTAAAGGGCGATGAACCCGCCAAAGCGCGGGCCTTCAGACGCGCCAAGCAGCACCTCATACAGTGCCTTGAACCAATCGCGCAGCGGCTCGAACCCGTGATCCTTGCCCACGGCAAAGACCATGCTTTGCAGGGCTTCGGCGTCCAATCCGCCATCCCACGCGGCCAATTGCGCGCGCAAATCCACCAGCGCCGCACGCTCTTGGTCGTTGGGCAGGCGGAACACCCGCTTGGGCGCCACGAAATCCGCAAAATACCGCACTGCATAGCCTGCGGCGGCATCCAGATCGGGGTTGGTTTCAGCAGAGGCCCCCGGCGCATAACGTTTAATGAACCCCCACAGCCCCGCCGCGTCCTTGGCCGCCGAAACCGACGCCAAATTCAACAGCATCGAAAACGGCACCACCATGCGGCTTTCGGGCGGAGTGCCGCCGTGGATATGCCACACCGGATTGTTCGTCTGCCCCGCAACGTCCTGCCCCGGATAGGCGCGAAGTTGCTGGTGATATTCATCCATCGCGCGCGGGATTACATCAAAATGCATCCGCTTGGCGGTTTTCGGCTTTTGATACATGAAATAGGACAGCGATTCCGTGCTGGCATAGGTCAGCCATTCGTCAATCGTCAGGCCATTGCCGCTGGATTTGCTGATCTTGTGGCCCTCGGCGTCCAGAAACAGCTCATAGGTCATATGGTTGGGCTTGCGCCCGCCCAAGGCCTCACAAATCCCGTCATAGATCGGCGTGTTGGTGGAATGGTCCTTGCCATACATCTCAAAATCCACACCCAACGCCGCCCAGCGCGCGCCAAAGTCAGGCTTCCACTGCAATTTCACATGGCCGCCGGTCACAGGCAGCGTCCATTCGCGGCCTGTCTCATCATCAAAAGTAATCGTGCCTTCGCGGCCATCCACATGCTTCATCGGCACATATAAAACGCGCCCAGTCTCGGGGTGAATCGGCAAAAACGCCGAATAGGTAAGCTGGCGCTCCTCACGCAAAGACGCCAGCATGATCGCCATGATCGCCTCATAGCGTTCCGCGCACAGGCGCAAAGTGTCGTCAAACTTGCCGGATTTATAGAACTCCGTGGCTGAAACAAACTCATATTCAAAACCGAACGTGTCCAGAAACCGCCGCAGCATGGCGTTGTTATGCGCGCCAAAGCTTTCATATTCGCCGTAAGGGTCGGGCACCGATGTCAACGGCATCTGCATATGGTCGCGCAGCATTTCCTGGTTTGGCACATTGCCGGGAACCTTGCGCATCCCGTCCACATCATCGGAAAAACAGATCAACCGGGTGGGGATATCGGAAATCACCTCGAACGCGCGGCGGATCATGGTTGTGCGCGCCACCTCGCCAAAGGTGCCGATATGGGGCAGGCCGCTGGGGCCATAGCCTGTTTCAAACAGCACATAGCCCTTTTCGGGGGCCTTTTTGTCAAACCGTTTCAGAATCGCGCGCGCCTCTTCAAAAGGCCAGGCTTTCGACGTCATCGCAGCATCGCGCAGGGCAGACATATCCCTCATCCTCATTTTTATTCGGGCAACACTATGTTACCAGTCGGCCTCTCCTATTGCCCCCCCGGCTCCGGGTCAATATTCTGCGCCGGAACAACCGCCACAATGACCACCCAGAAGGATGCACACCCATGCCCGATATCACCCCCTCCATGACCGCACAGGATGCTTTGCTGGCGATCATGATCGCGGTCTCTGCGGCGGATGAAAATGTGCGCACATCCGAATTGGTGGCAATCCAGCGCATCGTGAACCACTTGCCCGTGTTTTCCGATTATGACCCGGACCGGTTTGAACAGGTCTCGCGCGTGGTGTTTGATCTGTTCGAGGAGGAGGACGGGCTTGACGCCCTGTTCGGGCTGGTGATGGATGCGCTGCCCGAAAAGCTGTATGAAACCGCCTACGCGCTGGCCTGCGATGTCGCCGCCGCCGATGGCACGCTCTACGAACAGGAATTGCGGTTCTTGCAGGAAATCCGCGATGAATTGGCGATTGACCGGCTCCATGCGGCGGCTATCGAACGCGGCGCGCGCGCGCGGCACATGATAATCTGAGGTGCAAGCCTGCGCGTTACACTGCGCGCCCGTCAACGCCCCGTCATCGCGCAGCGCTTTCATAATACAAAGCGCTCTGTCAGGTGAACTGCGCCGCCCACCGGCTGATCAGTTGCGCCTGCATGTTGCGCGCGCGGCGAGTCCATTGCCGCCCCCCCTCGGGCTGCTCCCGCTCGGCCATCGACAAGGCATCGCGCCGCCGCGTATCGGCGCTGAAAATCGCAAAGGTCAGGTCTTTACCGGATTTTGGCCGGATATAGCCCGCAAGGCCCGAGACAAAATTCAGCGTCCCGGTCTTGGCCACAACGCGGGTGGGATGGTCCTTGATTTCGCGGCCATCCGCCCCGCGCACCCCTTGTTCGCGCAACAATCCCGGCAAAAGCCCACCGCGCGAACCGCGAAACGCCAGCGCCATATCCAAAGCCGAGATGCGCGACTCTCCTCCAAGCCCGGAATGATCGACAAACCGCGCCGAAATCCCGTGCTTGCCCGCCGCCCAGTCCTGCATCTGTTGCCCCGATTGCCGCAATGCCCCCGCACCGGAGGCGGTCAGCCCCACGGCCTCGGCGGTGATATTGGTGGAAAACCGCAGCATGTCTTTCATCACATCCGACAGGGCTTCACTTCGGCTTTCGGCCAGCACAGACGCTGCGGGCATTCCGCCAATCAGCGACACCGCCCCCAGTCGCAGCCCATGCGCGCGCATCAAGGTGGCAAACACTTCCGCTGTATAGGACTCCGGGTGGCGCACCGGCAACCAACGGCTGCCCGCCTTGCCAAGGGCTGACTGCGCGACCGTCCACTGGTCCCGCCCCGCGCCGCGCTTATAGGTGAACAACGGCGCCTGCCGCGAAACCGCGCTGACAGCGGCCATGCTAACCGCCGGGATGAACCGTTTGCCGCGCGCATCCATCGACAAGGCATAACCGTTGGTGCCGCGCCGCCATTCAAAATTCACCCGGTTGTAATTCAGGTTCAATCCCGCCACCGCCGGGTTATAGCCAACATGATCTGGCTGATCGTGGTCAATCTCGTCAATATGCGGAATGCCACCCGCATAGGCAAGATAGCGGCCCGACACCTCCTTCACCCCGCGCGCCGCCAGCGCCTGCGCCAAATCGCCCAAACGATCCGTATCAAGGCTGGGATCGCCGCTGCCAACAAGGATCAGATCGCCTTGCAACCGGCCGTTCTGCACCGGCCCCGTGGCCATGATCCGCGTGGCATAGCGGTAATTCGGCCCCAACCGGTCCAACGCATACATCGTCGTCACCGCTTTGACGACCGAGGCCGGCGGCAGCGCCACCCCCTCATTCATCGCCTCCAACACCCGGCCCGAGACGCTGTCCATCACCACAAAGCCCACGGTCCCGCCAAGCTTTGCGGCCTGCGCAATCGCCGCCCCGCCGCCTGCGCTCATCTGGCCCACGCTCAGCCGGGCGGACCCGGGATTTGCCAAGGGACGCGGCGACCGCGCAGGGGCCTCCGCGCAGCCGGGCACGGCCGTCCCCGCCAACAACCCCGCCAAAACCCACCGTCGTGAATACGTCATACGCCCCCCAAACCGATCAAGCCCAATCTACCCCATGGCACCGGACGCGTCCAGAACCTCCGCCCGCAACACCTCAGGCTTTCATCTGTTCAAAAATATCCCGGGGGGCGCGGGGGGCTGGCCCCCCGCTTCTTGCCAAGTGGGGGGCTGGCCCCCGCCTCTTGCCCGGTGTGTGTGAGGGGGGCGGCTTCCCCTCGCCTTCAGTCCACAGGGGGCACCAAGCCCCCCCAATCGCCGTTTGCCCGGATCGCGCTGGAAGAATCCGCCCGCATCGGCATGTTCACAAAAGCCCAGCGCGGAGTTGGCCCCTGTGCCAAGCGTCCTGCCTGCGCGTCCGGCAGACGTGCCGCCCAGAATATATCCGCCGCGCGTGATTGCCGCGCTGCACCACGGCTGTCAGGGCGTGCCAAAACGCCCACAGGCATCATCGCCAAAATATCGCGCCACCGATCCCACCGATCAAACTGCAACAAATTATCCGCCCCCATCAGCCAAACAAACCGCACGCCCGGATAGCGGGCGATCAGCGCCTTCAACGTTTGCGCCGTGAACCGCGTCTCCAACCGCGCCTCGATATCCGTCACAACCACGCGCGGATCATCCATCACGCGCCGCGCCCGCGTCATCCGCTCCTCCAGCGGGGCGGGTTGGCGCGCCTTCAAGGGGTTGCCGGGGCTGACCAGCCACCACACCCGGTCCAAGCCAAACCGCTTGATCGCTTCCCGCGTCAAATGCGCATGGCCCGAATGGGCCGGATCGAACGACCCGCCCAACAGGCCAATCACCATGCCTTTGGTCGCGATGGGAAAGCCCTGCTGCATCTTGCACCCTTTTTACACAGCCCAAGCTTTGCCAGCCTTGACCATGGGTTTCAACCGCAATGCAAAAGCGTGCCGCATTGCCCTTTTCCCCGTTCCGCATTAGAACACGGCCAAACGCAAGGAGCGGTGGATCCACCCACCCTACCCCCAGAACGCATAGGAAAATATCATGGCCAGCTATAAATACATCTACCATATGGACGGCGTGTCAAAGACCTACCCAGGTGGCAAGAAGTGCTTTGAAAACATCCAGTTGAACTTCCTTCCCGGTGTGAAAATCGGTGTGGTCGGCGTGAACGGCTCGGGCAAATCCACCTTGCTGAAAATCATGGCCGGCATGGACACCGATTTCAAGGGCGAGGCCTGGGCCGCCAAAGGTGCGCGCGTAGGCTACCTTGCGCAGGAGCCGTATCTGGACCCGAACCTGACCGCCAAGGAAAACGTGATGCTGGGCGTGGCAGATAAAACCGCCATTCTGGAGCGGTACAACGAACTTGCAATGAACTATTCTGATGAGACAGCAGACGAGATGGCCGCCCTGCAAGATCAGATCGACGCGGGCAACCTGTGGGAACTCGACGCCTCTGTGGGGGTCGCTATGGACGCCCTGCGCTGCCCACCCGATGACGCAAATGTAGAGGATCTGTCAGGCGGGGAGCGCCGCCGCATCGCGCTGTGCAAGCTGCTGCTGGAAGAACCCGACATGCTGCTGCTCGATGAGCCGACCAACCACCTCGATGCCGAATCGATCGCCTGGCTGCAAAAGCATCTGATCAATTACAAAGGCACGATCCTGATCGTGACCCATGACCGCTATTTCCTCGACGATATCACCAGCTGGATTCTGGAACTCGACCGTGGGCGCGGCATTCCATACGAGGGCAATTATTCCGCGTGGCTGGAGCAGAAAGCCAAGCGGATGCAGCAAGAATCGCGTGAAGACAAGACCAAGCAAAAGGCGCTTGAAAAGGAACTGGAATGGATCCGGTCGGGTGCCAAAGCCCGTCAATCCAAAGGCAAGGCCCGGATCGCGCGCTATAATGAAATGGCGGGCCAAACGGTCATGGAACGCTCCACCACAGCACAGATCGTTATACCGAACGGCGAACGGCTTGGGTCCAAGGTGATCGAAGTGGTTGGCCTGAAAAAGCACATGGGCGACAAGCAATTGATCGAGGATCTGACGTTTACCATCCCACCGGGTGCGATTGTTGGCGTGATCGGGCCGAATGGTGCCGGCAAATCCACGCTGTTCCGCATGATAACCGGGCAGGAAACGCCGGATGAAGGCAGCATCAGCCTCGGCAACACGGTGCAACTGGCCTATGTGGACCAGTCGCGCGATGCGCTGGACCCGAACGCAACGGCTTGGGAGGAAATCTCGGGCGGGGCGGAAGTGATCCATCTGGGCGATATGGACGTGAACAGCCGGGTTTATGCCGGGTCTTTCAACTTCAAAGGCACGGACCAGCAAAAGAAAGTCGGGTTGCTGTCGGGCGGGGAGCGTAACCGCGTTCACATGGCGAAACTGCTGCGCTCGGGCGGCAACGTGCTCCTGCTGGACGAGCCGACCAACGATCTGGACGTGGAAACCCTGCAAGCGCTGGAACAGGCGATCGAGGATTTTGCGGGATGCGCAGTGATCATTTCGCACGACCGCTTTTTCCTCGACCGGCTTTGCACACATATCCTGGCTTTTGAAGGCGACGCGCATGTGGAATGGTTCGAAGGCAATTTTGAAGCCTATGAGCAGGATAAAATCCGCCGCTTGGGGCCGGACGCGCTGGAGCCGAAGCGCGCAAAATACAAGCGATTTGCGCGGTAGGGGAGACGATCGATGGCCAAAATACGGAATGGTGATGCATATATTTCAGTAGATGTCGAAACTGATGGACCAATTCCAGGTCCATATTCGATGCTTGCGCTAGTGTTCCGAGTCTGACGCTTGCTACCTATTCCCTCTGATTTCGTCGATTTCGTCCAGTGCGCGTCGTTCCCGTGTTAAGATATCCTCGGCTGTTTTTGACCATTGAAACGGCTTCGGCTTGGTGTTGTGCTGCCCAAGATATACTCCTAGTCCTGCGGAAGCCGGATTTGATGACTTGACGGTTGGGTTGAGATCGATTCAGCTATGCCTATGATCCGCCCCGGCTTTCTTTCCACAGCAGACCGCATCGAGCTTGAGGCTTGCGTGCGCCGCCAGCGCGAGGACCACGGCATTGCCCGTCGGGCAAATGCGATCTTGCTGTTGGACGATGGAGAAAGCTGCGCTCGGATCGCAAAGTTTCTCTACCCGGACGACGACACCATCCGTGGTTGGTATAAGAGCTACCGGCAAGATGGCTGGGATGTGCTTGCCTTTGATGGCTGGAAGGGCGGTCAGTCCCGTATGACGCAGGCGCAGGAGGCTTGGGTTGTGCGCTTGGCTGGAGGCGCGCTTCTGTCGCTCGACGGTCGAGATCAGGGCCCATGTCGCGGTTGAGTTCGGTCTGGACTACTCGAATTCCGGCTGCATCAAGCTTCTGGCCCGACTGGGCTTTGAATACCGCAAG
>Ga0209702_10006585_pt1 | contig 14813 bp, 12 predicted proteins | sample FRY01_FD_187210 | JGI IMG/M metagenome (GOLD analysis project Ga0209702, IMG submission 187210) | Freshwater microbial communities from Lake Fryxell liftoff mats and glacier meltwater in Antarctica - FRY-01 (SPAdes) (version 2) | ecosystem: Environmental > Aquatic > Freshwater > Ice > Glacier... | reverse complement strand
CCGATACCAAGTGAGGCCTGCTATGGTCATGCCCGTCAACGTTGCCCCCAACCCGCAGAGCGAGCGGGCTCAGACAACAGAAACGCCCTGCTCGGAGCCAAAAACGCGGTTCGGTGAATATCCCGGGCTTACGGGTGGATATTTCCTGAATTTCTCCGCATCAAACGTAATCCCCGCAGCAGACGGGCAAACGTGGAACGCGTCGATCTATGTGCAGGCTATCGGGTCGGTTGTTGGCGCGAACGCGCTGATCATCACGCCCGTATCGCGCCTTGCCTTCGGTGCAAACAAGTTTGCGTATCCAAGTGCGACGGTAGGCTTCCCCGGCGCGTTCACCCGATTCGTGACCCCTGCGGCGACCTTATCAAACATGGATGGCACGGCAGGCAGCGTCGAGTTCGCGCTTGGATATTTGCGGCTCAACTGCACCGGCGCAGTAGACGTGACACTGCGCCTTGGTGGAAGGCAGGTAGAGCGAGGCAGCACAGCGTCCACCTTTCAGGTCGTCAACGGTGATTTTGACGTATCAGAAATCGGCAAAGCTGATCGGTTTGCGATCCTTGACGACCTTTTGGACGACACGCTGGCAACAACCCTTCCTGCAGGAACGTATACGGTTGCCCATGCCGACGACGCAGGCGTGACGATCCTGACAGGTCAGGCGCTGTCTGCGGCCTACACGATCCCGGGGCCAAGGCGGCTGTTCGGCGCGGTAGCCATAAATCGCGCACTCGACGTTGCCGAAACAACGAGCCTGACTGCATGGCTGACAGCAAAAAGGCCCTGAGGCGGTCAGTTCACGCAAAAAAGCAACCATCCCTGGCACGTGCGGATCGAAAAGCTGCAGCGCAGCGCGGCAACTTCTGCTAGGAAGTGAATGCCATCAGTCGCATTCCTTCTTGGAACCGAAGGCGTCTTTACGCTCGGTCCCGGTTTGTCATGGAGAAACCAAATGTCTCGTACGTCCTTTATTTGTCTTACGATTTCGGCGTCCCTGCTTGCCTTTGCCGCAGCCACCGAAGTGCTTGCGCAAGAGGCCACCGTCAACGATTCGGAGGTCGCAACCAAGACCGCTTTGGCCTTCACGACTGCAGAAGTTGACGCACTGAAAGACCGGGCGACCGCGACCGGGGATGCGGAAGCCCTAAGCCTGCTTGAGACGATTGCACAATCCGGTTCCGAGCGCGCAGCGACCGCCTTGGGTGATGCATACTCGCGTGGCGGCCCAGTCGCGCCCGACGGGGTCAAGGCCGTCTCGTTCTATGAACAGGCGCTGGAGGCGGGCAATCGGAACACGCTGGTGCGCCTGGGCGACATTTACCGCGACGGCACCCTCGTTTCGGGCGACCCCGCCAAGGCGCTCGGATATTACGAAGTCGCAGCGGCTGATGGCAACACGGGCGCAAAGCTGCGGATGGGCGACGCACTGGTGAGCGGAACCCTTGGCGTGACCGACATTGCGCGCGGGCTTGCGATGATCGAAGAAGTTGCGGCCACCGGCAATGCGTCGGCACTGGCCACCCTCGGCAACCTGTATTCGCGCGGCGGCGAAATTCCGGTCGACGGCCCAAAGGCCGTCTCGTTCTACGAACAGGCGCTGGAGGCGGGCAATCGCGGCGTGCTGGTGCGCTTGGGCGACATCTTTCGCGACGGCACCCTCGTTGCGGGCGACCCTGCCAAGGCGATCGGATATTACGAAGCCGCGGTCGCTGAAGGCAACACTGTCGCCAAGTTGCGGCTTGGGCAGGCACTGGTGCGCGGAAATCTTGGCGTGACCGACGTGAAGGGTGGTCTGGCTCTGGTCGAGGAGGCCGGAGAGGCTGGCGATGCGCGATCCGTCGTCGTTCTGGCAGACTTCTACACCTACGGGATCGGCGTTCCACAGGATCCGCGACGGTCGCTTTCATTGCTGACGACGGCGGCGGAATCGGGAAATGCGTCGGCGGCGCGGTCGCTGATCGCGCTTTACCGCGCGGGGCGGGGGGATGACATACCACGCAACCTGAACCAGGCCGAAGCCTTGTTGCAACAATACGCACCCATGATGGACGCCTATGACCTCGCGTTTGAAGAGGCCATGCTTGCCGGATCGCGCGCAAATGGTCCCAACAGCTACCAGAAATTCGTCGATCAGGTCGATGCGGCACCAGCAGGCGCACTACCTCGTCTTGTAACGACGATCCGGGGGCAAAACCAGAACGCCTACACCTATCTGGTGCAAGACCTGCTTGCCAAACGGGGCATCTACCAAGGTCCGTTGAACGGTTTGATGACCGGCTCGACCATCCGGGCGATCAACACCTTGTGCCGCGAAGGCGGGCAGGAAACAGCCTGCGCGCGCGGGCCCCTGCATCCGGAAACGGCAAAGTTTCTGGCGGGATTTCTGGGATGAATGGCCTTTGCGGCCCGTCTGATGCGGTGCATGCGGATTGCAGCGATGCGTCAGGCTTTGCGCCGCTGGTTTGGCTGGAATGACCGGCAGGCACCCGCCATCGGTTTTGCAGAAAACTGATGGCGGGCGGAGACAGCTTTCCAGACGCCTCCGTCTTGTGCGACCCGTCCATTGGCGGCGCGCGGACGGGTGCAGCGCTGCTGATTCATGGGTCTTGTTCAGACGGGTGTGCACTCTGCTGGCCGTTGCCAAGGAAACGGTTTAAACCCCGCCCGTGGCACCGGGCTGACGCGCCCGCCGGACAGAAACATGAAAGACCTGCGCTATGAAGTCTTAGAGTCTGATTCGAAACTAACGCAACAATTTCAGACACATGGCATTTGATGCGCTGCGCAACGTTTGCTGGTCGCCCTTCACCCAAACCCAAAAAAATCAGATGTTTGGGCCGCCGATCTTGTCTGCCATGATGGCATTTCGATGCGTTGGTTAAACGCAACACATTGATTTTGTGTGATTAGTTTCGGATCGGCCTCTTACAAGATCGTGGTCGTCGGGTTGGGGTATGTCGGGTTGTCCAACGCCGTCTTGCTGGCGCAGCACAATCGGGTTTCGGCAGTTGACATCAGCGAGCAGCGCGTCGCTACGGTCAACGCCGGAAAATGCCCCATCGTCGATGCCGACCTGGAGGCGTTTCTGGCCAGCGACAAACTCGATCTGACAGCGACCACCGACGCCGCATCCGTCTATGCCGACGCAGAGTATGTGATCGTCGCGACCCCGACGAACTACGATGCCGACACCAACCTGTTCGACACATCCAGCGTCGAGGCTGTTCTGAAACAGGTCATCGCCGTGAACCCGAATGCCACCATTGTCATAAAATCCACCGTCCCGGTCGGTTATGTGCTGTCGGTCCGCGATAAGCTGAAGACGGATCAGGTGATCTTCAGCCCGGAATTCCTGCGCGAAGGCAGGGCGCTTCATGACAACCTGCATCCGTCGCGCATCGTGGTCGGGGAGGATTCGCCGCGCGCCCGGACCTTTGCCGACCTGCTGATCCGGGGTGCCGTTAAACCGGACATCCCCGTGCTGTTTACCGGCCCATCCGAGGCCGAGGCGATCAAGCTGTTTGCAAACACGTTCCTTGCGATGCGCGTTGCGTTCTTCAACGAGTTGGACAGTTATGCGATGCAGTTCGGCCTTTCGACCCGCGAGATCATCGACGGGATCGGGCATGATCCGCGGGTCGGCGATCACTACAACAACCCCTCGTTCGGCTATGGCGGCTATTGCCTGCCCAAAGACACCAAACAGTTGTTGGCAAACTTTTCCGAGGTGCCGCAGAACCTGATCCGCGCCATCGTGGACGCCAACCGGACCCGCAAGGACTTCATTTCCGACCGGATCATCGAAATGAAACCACGCACCGTGGGCGTTTACCGTCTGGCGATGAAGGAAGGCTCCGACAACTTCCGCCAAAGCGCCATTCAAGGCATCATGAAGCGGATCAAGGGCAAGGGCATCAAGGTCGTGCTTTATGAGCCATCGCTGACCGAAGATGAGTTTTTCGGATCGCAGGTGATCCGCGACCTGAACACGTTCAAGGCCGAAGCCGAGGTCATCCTGACCAACCGCAACCACCCCGATCTGGACGATGTGCACGACAAGGTGTTTACCCGTGACCTGTTCGGCGAAAACTGATCCCCCCCGGAACGCACGCGCCGAACCCGGTCGCAGTCACCTCGCCGCAACCTTCGGCTCGGCCCCCCGTTCCAACCGATAGAACGCTTTGGCACCGACCGCCTGCCAAGGCCCTGTCGTCCCGTCCGGCCAAAGCACCCGCACCTCGGCCCCGGACGCACCTCCAATCCCGAAATGCCACCAGCCCAGACTTCCAGACGCATGCCCGCCGCCAGAGGTAATCTCACGCCGCTGAACGGCCCCCCCTGCCCTCACTTCGATCCATGCCCCTATCGCATCGACGTTGGGCGCGGGTTGACCAAGCCGCAGTTGCACCCAACCGCCCGCATCTGGCGTCACATTGCGCCAGATCTGCGCCGGGCTGTTGCGGTTCACCACGATCAGGTCAACCATCCCGTCCCCGTTCAGATCCGCCAACGCAGCCCCGCGTGCCGCCTGCATTGACCCGGCCCCCGCCACATCGCCCATCTCGACAAACCGACCCTCGGGGCCGCCTGCGACCAGTAGGTTGTTCGGGTCGTCCTTGGCGAAATCCGGCATGTCCCAGACATTACCCTTGGATACAAACAGATCGGCCAGACCGTCGTTGTTCACATCCTCGAACTGCGCATGCCACCCGGTCGAAGGTCGCAGGTCACCGCCCGTATAGGGCCGGTGCGCCGTGATCCCGCGCACCCACGCAAGATCGGCATAGGCAGGCCCCTTGGCATCGGGCTTCAGCGTCTGAAACTTGCTGTCGGCCATGCTGGTCAGGAAATAATCCGGGTATCCGTCGCCCGTCACATCGTGGCTGGCGATCCCCATGCCCCAGATCCGCAACCGCTCCCAACCGTCCGCCTCGGTATAAAGGCGCGGTGCGGCACCGGGGGACACGTCCCACAGCTGTTCCTGCCCGCCCTTGTAGTATTCCCGATCGTTGGACACCCGCAAAGAAGGCGTTCCGGATCGGTTCCAGTCGGTGAACAGCATCGAAAGCGCGCAATAGCTGGGGGTCAGGGCCAAGTGTGCCTTGAACCCGGCAGCCCCGCCGCGATGCAGCCAGTTGTCGGTGCATGACCCCCACGGAAACGCCTCCTCGGCGCGGTCGATGTAGTTGCCGATGGCCAACGTGGGAAATGCGGCGCCCGCCTCCCATGCGGCGGAAAAGGCGGTGGACCAGGCATCGCCACCGTCGAAGCCCCACGCCTCGTTGGCCCGCTCGAAACGGCACTGTCCCAGACCGCGCATCACCACGTTCTCGCCCACCCGCAGCAAAACGACATCCATGATCCCGTCGCTGTCAATGTCCAGAGGATAGGCCCCGGAAACCGCTGTCATCTCCAACCCGCTTAGCTGCGGCACAAATGCCAGCGGCCCGCCAACCGGGCTTTCGTTGCGCCAAAGACCGGCCGGATTGACCCCGCCCGCGATCAGCACTTCGGGGTTGTCGTCGCCCGTGCAGTCAAAGGTCGCAACGCCACCGCCAACCATTTCTTCCCACTCTCCGGCAAAGGTCGCGGCAATCCCGGCGCTGGTGGTTTCCTCGGCAAACATCGGCGGGGTCTGGGCCGTGGCGGGCAGGCCAGCAAGGCAGGTCAGCAGGGCGGACACGGCGCGCATCACTTCACCAACGTCTTCAGGGCGTTGGTATGCTCTCCGATGCAGCGGCCCTGATCCAGCCCCCGCTCGATCGCCGCGCGGAAATGGATCCCGCCATAAAGCCGCGACAGACCCGCCTCTTCGGCTGCATCCCAGAAGCTGGTATAGTCGCGAACCGCCAGCCCATCGTCTTCGTGCGTCGCATCGCTGAACGCATAGGCGTCGCCATAAAGCGCGGTCAGCACGGTGGCTGCCGCCCCCGACTGGGTAGAATGACCCGAAGGGTATTCAGGAAATGGCGGGGTGATCAGCGCGGTCTCCCAATTGGGATCGATCACCCGACGGATATAGGTCACCGGGCGCACCAGATCGTATTCGAACTTCGAATACCAACAGCCGATGAACGCGTCCGACATCCCGATGCCCAGCCGCGTCATAACGTCGAGATGGGTTTTCACATCCGCCCCGTCCCGCTCAAGGATCTGCAACGCGATCGACATCCAATGCCCGGGCGGCGTGGGCGACAGCATCGGGTCATCCGACCAGAACCGCGCGATCGTCTTTTGCTCGTCGGTCAGGTTGGCCGCGACGTCGAACACCTCTTTCGCCTCTGCATAAAACTGCGATCCGGGGTCCTCGCTATACTCGGGGGGCGCTGGCAGGGGGCAGGCATTGCCAGTTGGCATGACGAAGGGTCGATTGTTGCCCCATTGCGGCAAAAGCGGTGCCTGCTGTTGGCGCACCAGCGAGGTCGGCACCCAATACTGCGGGCCCTCCTTCGGCGTGTAATCGTAAGGAAACCCCATATTTTCAACGACAGCACCGCCGTCGCCCTGCGACCAGTGCACGATATGCGCAGCCATCGCCCGCCCGTAAGCCGCACTACGCGCCACCACGTCGGCAGGCACGCCTTCGCTGACCTTGGCTCCGAACTTGTCGGTCACAGCCGTCATGGCACGTTGCCCGGTTGGGCCGGTATTGGCAAAGAACGACGCAACCGACGCCGACAGCGCCGCCTGCAGGGCCACGGCCTCGTCGTAAACAGCGCCCGTTTCACGCGTGGGCACGTCCGTCAGACCGTTAAGCTGTCCCGCAAGACTCGTCATGTCGTCCGCCCCCGCAGCAACGGTCTCGTAGGCCGACACGCCAATATACGCCATGGCCCGGCTCGCCACAGGGGGGGACATCGTGGGCGTATGCCGCACCAGTTCCAGCACCAGCCGATACCAGTTGCGCACCACCAACTCCGGCGCGACACCAGTGGTTTGCGCGCTCGCAGCCCCGACGCCAAGCATCCCAAGCGTAGCCAGCACGGTCAGACAGCGTCCGATCCGCATGAAGACCTCCCTCTTTTCCCATGACAGGAATGCACGTCGAACGATGCCCGGGCAAGTCACAAGCGCGATGTTGCAGGGCGCGGTGCCAACATCCTGGCCGTCTTGTTCAGACCCGTCCCGTCAGAAACGCGGCGACCACATGCAACCAACGGACCTTCGGCGCGTTATATCAACGATAGCCCGTCTCCAAACGGTGCCTCGGACCAGAAGGAAGAAACGATGCGGACCCTTTCCCTGCCGATCCTCATCGCGGCAACGCTCGCGATCACCCAACCCGCAGTCGCCCAGACCGACATCAGCGACATCTTGTCTGGCGTAGCCAAATCACTGCTCGCACAAGAGCTTGAGCAGAACGCCTTTCGCGAGGCACAGCGGCAGAACACCGTCAGCGCCTACCGCAACTATCTTGCCCAATTTCCAAATGGTCTGCAACGGACCTCCGCCAAAAATGCGCTGGCCAAACTTGGCGAACCGGTCGGGCCAGTCCCTCGGATCCCCCCGGTCACCCAAGCCCCGAACAACAACTTCAGCGCCGCCTCAATCGAAGCCTCCCTTGGCTTGACCCGCACACAGCGTACGTTGCTCCAGACGCAGCTTACGGCGCTTGGCTATCCCACGGGCGTGGCTGATGGCCTTTGGGGATCAAACACCCGCAGCGCCATCACCAGCTGGCAAAAGGCAAACACGCTGACCGCCACCGGCTACGTCACAGCCCAACAAGTCGGCCTGATCGAACAGCAGGCGGGTCCCGTTGCAGCCCCCGTCATAAACGGGCCTGTCACTGCGGATGATGCGGTCGAAGAACGCCTTCTGGGCCTGACCTCCGAAGAACGCCGCGAGGTGCAGCGCAGACTGACACGGCTGGGCTACAACACCAAAGGCGTGGACGGTGCCTTCGGGCCCAACACCCGCCGCGCACTGGCCGCGTGGCAAGACGACGAAGGCCTGCGGGCCACAGGCTATGTGACGGCCGACCAGCTGCGCGAACTGCGCCGCCAGACCGCGATTTGATCACGCCTCGAAACAAAAGCTGCGCAGCTGGCGCCAAAAGAAAACACCCAGAGCGTTCTGGTCATGGGGTTGTTCGGCAATCCTTCTGGTTGGGTTTGCTGTCGTGCTGCAGGAACCTCTGGTCAGGATTCAATGGCGCGAGGCCCCCCGGATCAGTCGGTAACGTTGCGGTTTGGTATGCACAGGGGGTGTACAGAAGGTGCTGAGGTGGCAGACCTTGGATTCTGCGTGTCACGCCGACCCGAACGTGCGGTCCATAAGCGCCAGCCAGTTGCGATGGGCCAACTTGTTCAACAGCGACTCGTCATAGCCGTGGTCGCGCAATGCGTCCAGCAAATGGGGCAAACCGCTTACCCCGTCAATCACCTCGGGCATCACCGCCCCGTCGTAATCCGACCCGAAGCCGACCCGGTCTTCTCCTAACGCATTGATAAGATGATCCATATGCCGCAACACCGGGCCCCATCCGGTCTGCGGGATCTTGGCCCCATCCTCGCGCAGAAACGCCACGGCAAAGTTAAGCCCCACCATGCCGTCACTGTCACGGATGATCGCAAGCTGCCGGTCAGTCAGGTTGCGGGTCGAGGCGCAGCAGGTATGCGCATTGGAATGGGTTGCAACCAGCGGCGCATCCGACAGCTTCGCCACGTCATTGAAGCCAGCCTCGTTCAGGTGGCTTAAATCAATCATTATCTTCAACTGGTTGCAGGTTTTGACCAGTCTTTTTCCGGCATCGGTCAATCCCGGCCCGGTGTCGGGTGACATTGGAAACCCGAACGGCACACCATGCCCGAAAATCGTCGGCCTGCTCCATGCCGGGCCCAGCGACCGCAGACCCATCGCATGAAAAACATGAAGCGCATCAAGACCTTCGTCGATCGCCTCCGCCCCTTCCATGTGCATGATCCCGCCGATCACCCCCTCGGCCAGACAAGCCCGCATGTCGGCAGCGGTGTGGCACAGGCGGAACCGCCCCCCCGACGCCCGCTCCATCCACAACAGATGCCCGATCGCCGCCATGGCAACCGGCACCGCGTCAGGCTGGTTGATCAAATAAGGCAGCGGCAGCGCGAACGGCGGGTTTTGCATGGCAAGCTGGTTGGCCGCGCTGTCATGCGCCTCGGGCGACGGCATATAGATCGCGAAGAATCCGCCTGCAAAACCAGCGGCTTGCATCCGTGGCAAGTCAAGGTCGCCCTTGCCTTCGCCCGCAAGCCAGATCGCCGCGCGGTTCGCAGGCGCGTTCAGCATCCGCAGCAGAATGTCGTTATGGCCATCAATCACAGGGATCATGCGTGCGGTCCTTCCACATCGCCCAACATCCGGTCGGCGCTGGCATCAAACAAGCTTCGGGCATAGGCGGTGGTCATCTTTGCACCCGCCAGTTCTTCACGCGCCAACTCCTCGACCGCGCGGCCGTTCTGCATCACCAGAACCCGGTCGCACATGTGGTCGATCACGGCAAGGTCGTGGCTGACCATCAGAAAGGTCAGCCCCCGTTCAACCCGCAACCGGTTGAGAAGGTTCAAGACCTCGGCCTGCACCGATGCATCGAGCGCCGATGTCGGTTCGTCCAGCAGCAGGATGCCGGGTTCCAGCATCAGCGCCCGCGCAATCGCCACACGTTGCCGCTGCCCGCCCGACAACTGGTGCGGATAGCGAAAGCGAAAGCTGCGCGGCAGGCCCACGTCGTCCAGCGCCCGCATCACCCGCGTGTCACTGTCCGGGATGCCGTGGATCGCCAGCGGTTCCGACAAGGTTCGGTCGATGGTGTGGCGGGGATGCAGACTGGCGTAGGGGTCCTGAAACACCATTTGCACCAATCGCGCAAAGTCGCGGCCCCGCGGGGTGGGGATGGTCTTGCCCCCGAGACGGATCACGCCTCCGGAAATCGGGGCCAGCCCGCAGATCGCCCGCAGGATGGTGGATTTGCCCGAGCCGCTTTCCCCCACCAGCCCGTAGCTTTCCTGTGCCCTAACCTTCAGGCTGACACCTTCAACCGCCCGGACGGTTTGGCCATTGCTGCGGAAGGTCACGGTAAGGTTCTCGATCTCGATCAGGCTCATTCCGCCCAGTCCCCCGTCCGGTCCAGCCCGGGCAGCGGCCCACGCGGCCCCCCGATGCGCGGCAGACAATTCAGCAGCCCCCGCGTATAGGGATGCTGCGCCGCCATCAGATCGGCGGCGGCCAGTTCTTCGACTACGCGGCCCTTGTACATCACCATCACCCGGTCGCAGAACCGTGCGACCAGCCGCAAATCGTGGCTGATGAAGATCAGCCCCATCCCCCGGTCGCGCACCAGCGCGTCAAGGATCGACAGCACTTCGGCCTGCACCGTCACATCCAGGGCAGAGGTCGGCTCGTCGGCGATCAGCAGGTCTGGCTCGGGGATCAGCATCATCGCGATCATCACCCGCTGCCCCATTCCGCCTGACAATTCATGCGGATAGGCCGCCATGACCCGTTCTGGATCGCGGATTTGCACAGCGTCCAAGGCGGTCAACGCGCGCTTGCGGGCGTCGTCCCGGCCCAGTCGGTCGCGCTGGCGCAACCCTTCGGTCAGTTGCGCGCCCACTGTCATCACCGGGTTCAGGCTGAATTTAGGGTCCTGCATGACCATCGCGATCCGGCGCCCGCGCAACGCGCGCATCTGGCGTTCGCTGGCAGCCATCAGGTCTTGCCCGTCGAAGATCATCTCGTCCGCCTCGATCTTACCCGGCGGGCGGATCAGTCGCAAAAGCGCGCGCCCGGTCATCGTTTTGCCCGACCCGCTTTCGCCCACGATCCCAAGGCGTTCTCGGCCCAGAGAAAACGACACACCCCGCACAGCCTCGACCGGGCCAGTTTCGGTCTGAAACGTCACGCGCAGGTTCTTGACGGACAGCAGGCTCATTTCGGCGCGCTCTTGGGGTCCAGCACATCGCGCAACCCGTCACCCAGCAGGTTGAAGCCAAGGCTGACGATGAAAATCGCAAGGCCGGGCATGGTGGAAACCCACCACTGTTCGAACAGATATTTCCGCCCGGAAGAAATCATCAGCCCCCATTCCGGCAGCGGCGGCTGCACACCAAGTCCCAGAAAGCCCAGACCTGCCGCAATCAGGATCACCCCCGCCATATCCAGCGTCACCCGGATGATGACAGACGGCAGACAAGTCGGCACCACATGGCCAAGGATGATCCGCGGCACGCCAGCGCCCTGCAACCGCACCGCTGCGATATAGTCCGAATTGCGCACGGTCAGCGTTTCGGCGCGTGCCACGCGGGCATAGGGCGGCCACGCGGTCACCGCGATGGCCAGCACCGCATTCTCGATCCCCGGCCCCAGCACCGCGACCAGCGCAAGTGCGAGGATAAGGCGCGGAAACGCCAGAAAGATATCGGTGATCCGCATTAGAACCGCATCGGTCCAGCCGCCGAAATAGCCCGCAACCGTGCCGACCAGCAGCCCAAGGAAAGGTGCCGTCACCGCGACCAGCCCGACAATATACAGCGTGATCCGCGACCCGGTGATGATCCGGCTCAGAATGTCACGCCCGAAATCGTCGGTGCCCAGCAGATTGCCCGGCGTGAAAGGCGGCAGCAACCGGCGCGACAGGTCTTGCGCCAACGGATCGTGCGGGGCCAGCACAGGTGCAAACGCCGCGATCACCAGCAGCGCCCCCACGATCGCCAGCCCCGAAACCGCCAGCGGATTGCGCCGCAGCCGCAGCCAGCCCAGCCAGAACTGTCCTAGTCGCGCTTGCCCGCGCGACGACGGACTGGGGTCCGACAGCCAGACGCGAAGCGCGACCATCAGCGCGCCCTCGGGTCAACGACCCGGTATAGGATGTCCGACAGCATGTTCAGCGCCACAAACACCGCACCGACCACCACCGTTCCGCCCAGCACGGCGGGCATGTCTGCGGCGAACAGCGCGTTGGTGATGTAGCTGCCCAAGCCCGGCCACGCAAAAATCGTCTCGGTCAACACCGACCCTTCCAGCAGAAAGGCATAAGACAGCGCGATCACCGTGATCAGCGGCACCAGCACGTTGCGCATCGCATGGATCCAGACCACCCGCCACTCCGGCATGCCCTTGACCCGGGCGGTGGTGATGTATTCCTGCCCCAGCTCGTTCATCATGAAACTGCGGGTCATCCGGCTGATGTAGGCCATCGAGACATAGCCCAAAAGCCCCGCCGGCAGCACGATATGGCTAAAGGCGTTGGCGAACATATCCCACCTGCCGTTCAAAGCGGTGTCGATCAGGATCATGCCGGTATATTGCGTCACCTCGAATTCGAACAGCATCTGAAAGCCGGAATCCAGCCGCCCCGGCCCGCCGACCCAGCCCAGCATGCCGTAAAACACCAACAGCCCGATCAGCCCCAGCCAGAACACCGGAATCGAATACCCGATCAACCCCAGGATGCGAACGACCTGATCGGCCAGCGATCCGGGGCGGGTCGCCGCCAGCACACCGGCGGGCACCCCCACCAGCACACCAAAGATCGTGGCAAGCGTCGCCAGTTCCAGCGTGGCCGGGAAATAGCGAGCGATCTCTTCCAGCACAGGTTCGCCAGTGCGGATCGACTGACCCAGATCACCCTGCGCCGCATCGCCCACATAGATCGCGAACTGCTTCCACATCGGCTCGTCCAGACCCAGCTTCAAGCGTGCCGCGTCATATTGCTCGGTCGTGGCCCGTTCGCCGACGATCGACAGCACAGGGTCGATCGGCACGACCCGCCCGATCAGGAACGTCATCAGCAACAGCCCCAGCAACGTCACGGCAAGCGTGGCCAATTCCGTGGCGATCCGGATCGCGATTGCGGCTACACGCGATTGCGCGCTGGAATGCGAGGTATCTGCCATCGGACTAGGGCTGCCGCACCTGACGGTGCGGCAGCCCGATGCCTTACTTCGTCACGGTCCAGTAGGCCACCGAGTCGGTGGCACCACCGGTGTAGAAATTACTGACATTGGCCCGAAGCGCGGTCTGGCTCATCTGTTGGAACATCATCACGAACGCCGATGTATCGCGGTGTTTGCGCTGTATTTCCTCATACATCGCCTTGCGCTTGTCGCCGTCGCGTTCAAGCACCGCAGCCTCGGTCATCGGGCCCAGCTCTTTGGGGTCCCATGCAGTGCGCCACGCCAGAAAGCCCGTCGCCTTGACTTCGTCCGAGTTGTCGGGGTTCATCGCAAAGGTCGATGCGTTGGTGTGCGGGTCGGGATAGTCCGGACCCCAGGTCTGCACGGTGATCTCGTGCTGACGCGCACGATACTTCTCCAGCACTTGCTTGCCGTCGCCGACGTCCAGCGTGACGTTGATGCCGGCCTGACCGAAAGTGTTCTGGATCGATTGGGCAATGTCCATCCGCTCCTGGTTGTTGCGCACGGTCAGCGACACGTCCAGCGGCAGCGTCACGCCCGATTCAGCCAGCAACGACTTGGCCTTTTCGATGTCCAGCGAATACGGCGTTTCGTCCAGCGCGCCAAGGAAGCCTTGTGGCAGGAATGCCTGATGCACGCCCCACTGACCCTTCAGGATCGTGTCGGTCATGCCCTTGTAGTCGACGGCCCACCGCATCGCCTCCAGCACCTTGGGGTTGGCCAATGCCTCGATCTTCTGGTTCATCGCCAGATAGTAAAGCTGCCCGCCCACATCGTTCTGCACCGTGACGTCGGCATTGCCGGTCAGGCCTTCAATGTCGGTCGGCGTCATTTCGCGCGCGACGTCGATATCGCCCTTTTCCAGCAGAAGGCGCTGCGTCGCACCTTCGGGGACATGGCGCATCAGGACGTTCTTGATCAGCGCATCACCGCGCCAATGGCCAGTGCGGGCCTCAAGAATATAGCCTTCGTTCGGCTTGAACGACCGCAGCACATAGGCCCCCGTCCCGGCCGAATTCGATTTGAGCCACTCGTTGCCCATATCGCCGTCGACCTCGTTGGCCATCACGGTCGTCATGTCCACGATGTTGGCAACACCCGCCGTCAGGCAGTTGTAAACGAAGGTCGGAGCATAGGCCTTGTCGGTTTTCAGCGTCACGGTGTCACCGTCGAAGGTGATCATTTCGTCCACGTTTTCCGGCGTCAGGCCGAACTGGGTCAGAATGAACGCCGGGGTCTTGTTCAGCTTGATGACCCGGCGCAGCGACAGGGCCGCAACCTCGGCGGTCATCGGGTTGCCGGACGAAAAGGTGATCCCCGACTTGACCTTGAACGAAAAGGTCAGCCCGTCGTCCGCGACCGACCAGCTTTCTGCCAGCCCGGGGATCAACTGGTCAGGGTTGGCAGGATCGAGTTCGATCAGCGTGTCATAAAGGTTGTTGTTCAGATCTACGCCCGAAAATTCGAACGCTTCATGCGGGTCGATCGACACGATGTCGTCGATCGCGTCGGCCACGACCAATGTGTCGGCAGGGGTCTCGGCCAGCAACGCGGCAGGGGCGGTGCCCAGCATCAGTGCTGCAAGAACCGCTCCACAGTGAAGACTGTGCTTCATGATCATATCTATATTCCCAGTTGTTGCTTGGTTGTCCGACTCGCTCGGTGGCGCCGGTTGATTTGGCGAAGTGGGCAAGTTTCGTCTGCGGGTGTCAATCGAGAACTGTGAAGCGCGGCTGGCAGGCATGAATACCGCCTACCATGAACGGGGGGGGTGACGATCTGCGGTCAAATTGATTGAATTATACCGCCTCTACTCCAAAACCCGAAAGTTCTCGTGGGTTATGACGCGGAAGTTGTCTGACACCTTGTCGCGGAATTTCTTCCATTCCTGCGGGATGGTTTCTCGCATGAACGCAA
>Ga0209702_10006582_pt1 | contig 14819 bp, 18 predicted proteins | sample FRY01_FD_187210 | JGI IMG/M metagenome (GOLD analysis project Ga0209702, IMG submission 187210) | Freshwater microbial communities from Lake Fryxell liftoff mats and glacier meltwater in Antarctica - FRY-01 (SPAdes) (version 2) | ecosystem: Environmental > Aquatic > Freshwater > Ice > Glacier... | reverse complement strand
AGCCTGGAACTTCAAGATACATTACAACAAAAAACAAAAAGAACACTCCTGATAGAATAGAGCTTAAGAAATTTAATCCTATTTTAAAGAAAATGACTCTTCACAAAGAAATTAAATAAATTTTCGTCAACGCCGAAAATTAAAAAATTTATACATCATGGCAAAGAAAACAGTTGCATCGTTACAAACTAGTTCTAAAAGATTAACAAAAGCCATTAAAATGGTGAAGTCTCCAAAAACTGGTGCTTATACTTTTACAGAATCGGTAATGACTCCAGAAGCCTTAGACGGTTGGTTTAGTAAAAAATAATATTTAAATATACAATGGTTAAAGGCTGCTTTCGAAAGATAGCAGCTTTTTTGTTTCCAATATTGACCTATTTTTGTCTAATATTCAAATTTATATATGTGATTTTTTTACAGCTACTCTAAATGGTTTCGTATTTATCACCTATTTTTCTTCTCTTAAATTTTATTTCTTAACAGATATTATGTACTGATTTTGGTCAGAACAGAAGTATAATGAGCTATTCAATATTTTATTGATTATAAAGGATTGTTATGGCTCATTTCATATCTTTGAAACAAAGAATTTTAAAGTAGTATGAGTTTATTTAAAAAACTGTTTTTTTCTGAAAAAAAGGAAACATTAGATAAGGGTTTAGAAAAAACAAAGGCTTCATTTTTTGGAAAACTGAATAAAGCCATTGCTGGAAAATCAAAAGTAGATGATGATGTTCTTGACAATTTAGAAGAAATTTTAGTAAGTTCTGATGTTGGCGTAACAACCACACTTAAAATTATAAAAGGTATTGAAGCGCGTGTTGCTAAAGATAAGTATGTTGGGACTGATGAATTAAATAAAATTTTAAAAGAAGAAATCGCAATTTTACTGTCAGAAACCAATTCTGGTAACGATGTAGAATTTAGCGTTCCAAAAGATAAAAAGCCTTATGTTATTATGGTTGTGGGTGTCAACGGTGTTGGAAAAACAACAACGATTGGAAAATTAGCGTATCAATTCAAGAAAAATGGATACAAAGTGGTTTTAGGTGCGGGAGATACTTTTAGAGCCGCGGCTATAGAACAATTACAAATCTGGGCAGATAGAGTAGGAGTACCTATTATAAAACAAAAAATGGGTAGCGACCCCGCCTCTGTAGCTTTTGATGCCATAAGCTCGGCGGTAAAACAAGGTGCAGATGTGGTTATTATTGATACCGCTGGGAGATTACACAACAAGATAAATTTAATGAACGAGCTTTCTAAAGTAAGTCGGGTGATGCAAAAAGTAGTACCCAATACCCCTCACGATGTTTTGTTGGTTTTAGATGGTTCCACAGGTCAGAATGCTTTTGAGCAGGCCAGAGAGTTTACAAAAGCTACCAACGTAACTTCATTAGCGGTTACAAAATTAGACGGCACCGCCAAAGGAGGCGTCGTCATCGGAATTTCGGATCAGTTTCAAATACCCGTAAAATATATTGGAGTTGGCGAAGGGATTGAAGACCTTCAGGTATTTAATAAGATTGAATTTGTGGATTCATTTTTCGGTACTAAGTAGTTTGCTAAATGAGAGCTTGTTTTTGTTAATGACGATTTAATGCTGAAGTACAAAGCATTAACTATTAAGTAAAAAATACGAAATTAGAAGTTAGAAGAAAAAAAGAGAAAAGAAAAAAGAAAAAAGAATAGGGAACAGAAAAGTAAAAGTCTAAGTTCTCTTTTCTCTTATCTATATTCTAAAAGAAATAACTAATTAAACCAAAAATTCACCTATGAAAAAGTTACTATTTGTATTCAGTATTTGTTTTTTATTCTTTTCATGTAAAGAAGAAAAAAGTAGGAATGAAAATGTGGTGTTATGGCAACCTTATAACGACTCGTTAGAAGTTGCGCAGAGTGCAGATCACGAAACGGAGAGGATGCGTTATAAACTTATTCAGTCTAAGGTTTTAGATAAAAATGAGGTCTTTTTGCCTCTTTATGATGAGGTTTCCAAAGTTACCGAAGCTGATTATTTAAAATGGAAGCCTTTTATTTTAGAACAAGATATTCCTACGATACAAGCACATATAGCTAAAGGCGATTTGTCTTATGAAAAGCTGGTTTTATTTTATTTATACCGAATTTACAAGTACGAATTGAATAATGAAACAACACTAAATACAATTTTAGCACTCAATAAAAATGTAGTGGATGAAGCTAGAGCCATGGATAAAGCTTCTAAAAAGAATTCTGAAAAAGAACATCATCCTATTTATGGAATGCCAATTTTGTTGAAAGATAATATTGATACGGAGGCTATGAACACCACAGCGGGATCTATTGCGTTGATGAACAATTCGGTTGACGACGCTTTTATTGTTACACAGCTAAAGAAAAATGGCGCTTTAATTTTAGGCAAAGTTAATTTAAGTGAATGGGCTTATTTTTTATGTTCGGGTTGCCCAGTTGGCTATAGTGCTGTTGGCGGACAAACCTTAAACCCTTATGGCAGAAAAATATTTGAAACAGGGGGTTCTAGTGCAGGTAGCGGCACATCAGTAGCTGCCAATTATGCGGTTGCGGCGGTGGGATCCGAAACTTCTGGTTCCATTTTATCGCCTTCTAGTCAGAATTCTGTGGTTGGTTTAAAACCAACTATTGGTTTATTAAGTAGAAGCGGAATTGTGCCTATTTCCAGCACCCTAGATACGCCTGGCCCTATGACTAAAAATGTAATTGATAACGCTATTTTGTTATCTGCCATGACAGGAAAAGATGTTGCCGATGCTAAGTCAGTAACAACCGATGCCGATTACTTAAATGCAGCTTCAATTTCAAATTCTTTAGAAGGTAAGCGTTTTGGAGCCTTTAAAAATTTAATGGAGAACGATGCTATTTATGCAGCAACCATGGCAAAATTAACGAGCATGGGGGCTACTATTGTTGAATTTACTCCAGAACAAATAGACCTACCAGGATTTTTGAGTATTTTAAATATAGATATGAAGAACGATCTTCCTTCATATATCAAAGCAAATGTAAAAAATAAAGACGGTGTAAAAGTAACTTCTATTGCAGATGTAATTGCTTTTAATAATCAAGATTCACTGACTAGAATTCCTTACGGTCAATCTTTATTTGAAGGTATTATGGCAGATACTACCTCGGCTGAGGAATTAGCAAGCATCATCCAGAATCTGGAAGTATCAAGTCGTTCTTTTTTTGATAAAATATTAGATGGGGATAATCTAGATGCTATTTTGAGTATTAATAATTACCACGCAGGCTTTGCTGCGGTGGCAAAATATCCAGCGTTAACCATTCCTATGGGATACAAAGCTACAGGCGAACCCATAAGTTTAACTTTTATCGCAAAGCAGTTTCAAGAAGCTAAATTATTGCAATTAGGTGCAGCTTATGAAAAAGGCAATAAAATCAGGAAAATGCCCAAAGCCTTTGTCAATTAATCAATAAAAGATAACCTTTTGAAAGATTCTTATTCGGTTTAAGAAGAAAGTATTTACCTAATCTCTAGGTTGCTTTTTTAATTTTTTATATTTCAAAAAAGATGATTTGAGTTTCAGTCAGACTTTTAATATCAATATTTACGACACCTATTTTGTTTTCCAAAGTTTTAGTGTTGTTCTTTTTTTTTAATTGTGCTTACAACCTTTATTTTCTATTTGGCACGGACAATCAGGTGGCGCTATCAAAATAAGTGGGGAAATATTATGGTAATATTGATGACCATAGCGATGTTAATTTGTTTTGATTCGTTTGTTTCTCAAATCGATATGTTTGCGACCTTTGCTCTTGAGCATTCAGATAAAAATATTGCTTCTTTCACCGATTACTCAATCAAATCATTAATCCTAGCCCACAAGTCATTATCAAAATTTGAAAGACCAAAGTTGACATCATCGCCAGCGTCACCCATTCTGATAACCACTAATTCTTTACTTGGTACTACATATATTTTTTGGTCATTTTTTCCTAAAGCAGCATACATGTCGGCAGGAGCATTCGGAATTAAAGAGCCATTGAACTGGAATTGCGCTTGAGGTAATCGATAACTAGATTTCCCGTTGAGCCACCACAAATAACCATAAGCCTGATTGATATTTTGAGATGTATTCACAGCCTCGTTTAAAAAATCTTTTGGAATTATTTGTTGATTCTCCCATTTTCCATCAGCAGATATCAAAAGGCCAAAGCGCGCCATACTTCTGGTATTACTCCAATATACGCTCAATTCGCCGAGGGTTATCCAATTACCAGTCATCCCAATTTTATCTCTTAATTTCGAATTAAAATAAGTGTTCCAGGCTATATTACTTTTTTCGGAAATTATATCTTGTAATTTTACATAAACGGGAGCATAGGCCCAACGATTTCCAGCATCAGCAACATATTGTAAATTACTGGGCGAAACATCATCGCCTAAAGTGTCGTCTAAGCCAGAAGTCATTGTTAAAAGATTTTTAACGGTAATTAGGCTTTCCTTCGCTAGAGGAGCACTTGTCCAGCCATTACCCAAATAATCGGATACTTTATTATTGATATTGATGAGACCTTCTTCTTGTGCGATTCCAGTAACAGCGGTCTTTAAAGTTTTTCCAGCACTAGCCCAATACCAAACTTTAGAGGTATCGTGAGTATTCATGTACTCTTCTAAAACTATTTTACCCTTGTGGAGCACTATAAAGCTTTTGGTGTTTTTTTCTTGTAGAAAATCGATTAGGGCTTGTAATTTTTCCTGTTTCCAATTTAAGTCTTGAATGCTTGTTGTTTCCCAAGTACTTGAGCCTATAGGTGGAAAATAAGTTTCATCGCTATTAGTTTCTTCATTTGATTCTCTGTCTATTGAGCAAGCGATAAAACCAATCGCAAACAGTATAAAAAGTAGATATTTTGTTGTTTTCATTGGGATAGATTTTTTAATAAAATAAGAAAATAATCAAAACTCTCAAAAATATTTTTTTTAAGGTGATTTTTATTCTTTTTAACAATAAGAATGTAGTTTTTATTTTTTTAGGATACTTTTGGCTTTGTCCTTTTGTAAGGATTTCTATATTTAAAAGACCAACTTCTCGAAAAACAACACAATGAATAAGGGAGCAAATACAACACAAGAAGATCCAAATATTATTAAATGGGCACTTAAATTTGCAACATCTGCAGGAATTGCTGGAATACTTTGTTGTGTCGCTCCGGCAGTTTTATTTATGTTCGGATTAATGGGTGGTATTTACGCCATTTCCTTCGCTGATTTTTTTTACGCTGAAGATGGCTCAATTGGTCTTGGTTCATGGATATTAAGAGGCCTAGCGGTTATTATTGGTTTGTTTGGTGTTTATATGTTTAGAAAGAAACAAAACCAGTGTTCAATCAATCCAAAACGTAAAAAGAAAAACCTTATTTTAATGACTATTATAACGATTGTTCTTGGTGTAGGTATATTTCTATCCTTAGAAAAATTGTCGTCTTGGTATTTTAACAAACATATTGTTCCTGCTCAACAAGAAGAATTTAGAAAGATGGATCAAAACAAAAAGTAAACTCTAATTCACAACTAATTATTCGCCATTTCTCCTGCTTTTTTAGACAAAATTTCACTACTACCTACTATTTCATAAAATGGATTTAGAATAGATAATCTCTTAATGGAAATAAATTAAAAAATAACAGTTCATTAAGGTTTTTTTAAATCCAAATACATTGCAGCCAATATTCCAAATAGATCCGTTTTTTATCTAAAATAGAAACTAAATATAGAACTCGTTCATATTTAATCAAAATACCGGTTCAATAATTATCTCGGTTAAAACCGCGTTTGCAATAAAACATTCTGTATGTGCACGGTGGTGCATTTCATCTATTATAGTTTTATCCGGAATGTTATCTCCTGTAAAGGTTATTTTTGGCCTCAAATAAAGTTTTGTTATCGTCATTCTTGATTTTTCATTTTTCCCTAATATCGCTACTGCATTATCTTCATAAATTTCTATGATGTATTTTTTCATTGACGCGACAGCTAGAAAGGTGAGCATGTGGCAACTTGCCAAAGAAGCGGCAAAAGCTTCTTCAGGGTTTACAAATTCTTTTTTGCCAAGATATTCAGGAGCAGCAGATGCCTTGACATCAGTCCCACCTTCGAATTTCCATCTATGCGTACGATCATACTTTTTATAAGAGAAATCTTCTGACTCATTTTCCCAAAGTAAATTAACTTTATGTTCTGACATGACTATTTTTTTAATGAATTAGATTTATTATTGTGGTTTGTGTTTCTTATTTTTATGATTATTTTTTTTACCCTTCTTTCCTTCATTATCAAAACGGGTTATGCTATCCTGGCCTACAACGTTTGTATAAAACAAGGGCTTGGCAACTAAAGATTTATTATTATTTTGCGTTTTATCCTTCAAATCATCCAATTTACTACCATCTTTATTCAACGTCTCATCGTTGATGTAGCATTCAAATTTATTAGTATCTCCCTTGGAAAAATTGGGATAATGAGTCGCAAAAGGAGAATCAGTTTTAAAATTAGTGGACCAAGTATAACAGCATATATAACTTCCACAAGGACCAATATCACCAATACGATTGGCTTCCTCACGCATCCCAATTTGACGCATTTCAATGCGTATATGAAAGGCTTTGGACAGGTATTTAATTAACTCCCGATAATCCACACGTCCTTTGGCGGTGTAATAAAATGTGGCTTTAGATGTATCGCCCTGATAATCTACATCGGTTAGTTTCATAGATAAGCCAAGCTCTTTAGTTAAAACACGTGCTTTATACAAAGTATCTAATTCCAACTCTTTGGCCCGCTTCCATTTAGTTACATCAGCAGGATTTGCGCTGCGATAGATTTTTTTAATCACATCCTCCGTTCTCACATTGTTTTTCTTGAGCTGCATCCTTACTAATTCACCGGTTAAGGAAACATGTCCAACATCATGACCTCCCATATTGCCATCTACAACGACCAATTCTCCACTTTTGAAATATATGTTTTGATGATTAAGATAGAATTCCTTACGGGATCCTTTGAATTTTACCTCTACAATATTGCAAACTTTATAATTAGGAGGCATAACAATACCTGCCATCCAGTCATATACATCTGACTGACTACAACCATACGTAAGACCCGAGCCTTTACTTTTGACGCCCCCAGAAACAGAAGAACCTTCTGTTGAATAATTATCCATATTAACCTATATATTAATTCCCTTTCGAGAGTGTATGTACCTTTAAAATCTCTGTTTAATAAAATACTAGGAAACAATCAAAATTCATCTTCATCAATGCCTATCAGCATATTATAAGCTTCTTGTAATTCTAACAGCGTTTTTGCATCCTTAATTTTTTTCGCAATCTCAATTCCATTTTTATAAATTTCAATTGCTTTCTCTACTTCATTCAGCGACTCATATAATTTCCCCAATTGATAGTAGCTCGCAACATAGTTTTCATCATCCTTTATCAATTTCAAAAAGTAATCTCTCGCAGTATCATTTTCCTCAACCCTAACATATTCTAATGCCAATGCGTATTTCAGAAAAGAATCATTGAAGTCCTCCTTTAAAAATTCTTGTAATTGTTCAATCCTACTTTTCATTATTTTGTTTTTTCTATTGCAATATTTTTCTAAACGGAAATGAAATATTTGATGGCTCTAATTGAGCGGTGGCAAACTGGTAAAATAACAGTTGAAATTGATGGTGATTTAATTTGTCTAAAAGCAATATATTAAATTCATTCATATCAAGATTTTGAATGAATTGCAAACCGGCAAAACCGCCTCCAACGACAATAATATTTTTTTAATGTTCATTTTAATTTTCCGTATTGCTAACTTTTTTCCAAGGGCACTTCGCAATTTTGCTATAATGCTGCTTTGGTATTTACGAGGTTATTGAATACCGTTATCCCTTTTTGTCCTTCTGAAAATATGAGTAAATTTTCGAGTTCAGAAATAGGACACAAAATGATTTTTCCCTACCCGATTTCGTCATTCAGGTGGGCATTTTTCCGTAAACAATATTCCCTCTGTCAAGCAGAGCATTATTTCCACCTAAGTCTGATTCTAATTGCTGAATGAATTTTACCGACTTGTCAATTCTGCATCCTCTGGCAGAAGTCGTTTTTTCATCTACACATGCTATAATAAAACGATTGTGAAAGATTTCAATGCAAGCGCTCATCGTTTTTCCGTGTGAAGTCCATTCAGAAATAAAACCTTCTGCTTTATTTTTTAGTTGCTTACTTTCACTTTCAGAAAACTCGTGGATGGATTGGTATATTTATACCCGTGAGTGCAATGGCATATCTTTAAAATTTATTATTTTATAGCCTTATTGTTAACAATGCTCTTCAAAAGCGGCCTTTAGGTTATCGGCAATAAGCCCTGCCGATCTTCCTTCAATATGGTGTCGTTCTATAAAATGAACCAATTTTCCATCTTTGAACAATCCTACACAAGGCGATGACGGAGGAAAGGGTAGAAAATGTTTGCGTGCTTGTTCAGTGGCTTCATTGTCAAAGCCGGCAAACACAGTTGTAATACGGTCAGGGCGCTTGGTTTCTAATAATGAAAGTTTTACTCCTGGGCGTGCGGCACCTGCAGCACATCCACAAACTGAATTAACCACTACTAATACGGTGCCTTTTGAGTTAACGGCAGCATCTACTTCCGCAGCTTTGCGTAGGTCTTCAAAACCAACAGAGGTAAGTTCTTCCTTCATTGGCATTACTAATTGTTCTGGATACATAGTGTAAAATTTAAGAATTAAAATAAATTCAAGGTTTTTAAGAGAACCCTTATAAACTCAATATAATTTTTTATTTATACTCGTAATTATAAATTATTCGCTTGACCCTATATTAAAAACAGGATAAAAGTTATGCTTTATAAGAACCTTAATTGAATTATTGCGCGATAGCAAATATCAATTTTAATCTTTTACCATTTAACATCTGCCACCTTAACTATCGGTTCTTTTGCATTTTGTATAGACACTTGTTGTGCCACCTTACGCGCCATTTCCATATAGGCAAGAGCTTGCGGTGTGTTATTTTGAAGTACAGCTGGGTTACCCGAATCACCAGACTCGCAGATGCTCTGCACTAATGGTATTTCACCCAATAATGGAACTTCTAATTCTTCTGCAAGTTTTTTTGCTCCGTCTTTACCAAAAATGTAATATCGTTTCTCAGGCTCGTCTGGCGGACTGAAATAAGACATGTTTTCTACAATACCTAAAACAGGTACATTTATTGATGGTAACTGAAACATTCCAACTCCTTTTTTTGCATCTGCTAAAGCCACAAATTGAGGAGTACTTACAATTACAACGCCATTCAAAGGAATAGCGCCAACTAACGTTAAATGAATGTCGCCGGTTCCCGGAGGTAAATCAATAATCATATAATCCAATTCCCCCCAATGTGCTTCCTGAAACAATTGAACAACCGCTTTTGACGCCATGGGCCCCCGCCATACAAGGGCTTGGGAAGTATCCACGAAAAAACCGATAGATAATAATTTAACACCAAAACTTTCTATGGGAATCATTTTACTTATACCATCAATCTCTTTACTCATTGGTTTTGCATCCATTACATCAAACATAATGGTTTGTGAGGGACCATAAATATCGGCATCCACCAAACCAACCGATGCACCTAACTTCACTAAAGCTAAAGCTAAGTTGGAAGCCACTGTTGATTTCCCGACACCGCCTTTGCCCGATGCTACCCCAATAATATTTTTTACGTTTGGCAACATAGGCCCACTATTTTTACGTGCCGTTACATTAGAAGACATTTTTACATTTACAATAGCTTCCTCATCTATATAATGCAAGACTGCATTTACACAAGCCTTATGAATCATCTCTTGCATTGGGCAGGCAGGCGTTGTAAGTACTACGGTAAAATCTACATTTTTACCAGTTACTTCTAAGTCCTTTATCATACCAAGCGTTACCAAGTCTTTTTTTAAATCAGGATCATCTACATTCTTTAAGGCTTCTAAAACTTGTTCTTTAGTTATATTCATTTTTGTCCTTTTTTTAAATGTTATTTCTTATTAACTTCTCTAATCATAACCATTTTATCATCCCCTACAGAAACCAAATAATTATTAAAAGAACTCCAAATTAATTTGTTTACAGAATGTGTATGTGCTTCAAAATTTTCTTTTGTGATGCGTTTTAAAATTTGGTACGTTTCTGCATCCCAAATTTTTATGGTTTTATCACGACTGGCAGTTGCAAATAAGGTTGCGTCAGGATTAAATACGATATCGTAAATAGCCCAATTATGCGCAGGAATTGATTTTACTAATTCATAATCTCCTACTTTCCAAATATTCAAATGAGCATCTCTTCCGCCTGTTAAAAGGAATTTACCATCGGGACTATATCGCACAGTATTTGCTCCAATAATTTTTTCTGCAAGTTGATGTGCAATAAAATCTTTTTTATAATCCAATGTATGCAGGTCAAATATGAGAATATTGGAATCCCCTAAGGCAACAGCTATTTCGGAAGTCATATCATTAAAATCAATACTGCGGACTTTCTTTTGTGATAGTTTTTTCATTTTAAGTAATGACAAATTATCAAGATCACATACTGCAAAGTTGCCGTCGCCACCGGCTGTATAAAAGCAATTGGTTTTCAATGAATATTTTATATCAAAAACGGGTGCCTGATGATGTTGCAGTATTTTAATTTCTTCTTTTTTCTCTAAATCAATAACATGAATACTACCTGTAGTTGTTCCTGCGAGCAATATGTTTTTTTCAGGAATGTGACAAATGGTGTAAATTGGGGCTGGTAATGCCGCTGAAAATTTTTCGGCTTGTAGCGTTTCTAAATTCCATAATGCAATATATCGATCACTGCCACCGGTAAAAACAGTATGTTCAGAGAAACCTTTATCCATTGCGTATACACAACCGCTGTGTCCGGTAAGTGTTGCGATGTGTGCTACATCAATCGCAATTTTATTTGTTTTTTCCATACCTGATTATTGTCTTGTTTATCTTTTTAACAATACGTTTAAAATTACTTTTGCTTTACAAAATTAATAACGCCACCTTTTAAGATATGTTCAACTTGTCTCTCACTGATACTGTAAGTAAGTGGAATTTTAATATTTTTTCCAACTACAATTGCTGTTACTGAATCTCTGTTTTTGATCGCTGTCCTTAGGCCTTCTATCCGTAAAACATCACCTTGTTCTAATTTGTCCCAGTCGCTTGTATTTTTGAATTCGAAAGGAATCATACCAAAATTAATCAAGTTCTGCCAACCGATACGAGCATAAGATTTGGCAATAGCAAACTTTTGTCCAAGATACCGAGGAGATAGTGCAGCGTGCTCTCTACTAGAACCTTGCGCGTAATTTTCGCCTGCTATAACACAAAATCCTGTATGTGTTTTTTGATTTTGAACGGCGCGATCGTAGAAACTTTGGTCAATGGCGTAATACGCATATTTACTGAGCTCCGGAATATTTGAACGTAAAGGTAGAACATCAGCACCCGCTTTCAGTATGCCATCTGTTGAGATATCATCTCCCATTTTCAGAAGGATAGGGATTTCTAGTTCATCCGGAAGTTGTTCAAAATCAGGAAGGGTTTTAATATTTGGTCCCTTCACCAATTCTGGAGATATTTCAGTTGGAGCAATCAGCAGCTTTTTATTTATCTTGATTTGTGTTGGGGCTGTCCATTTTGGATACGCAATATTCATTAAAGATTCGAGGTCTCGTGGATCTGTTATTTCCCCTGTAATTGCAGCAGCTATAGCCGTTTCTGGACTGCATAGGTATACTTGGTCATCAAGTGTTCCCGAACGTCCTGGGAAATTACGTGGCATCGTTCGGATACTGATTGTATTTGTTGCAGGGGCTTGTCCCATACCAATGCACCCCATACATCCTGATTGATGAAGGCGTGCACCAGCAGCAATCAACGGTCCAAGAGCGCCCATTTCTGTTAAATTTTCTAACACTTGGCGAGAGGAAGGATTGATATCCAAAGAAACATCAGGAGAAACAACTTGACCTTTCACAATTTGAGAGGCAATCCAAAAATCACGTAATCCAGGATTTGCAGAAGAACCAATAACAACTTGTTGTATTTTTAGTCCGCTAACTTCTCTTACTGGAACAACATTTCCTGGACTGCCAGGAAGTGCAATTAAAGGTTCTATTGTAGCTAGGTCTATTTCGATAGTAAGATCGTATGTTGCGCCCTCATCGGCTTCCAATTTTATCCACTCTTCTTCCCTTCCTTCCTGCTTAAGAAATTCACGGGTAATTTCATCTGAAGGAAACACCGATGTTGTAGCCCCTGTTTCTGTTCCCATATTAGCGATAACATGACGATCCCATGCGCTCAGAGATTTCAGACCAGGTCCATAATATTCTAAGATATACCCACGTCCTCCAGTCACATCATACCTGCGAAGCATTTCTAAAATTATATCTTTGGCGCTTACCCAGTCGGGTAACTTTCCAATGAGTTTGATACCCATCACTTTGGGCATTTTAACAAAATACGGTTCACCCGCTGAAGCCATTGCTACATCCAAACCACCCGTACCGATGGCAAGCATTCCAATACCACCTCCCGCAGGAGTGTGGCTGTCTGAACCCAATAGCGTTTTACCCGGTCTACCAAACCGCTCCATGTGCACTACATGGCTAATTCCATTTCCTGATCTGCTGAACCAATATCCAAATCGTGCCGCTGCGGACTGTAGAAATAGGTGGTCATCCATATTCTTATAATCCGTTTGAAGCAGATTATGATCTACATATTGTACTGCGACCTCTGGTTTGATTTTATTTAAATTAAAGGCTTCCAATTCTAGCATTACCAATGTACCTGTGGCATCTTGTAATAATACCTGATCAATTTTCAATCCGATTTCACTTCCGGGATTCATCTCGCCAGAAATAAGATGAGAACTGATTAATTTTTGACTTACGTTTTGTAGTTTCATTGCTTATAAAATTTACGCTGACACTTTTTTATTTGTGTAATTCAGCAGATTATTAAATATGAATCCCGAAAATAATTTCTTTTAAAAGGGCTATCTTAAAAAGGGCTTATTCTAATAAATGGCATCACGAAAACTAGAAATATTTTTATTCCTTTATTTCTGAATTACCAATTATTTTGACCACCGTAATCCTTCCTTTTACTTATAGTACATGACACGCTATTGAAGTTGCTTTAACCTTTGTGTTTTCCGTTGGTCCTGATTTTTTTATTCAACTGTTATGGCTTCAGGATATTTATCTTTCCATATTTTGTAGGCATCCATACTTCCGACAGTTATAGTGGTTTTGTAATCTAACTTAATTTTTATACGCTTATCAATAGCTATTTTATTTATGTCCTCCATTTTGATTTTTCTAGTATACGTTCTTAGCAATTTTTTTATGCAAGTTGTTTTGGTTGTCCTAGCTGCTTATATAGCGGAACCATAGAACATGCTTCGCCGTACATAATGCTCTTTGCAACCGGACGTAAAAGCCGAGTGATTTCTACAAAAGCAGCTATAGGAACTGGCAAATCACCGCATCCTTTTATAACGACGCGAACATCTTTATAAGCATTTATATTTAGTTTGTTTAGTATTTCATTATATAAAACGGTTTCAAGTGTTTCTAAATCACCAAACACCACTTTTTTTACAAAAGGTTCTAACTGTGATGTTAGGAGCATATAAGCCCAGGTTGGAACAATAGCATCTTCAGAGCAAATAAGTGCAACGTATTTACCTGTGTATGTGCTCCAATCTTCATTTTTTATAAACTCACGGAAATCTTTTTCTTTCAATATTAAACCTTGAAACAAGTGCTCTTTTATATCAAACAATACACGTTCTCCATGAGGGTAAAACTCTTCAAGGTTGATGGTAATGATACCACTTTTTGCTACTCTATTAATTATTTCTTTTTCCATCTTACATAAATCCTAATTCGAGTTGCGCCTCTTCACTCATTAAATCTTTCGACCAAGGTGGATCAAAAGTCATCTCTATTTCTGAATCTTTAACCTGATCAATTGACTTTATTTTTTCATTGACTTCTTGAGGTAATGATTCGGCTACGGGACAATTAGGAGACGTTAGCGTCATTAATATTTTAACCTCACAATCTTCATTCACAAACACATCGTAAATCAAACCGAGTTCGTAAATATCAACAGGTATTTCTGGATCATAAATTGTTTTTAAAACACGAACAATTTCTTCACCTAGTTTTTCAGTATCTATATTTTGTTCAGACATGATTTTGAGAATTTTGTGATAAGTTTAGAGCAATTGCATACATTTTAATTTGTTTTATAATACTAACTAGACCATTTGCTCTATTTGGCGATAAGTGTTCTTTTAACCCAATAACATCTATAAATTTTGAATCAGCTTTCATAATTTCTTCTGGAGATTGACCACTAAATACACGAATTAGAATTGCAACCATTCCTTTCGTTATAATTGCATCGCTATCGGCTGTAAAAACAACTTTTTTGTCATACAATTCTGAGTACAACCAAACCCTACTCTGACAGCCCTTTATTAATCTGTCGTCGGTTTTGTATTGCTTGTCAATCAATGGTAAATGTTTCCCCAAATCAATCAGGTGCTCATACTTACCTTCCCAGTCGTCCCCGAATAGCTCAAATTCTTCTATTATTTCGTTTTCTATGTCTGCTATCCTCATCTTAATATTTTAATTATTGAAATGTTTTAGAAATATTTTCTTCAACATATTCACGCAAAGCTTCAATT
>Ga0209702_10006581_pt1 | contig 14820 bp, 9 predicted proteins | sample FRY01_FD_187210 | JGI IMG/M metagenome (GOLD analysis project Ga0209702, IMG submission 187210) | Freshwater microbial communities from Lake Fryxell liftoff mats and glacier meltwater in Antarctica - FRY-01 (SPAdes) (version 2) | ecosystem: Environmental > Aquatic > Freshwater > Ice > Glacier... | reverse complement strand
ACGCCGACAGTCACACCCACGGCGATCGCCACCCCTTCGCCCACGCTACTTGCTCCTCCGGCAATCGTTGACGTGCGCGTCAGTAATGTGCGGGACACCAGCTTTAGCGTCTCCTGGCTGAGCGAAGACGAGACGATCGGTGAAATTGTGTTGGTGCCTGGGCCGTCTGGTGTGCGCAGCAGTGGTGTCACACGGGTCGCAAGCACAACCGGTACAGCCCATTACGTGATTTTTGATTCATTGGAGAAGGAAACGACCTACTATTTCTATGTGCAATCGGGAAGCGCGGTAGACAATAATCAGGGCGACTACTACTCGGTCACCACCGGGGCGACGCTCGCCCCCCTGCCTGATTCGGACAATATCTACGGTGATATTACACAAGAGACCCGGGCCGGGGTGGATGGCTGTATCGTCTACGTGCAAACCCTGCTCAGCGGAGCCGGTGGAAGCGTGGGCACATCTGCTCTGCTTGCCGTTCTGACCGACAGCAACGGCGCGTGGGGGCTGAATCTGGGCAACGTCCGCACGCAAAGTCTGGACGCCTATTATGGCTATTCTTTGACCGGAGCTACGCTGGGCGTGGAAGTGCAATGCTCGCCTGTGCGCCAGGGCTATGCGGACATCCTTACCAGCGATGCCCACGGCAGCCCTGCGGCAGACATCCGAGTGCGCAGCCTTTCCCGCTCGTTGCTTTCCCTGGGGAGTGGCTGGAATTTTGTGGCTCTTCCCCACAAGCCCCTGACCGGATATAACGCCAGCCGCGTCTGTAGCGACCTGACCCGTTCCAATGCCGGTGCGCCCATCGAAGTCCTGCGCTGGGAGAGCGGCGGCTGGAACGGTTACGTCTGCGGTGTGGATGCCAACGATTTTGCGCTGGATGTGGCGGGTGGCTATTTTGTGCGCAACCAGGCCCCGAATAGTTGGGCACTGGCGGGCGATCCTCTCCCCGCCGCCCCGCCGTCGGTTGTCAACGGCTGGAACGCGGTCAGCAGCCAGGGGAGCGCCAACGCGTTGGCGCTGTGCACCGAAATCACTTCGCCCTGGCTGGGCCAGGAGATCAACCGCTGGTTTGCCGGCGGCTGGGACGGTCACATCTGCGGTCGGCTCTTCAACGATTTCCCGACCGAAAATGGCCGGGGCTACTTCGTCAAAGCGGCTGGCGGCCCGCCGGCTGTCGCACGGGCCGTGCCTTTGCTGGCCCAGACCGATTCGCAGACAAACAGCGTCCAGGATGTGCGGGTCACTAATCTGCGCGACACAAGTGTGGTGATCTCCTGGCAGACAACCGAACCCGGCAATGGACTGGTGGAGGTGCTGCTGAACAATGCGTCGATTGCGCTGGCCGAGGATGTGCGCGGCACAGGGACAATCGGCAGGCTTCATTATGTGATGGTTTCCAATCTGACACCGGCCACAACGTACCAGTTTACAGTCCAGTCTGTGGGTGAGGATTCCCGCATCAGCCGCGGACAGGGTAGCTTTGCCACGTGGCCTACCCTCTCGTCCGTGCCCAGCCCCAACAGTGCCTATGGTCGGGTGATGGAACTGGACGGAGCGACGCCTGTTGCCAACGCGCTGGTGGCGTTGATTGTGCAGGACGGCGATGGCCGCAATTCGCCCGAATCGTCTCTGCCGCTTTCGTCCATAACCGATGGCAATGGCTACTGGTATGTGAACCTGGGCAATGCTCGTCAGAACGATGGGAGCAGCTTTGGCTTCACTGCCGGGACCGATGGGGTGCAGATTCAGGTCTTTCGGCCCGGCATTCTGTCTGCCGAGGCCGCGCTGGGAATCGACGCCACCTTTCCCGCCGCAGACATACTGAGCGGGTGGCGGGCGGTCTATCTACCAGCTTTGATGCGGTAAGCCCCCTCTTTTTAGGCCATTACGACTGAATGGGTGGAATCTTATTTCAACGCGAAGCCGCAGAGGAGTCACTCCTCTGCGGCTTCGCGTTAAAAATTCCGCTGCACTATACTGTTTCGTGGGCTGAAATGAACACCGCTGAATTTTCCGTCTCGCCTTGGGCGGCAATGATTTTGTTCAGCCCTTGCATATAGGCTTTGGCGCTGGCGACAATAATATCCGTATCCACGCCCCGTCCACTGAACAACTGGCGGCGGGAGCGTCCCTGGGCCGTCTGACTGAAGCCACGGCTCTCCGGCACTTCCAGACGAATAGTCACGTCGCCGGTGGCGTCGATGCCTTCGGTCACGGCCTGCACCAAAAATTCGGTCAGATTGCCTGGCACTTGCACAATGCGGTTGATGCCCTGATAGACCGCATCTACCGGTCCTGTGCCAATGCCCGCTTCGGTCACCTCTTCACCGCTCTGGTTGTTGCGTAGAGTCACCACTGCCGTCGGTTTGACGGATGTGCCGCACAGCACTTGCAGCCCCACCAACTCCCACGTCTCCACGGGCTGGTAGAGTTCGTCCCCGGCCAGTGCTTCCAAATCCGCGTCGGTGACAGTCTTCTTCTTGTCCGCCACATCTTTGAAGCGCTTGAAGATGTCCTTCAGTTCCTCGTCGTTCAGATGATAGCCCATCTCTTCCAGGCGGGCGCGCAGGGCAGCTCGGCCCGAATGTTTGCCCAACACCAAACGGCTCTGGTTCAGACCGATAGTGGCCGCATCCATAATTTCATAGGTGCGTTTGTTTTTCAGCATTCCGTCCTGGTGGATGCCCGCTTCGTGGGCAAAGGCGTTGGCCCCCACAATCGCTTTGTTGGGCTGAATAACAATGCCCGTATAGCGGCTGACCATATCGCTGGACCGGTGAATTTCCGGCGTGACGATATTTGTCTCCAGATTGTAGACGCTCTGGCGGGTGTAGAGCGCCATGACCGTCTCTTCCAGGCTGGTATTGCCCGCCCGCTCGCCGATGCCGTTGATGGTCACTTCGATCTGGCGCGCCCCGTTTTGCAGACCGGCCAGGGTGTTGGAGGTCGCCATCCCCAAATCGTTGTGGCAGTGGACGCTGAAAATCACATCCTTGCCGCCGGGGGTCTCCTCCCGCAGTTTGCGAATCAGCCCGCCATACTCCTCTGGGGTCGTATAGCCGACTGTGTCGGGGATATTCAGCGTCGTGGCGCCGGCTTGGATCGCCACGGCCAACACCTGCACCAGAAATTCCGGATCACTGCGCGCCGCGTCCTCCGGGCTGAATTCCACATTGTCGCACAGGCTGCGGGCATACTGGACCATCTCGCCCACCGCTTCCAGCACATCATTCCGGCTCATACGCAGTTTGTGTTCCATGTGGATGTCGCTGGTCGCCAGGAATGTGTGAATGCGGGGACGCACCGCGGGCGCGACGGCTTCCCAGGCCTTGTCGATGTCGTTTTTGTTGGCGCGGGACAGCCCGGCAATAATCGGCGGCGGCGCAATTGCACCCGATTTGTCCACGCGTGGGGTGCAGCCAACGGTTTCGGCAATTTTTTTTACCGCGGCCAGGTCGCCGGGGGATGCGGCGGGGAAGCCCGCTTCCATCACATCCACGCCCAGGCGGGCGAGCTGGCGGGCGATCTCCAACTTCTCCTGCTCGTTCAGCGTCGCGCCGGGGGACTGCTCGCCGTCGCGCAATGTCGTGTCAAAAACGATAACTTTTTTGCCGTGGGCAATCTCTTTTGCCCAGGCCGCGATATCTGGGATGGCGAAGCTGGCTACGTCCACTTCGGCGTCGGACTCTACAATAACTTCCTGGCTTCCATTTGTCTGGCTCATTGCACTTCTCCGGGGTGTGATTGGTTTGGATGGGATTTCATATAGCGCGCACTGTTCAATAAAAGATCACAAAGGCCATCGTCCACGTCAATCACCCCCTTTCGGAAGGCAAAAGTAGGAAGGCAAAAGGCAAAAGTGACGGGCGTCCCGTCTCGTTGTCTGCGACTTTTGCCTTCCCCTTTTGCCTTTTGCCTTTCTTAAACTTCTTTTGCGTCCAAGAAACTCATCATCCCGCGCAGCTGCTTGCCGACGGTCTCCAACTGCTGGTGCTGCTCCCGATCCCGGCGGGCGTAGTAGACTTTGCCGCCGCCGTGATACTCGTCCATCCACTCCTCGGCAAAAGCGCCGGACTGGATTTCGCCCAGGATTTTCTTCATCGCCTGCTTCGTCTCGTCGGTAATGATCCGCTGGCCGCTCTTGTAGTCGCCCCATTCAGCAGTGTCGCTGACGCTGTAGCGCATATAATTCAGACCGCCCTGGTACATCAGATCGACGATCAGCTTGAGTTCGTGCAGGCACTCAAAGTAGGCGATCTCCGGCTGGTAGCCCGCCTCGACAAGGGTCTCGAACCCGGCCTTGACCAGTTCGCTGGCTCCGCCGCAGAGAACCGCCTGCTCGCCAAAGAGATCGGTCTCCGTCTCTTCGGCAAAGGTGGTTTCCAGCACGCCGGCGCGGGCCGAGCCGATACCCTTCGCATAGGCAAGCGCATTGGCTTTGGCGTTGCCGGATGCGTCCTGATGCACAGCGATCAGTGCAGGCACGCCCGAGCCTTCTTTGAAGACCTCACGCACCCGGTGGCCGGGGGCTTTGGGGGCCACCATCGACACGTCCACATTAGCCGGAGCCTGGATGAAACCGAAGCGGATGTTGAAGCCGTGGGCAAACATCAGCGTATCGCCGGGGTTCAGATTCGGCGCAATTTCCGCCTCGTAGACATTGCCCTGAATGGGGTCGGGGATCACAATCATAATGACGTTGGCTTCTTTGGTCGCCTCTGCCACACTGACCACACGCAGACCTTCCGCCTCGGCTTTGGCCTTACTTTTGCTGCCTTCGTGCAGGCCGATGCGCACATCCGCGCCGCTGTCTTTCAGGTTCAGCGCGTGGGCGTGGCCCTGGCTGCCATAGCCGATAATCGCGATCTTTTTGTCGTTCAGCAGGGAAAGGTCCGCATCCTTCTCGTAGTAAATCGTTGCCATGAGTTCCTGTTTCTCCGGTGGGTGGATAGATATTGGGTGTTCGATATTTGATGGTTGCAGGCGGTCGGTGTCAAAACGGAACACTTTTGCCTTCCCCTTTTGCCTTTTGCCTTCCTACACCCCGCCTGTCTTCTCGCGTTCGTTGCGGTTGCCATTCTGGCTGGGGGTGGAACGAGCTTTCCATACCGATGAGGCGGCTCGGCGGTTCGTTTCCCGCACACCCCGGCGCAGGGCCACGCGACCGGTGCGCACCATCTCTTCGATGCCGAAACGATCCAGCAGTTCGATCAGCGAATCTACTTTGTCTTCGGCCCCAACGATCTGCACCACCAGACTCTCCTGGGAAATGTCCACAATCTGCGCCCGGTAGATTTCGGCAAACTGCATAATTTCGCTGCGGGTTTCGCTGGTAGTGCGCACCCGGATCAGCGCCAGTTCCCGTAAAATTGTGGGCTGGTCGGATATGTCCTCCACACGGGTCACGTCCACCACTTTGCTCATCTGCTTGACCACCTGGTCCGCCACCCGCTCGTCCCCGTCCACAACAAACGTCATGCGGCTGATGCCCGGCGTCTCGCTGTGGCTCACCTGCAAACTGTCGATATTGAAATTGCGCCTGCGCAACATTCCGGACACCCGGCTCAACACACCGGGTTTGTCCCGCATCCAGGCCACGAGAGTGTATTTCATAATTGGTTCCTCGCTCTGTGCGATTGGTTTACGATCACTCGGCACATTCTGCCTTGACAAGATGACTGAATGAGTCTGTGACTTCCCTTCATCCTGTCATCTTTTTCATCTTCTACCAACTCGGCTGCACGCCGCTATAACCCTGCACCATCTCTGGTTTTGGGCGACGGATCAATTCGTCCACTGCCGCGCCAGGGGCCACCATCGGGTAGACGTTTACCTCTTCCTTCACCCGGAAGTCGATGAGGAAGGGGCCGGGGGTAGCGTGGGCCTGTTTGTAGGCGTCCACCACCTGATCCGGCTTTGTCACCCGCAGGGCAGGAATGCCGTAAGCATCGGCCAGCTTCACAAAATCCGGCGAAAGGATGGGTGTACCCACATAGCGCTTGTCATAGAATATCTGCTGCCATTGGCGTACCATCCCCAAAAAGCCGTTGTTGATGATGGCGATCTTCACCGGCAACTTCTCCTGTTGGAGAACAATCAACTCTTGCAGAGTCATCTGAAAACCGCCGTCGCCCGCCACAGCCCAGACCAGCGCGTCCCTGTCCGATATCTGCGCGCCGATGGCCGCGGGCAAGGCAAAACCCATTGTGCCCAGTCCACCGCTGGTGAGTAGCTGGCCCGATTTTTCGTGGATAAAGTATTGGCTTTCCCACATCTGATGCTGGCCCACATCCGTCACCACCAATACCCGCTGCTGCTTGGCCTGATTGGTGGCATGCCATAGCTGGCGGATGACAAATGGCGGGATCAGCTCATCCCCTTCGTAGTTCAGAATATCGGAGCTTGCTGTGTCGCCCTTCCATTCCTGCAGAAGTTGGGTCCAGCTCTGGTGGCGCTTCTCGCTGATCAAGGGCAGGATCGCGGGCAGAGTCTCGCCCAGATCGCCGATGACCGCCACGGTGGGGATTATATTCTTGCCGACTTCGGCCTTGTCCAGCTCAAAATGGATGACTTTGGCCTGCTTGGCAAATTTGTCCAGGCGGCCTGTGATGCGGTCATCAAAGCGCATTCCCATAGCAATCAACACATCGCATTGCTGCACCGCATTATTGGCAAAAGCTTCGCCGTGCATACCGGCCATGCCCAGGCTGAGCGGGTGGCTCTCTGGGATGTCGCCCGTGCCCAACAGCGTCGTCACCACGGGAATTTCCGCCTTCTCCGCCAGTTCCAGCAGTTCGCCGCTCATACCCGCCAACTGCACCCCGTGGCCGGCGATGATCAGCGGACGCTCGGCGGCGTTGATGATCTGGGCAGCATCCAGCAATCTCTCCAGGTCATAGGAGGGCCAGGGTTCAAAACCGGGCAAATCGATTTCAAAATCGTAACGGAAAATACCTATGGCGTTCTGCACATCTTTGCAGATGTCCACCAGCACCGGGCCGGGGCGACCCTCGCGGGCGATATAGAAGGCTTCTTTAAGGATGAGGGGGAGTTCGTTGACGTCTGTGACCAGATAGTTGTGCTTGCAGACGGGCTGGGTGACGCCAATCACATCGGATTCCTGAAAGGCATCGGTCCCCAGCAGATTGGTGGGAACCTGACCCGTGATGGCGACAATCGGGATACTGTCCATCTGGGCCGTCGCCAGACCCGTGACCAGATTCGTTGCGCCCGGTCCACTGGTGGCAATACAGACGCCCACCCGTCCCGTCGCTCTGGCATAACCATCCGCCATGTGGCCGGCGCACTGTTCGTGGCGCACCAGCACGTGGTGAATAGTGCCGTTGGCTTCAAAGGGGGCCAATGCGTCGTAGGCGGGCAGAATCGCACCGCCTGGATGTCCAAAAACGACATCGACCCCTTCGGCCACCAGCGCCTCCCAGATCATTGTCGCCCCGGTCATCTCGCGCGGGGTGCTGTTCATGCTTTGCCTTTGACTGTCCACTTGTTTTGCTCTGGAGCGAGTCATTCTTGAATTCTCCTCCTGGAATAAAAAATAAAAAAAGACCCCTCCCCGGTTGGGGAAGGGTCTACAGTGACCTGAGAATCAGGGTTTACAACGCCCTCGTCTCTTCTCCAACCGGACAAAGTCCCGAGTCGTCTACAAGGACGACTACGAGACTGGATACGATTACGCTAAGAAGAGAATCAGAGTGCATTTGCATGGCGGACCGTGAAATTTCAAAAAAAAGTATTCTTAATGGATGACATTATACAGGACTTTGTGATATTTGCAACTATGGATTTGGGCGCGATGCACAAACGGAGAGACAGCGGACGGCAGACAGCAGACCCTATCGGGCGCTCAAGCATCGGCGGTGGATTGCAGTTCATCCGCTGTGGGCGGCTGAAACCAACTCCACCACAAATCCAACTGCTCTTGCGAGACGTGAAATGTACCCGGCGGCAGGTTCGCATTGCGTGCGGCGAGGCGAGCCGACAATTCCGCGTGGGGGGCGTCCAGAAAGCAGATTTCTGCCTTCGCACCCAACGCCGCGGCCCGCGCCCGGAAGTCGTCCCGCTCGCGTCGGCTCCACAGGCCAAAGTCCAGCATCACATCCACGCCCAGGCGTAGAGCCGCCGCGGCGATCTGCCACTGCATGGCCTCCACCGGATCGCGTACGCTGTCCAGCTTCTCCTGGCTCAGATTCTCGCCGTAGAGGACCGGAATCCACTCATCTGGCGTCAGGCGCAGGGCGGGCCGTTCGATTTCCAACTTCTTTGCCAGCGTCGTCTTGCCCGCACCCGGCAGCCCGACCATCAAAAAGAGTGTGGGTTTACGCACGATCTCTCTCCCAATTGCGCCGCAGCAGACCGTAAAACCAGGTGTCCGACACCTCATCGCCCACAATCCAGCGTTCGGGCATAACCCCTTCTTTCTGGAATCCCATCCGTTCCAGCGTCTTGGCCGAGGCGTCGTTACGCGGGTCGATGTCTGCTTCCAGCCGGTTGAGGTCGAGTGTCGTGAAGGCGTAGTCTACCAGCGCCCGCAATGTTTCGCCCATATAGCCCTGGCCCCAATAGGGACGGCCCAGGGCATAGCCGATTTCGGCCCGGTGGCTGGGGCGGTTAAAGCTGAAGATCGAGCAGGTTCCCAGCAGCGCGCCATCTTCCTTGCGTTCGATCCCCCATTGAAAGCCCTCTTCGGAAAGATAGCCTGCCTGGGCGCGGGCCAACAGCTCTGCGGCCTGAGACGTCGAAGTCCACGGGAGTGAAGCCCAATAGCGCATCACCTCCGGATGGGAGAAAATGGTGTAGAGCGCGGGTACGTCCCCTTCTCTCAGTTGGCGGATTGTTAGCCGCTGGGTGGAGAATAGAACAGATAGTGCCTGGATCATTGGTTCCTTAAATGCTGATTATCCAATCTTGAGTGGCGGCCCCAACAATTCCATGCCGTGGGCGCGCCAGAGGGCCGGGTCTTGGGGTGGCATGGCGTTGGCCTTTGTCACCTCGCGAAAGAATGCCTCCATCTGCCCGGCGGGGGCAAAGGTGATGAGCATCCGCCCGCCGGTTGGACTGACGCAAGCCCAGACGTGGGGCACGTTGCGTGGAGCAAAGAGCGAGTCGCCCGCCCGCAGGGTGAATCGCTGGTCGCCCACCTCAACGACAAAATCGCCCTCTATGGCAAAAAAATATTCGTCCTGGCTGTGGTGAAGATGGCGGGCGGGACCGCCGGGCTGGTGAAATCCATTCTCCACCACAAAAAGGTCACTGCTTTCTGCGCTGCTCGTCTTGAAAGTGAGTGTGCTGACACCCAATCCCCGCTGCTCGCCGTCGCGGTCTTCTCCGGCGGATACAAACCCCTGCGCCTGTGTCGAATTGCTCATTTTTTTCTCTGGGATGTGTGACGAAAAGGATGCGGCTCAAACCAAGCACCGTAGCCGCATTGTAGCCTATGGGAGTTCCTTGCGGAAACGCCACTGCACAGTCCCCCGCACAGTCCCCCGCACAGTCTCATAGCCCAATCAACTGACTGGTCGTATCGCGTTTTCCAGCCAGGCGCGTTCTTCCGCTTCGAGAAGCGAGGCGAGGGTCGTGTAGACAGTGCGGTGATAATCGTTGAGCCAAGTTTTCTCCCCTTCATCCAACATCGAAACATCGACCAGTTGGATATCAAACGGGGTAACTGCTCAGCCCACGTCAGAATCGAACCACTGAAAACAGGGAATATACGGAAGTTCTTCGCTTTTTTCAATCTGTTCTGTCTGTTCCGTGGTTAATCAGCGAGAAATGGCTGAGCAGTTACTACAACCCGCCGAAGTGGGGCGGCGGGTTGGCGACAACGAAAGTTTGGACGTTTGTGATTTTCATCTGGCTGCTGGATACTCTCCCGCCTCTTTGGCGCATTCGGGATGTTCCTGTCAATCCGCTATACTGAAAGTGACCACACGATACTATTGTAAATGGTATGGCTCAGACCTGAAAGGGGCGACAAACTTGATCAACCCATTAACCCAATTGTCAGCCCAGTCAAAGCACGCTATACTCTTTCGTGCCAGCCCTTACTCTTGGCATACACAGAAACCCGTCGACCCGCACTTCCTCAACGAACCCAACATCGAATGTGGCATCGGCCAGCCTGTGGTAATGCACCACCTGGAAAGTTGTACCCGTCGTGAATCACACCTACAGCATGTCATTTACCAGCGGGACTCTGCTCTACCGGGAATCGGTGGTAACGGCAGAAGTCCACGCGCAGGAAGAGAATTGGGAAACGGTCCGCAAGAAAATTGTGGACGGGAACCTGCTACAAATGCGCACGGCCAACGCATCGGCGCGCATTACGTGTGAGGTCGTGTCGCGACTCAAATTGCTCACTGGCGAGCAGTTGGCGTTGTTGCGCGAGGGCAGCTATGGGGAACAGGTCCTGCTGCTCTGGCTGGCAGTCTGTAAACGCTACCGCTTCATCTACGACTTCGCCGTGCAGGTCCTCCACGAGAAGTTTCTGCGCTTAGACCTCACATTGAGCGGCGAAGAATACGACATCTTCTTTAACAGGATGGCTGCCTGGCACGCTGAAGTGGAGCGGGTCGCACCATCCACCCAGGCCAAACAGCGCCAGGTCGTACTCAAAATGCTGCGCGAGGCAGACCTGCTCAGTGCAGATGGGCAGATTTTGCCCGCTATCTGCACCCCGCGACTGATTGCGGTGATTCAGGCCGACGATCCGGCCCACTTCGCCCTCTTGCCGGTATCCGAATACGACATCCAGAGATGGAACGAGTGAGATGCGGAACCCTGACGAACTGCCCATAGCAGAGCGATTTGAACACTTGCACAAACTGATGACCAGTGAACGCTTCTTGCGTATGCAGGGGCTGGGCAATGAGGTTCCCTTCTTCATCTGCCCCTTTGACCCCAAAGATGGGGTGGAGATGGGGAAGCTGATTAAACCGCTCGTCCGCCGCCTGAGCCAGGAGGGCATCCGCATTCTGGAGATCGACCTCTACGATCTCTCGATTGAGCTTCTCCAGGAACGGGGCATCTGGGAGCGGGTCCTGCAGATGGAAGAGACAACGCCCAAGGATCAATTCAAGGAGTTGCTCCAGAATGTGCTGGACCCAGAACATCACCTGGCACCAGCCATTGCGCAGAAGATGGCCGATGAAGATTTCCAGATACTCTTTATTACGGGCGTTGGCGAAGTCTATCCCTACATCCGTTCCCACAATGTACTCAATAACCTGCAAAGCACGGCCAAAGAGCACCCGACAGTAATGTTCTTCCCAGGCAAGTACACCCACTCGGCTACATCGGGCGCTTCCCTGGACCTTTTTGACCGTCTGCACGACGACAAATACTACCGAGCTTTTAACATCTACCACGTGGAGACGTAGGGGCATGAGCTTATCCGCCATCTTTGCCAAACCCATCGACCGCCCCATTGAAGGCGTCATCAAAGCCGACGACGAAGAAAGTCTGCGCACGGAAGTGGAGGAGTACGTCCTGACTCAGGAGGTACTCAAACGGCTGGACACATTCCTGCGCGCCTACAACGACTACGAGGGGGCCAACGGCGTCTGGATATCGGGTTTCTTCGGCTCCGGCAAGTCCCATCTGCTCAAAATGCTGGCCCTGCTTCTGGAAAACCGACCAGTCGATGGAACGCCTGTCCTGGAACTTTTCCGGCGCAAAGAGGAGCTAACGAAAGGCGCCTTCCTGCGCGCCGAACTGGAGAAGGCTGTCGCTATCCCTTCACGTAGCATTCTCTTCAACATCGACCAGAAAGCCGACGTGATCAGCAAGCAGCAGATCGACGCGTTGCTGGCCGTCTTTGTCAAAGTCTTTGATGAAATGTGCGGCTACTACGGCAAGCAGGGCCACATCGCCCGTTTCGAGCGGGACCTGGACAGCAGAGACCAGTACGCCGATTTCAAGCGGGCCTATGCTGCCATCGCCGGGCAGGAATGGACATTCGGTAGGGAGCAGGCTCTGCTGGAAGCCCACAACATTGCCCGGGCCTATGCCCAGGTGACCGGCGTGCCGGAGACGAGCGCGCAGGGCATTCTGGACAAATACCGGGCCGAGTACCGGGTCTCCATCGAGGACTTCGCCAACAGCGTAAACGCCTACATCGACCGGCAGGGACCCAATTTCCGTCTCAACTTCTTTGTGGATGAGGTCGGCCAATATATCGCCGACAATGTCAAGCTGATGACCAATCTGCAAACCCTGGCCGAAAGCCTTGCCACCCGCTGCCGGGGACGGGCCTGGCTGTTGGTGACCGCCCAGGAAGATATGTCCCAAGTGTTGGGCGAAGAGAGCAAACAGCAGAGCAACGACTTTTCCAAGATTCAGGCCCGCTTCAAAAACCGGATGCGCCTCACCAGCCAGGATGTGGAAGAGGTGATCCGTATGCGCCTGCTGCGCAAGAACGAGATGGGAGAGGCCCTGCTGGCCGCTGTCTATGACCGGCAGCACAACAATTTCAAGACGCTCTTCGACTTTGCCGATGGCGGCCAGAGCTACCGCAACTTCCGGGATCGGGAAAATTTCATCCGTACCTATCCCTTCATCCCCTACCAGGTCCCCCTCTTTCAGGCCGCCATCGAGAATCTCTCCGCCCACGACGCCTTCGAGGGCAAGCACAGTTCTGTGGGCGAACGCTCTATGCTGGGCGTCTTTCAGGAGGTCGCCAAGCGCATCAGCAACAAGGATATCGGCCAGCTTGCCACCTTTGACCTGATGTTTGAGGGTATCCGGGCGGCCCTGCGCTCCCAGATTCAGCGGGCCATCCTCACCGCCGGGAAGCAGTTGGACGATACCTTTGCCATCCAGTTGCTCAAAGCGCTTTTTCTAGTCAAGTATGTCAAAGAGTTCAAGGCCACCCCCCGCAACCTTTCTGTGCTGATGTACGATGCCTTTGACGCGGACCTGCCCGCCCTGCGCCGCCGGGTAGAGGAAGCTCTCAATTTGCTGGAACAGCAGATTTACATCCAGCGCACTGGGGATGAGTACGCCTATCTGACCGACGAGGAAAAGGACATCGAGCAGGATATCAAAGCCACCGAAGTGACCAATGAGGTGGTGGCCGAGGAGTTGGACCGACTGATATTCGATGTTGTCCTCAAGCAGCGCAAAATCCGCTATGACGAGAGCGGCCAGGACTACGCTTTCACCCGCAAACTGGACGACAAAGCCTTTGGCCGGGAGAACGAACTGGCCATCCACGTCATCAGCCCCTTCCACGAACACGCGGGCAACGATATAATCCTGCGCAGCCAGAGTATGGGCCGGGATGAACTGGTGGTGGTGCTGCCCGCCAACGAACGGCTGATGCGGGAACTGCTGATGTACAAGCGCACGGAAAAGTATGCGCGCCAGACCACCTCCATCGCCCAGCAGGAGTCGATCCGGCGCATTTTGCACGAAAAGCAGACGCAGAACAGCACCCGCCAGGCCGGGCTGCGCAAGCTGCTGGAGGAACTACTCGCCCAGGCGCGACTGATTGTCAACGGCCAGGAATTGATCAGCACCAGCAGCGAACCCCAGACCCGCATCATCAGCGGTTTCCACGAACTCCTGGCCCGTACCTATTCCAACCTGCGTATGTTGCGGGGGGTACACTACCGGGAGAGCGAAATCGGCACCTATCTGCGGCAACGGGCCACCCTCTACGGCAGCGACGAAGCCACTGTGGGCGAGGCGGAACAGGAGATACAGGCCTTTGTCCAGTCCAACCGGCGCAGCGGATTGCGCACGACAATGGCCGGGCTGGTCAACCGCTTCGAGCGCAAACCCTACGGCTGGCATCTGGCTGCCATCCAGTGCATCCTGGCCCGGCTGATTGCCCGGGGCCGGGTGGAGGTGCGCCAAGACGGGACCCTGCTGGAAGATCACGACACTTTGGAACGGGCGTTGCGTAACACCCACGGCCACGCCAATCTGCTCCTGGACCCACAGGTCGAATACACACCGGCCCAGATACGCGCCCTGCGTGACTTTTATGCCGACTTCTTCGACGGGCCGCCCACGGCCAGCGAAGCCCGCGGCCTGGCCCAGGAGAGCGCAACTGCCTTTGCCCGTCTGGCCGAGACTGTGGCCGACATGCACACCCGCGCCGCCGCCTATCCTTTCCACGCCGCGCTGGAGGGGCCCCTGACCCGCCTGCGCTCGGTGACCGGTCGCTCGTCGGATTTCTATCTGACCGAACTGCGCGGGGTTGAGCAGAGTCTCTACGCCGACAAGGAGAGTACGATTGGACCCCTGCGCAGCTTTCTGGACGGTTCCCAGCGCCAGATTTATGACGACGCCCTGGCCTTTCTGGGGGTGGAAGATGCCAACCTGGCCTATGTGGCTGGGGACGAGGCTCGGCAATTGCGGGAGATTCTGGCGGACCCGGCCTGCTACCAGGGGCAGCGTATGCAGCAGGCCAAGGCACTACTCGACAGCCTGCGGGCCAAGGTGGAAGAAGCCGTAGGACCGGAACGAGAAGCGGGGCTGGTCGCGCTGGCCGAACGCCAAGCGCGCTTGCGCGCAATGGACAAATTCGCTGCGCTCGATCCCAATCAGCAGGAGGTCCTGCTACAGCCCTTCACGGAAATCAGCAGGCAATTGCAGCGCCAGCGTCTGATCGCCGTCGTGCGCGATTTGGTGCGCCGTTTTGATGAGATGGAGTACCCGCAACTGCTCCGGCTGATGGACGATTGGCTGCGGCCTGTTCCTGCGCGGGAAACTGAGGACGGCGGCGATAGACCACCAGTTGTAGCCGATCCACCCATCGAATACGTCGCCCAACGCGCCCTGCGCGTGGAGTTC
>Ga0209702_10006580_pt1 | contig 14820 bp, 7 predicted proteins | sample FRY01_FD_187210 | JGI IMG/M metagenome (GOLD analysis project Ga0209702, IMG submission 187210) | Freshwater microbial communities from Lake Fryxell liftoff mats and glacier meltwater in Antarctica - FRY-01 (SPAdes) (version 2) | ecosystem: Environmental > Aquatic > Freshwater > Ice > Glacier... | reverse complement strand
AACTGCGACAAGAGACCAGTTTCCCAACCGGCATCAAAGGTGGGTTCATTTGTGCGGCGGGCATTTTCTGCGTGGGGAGTCTGCCTGTTTTTATCCTGACATTTGCATCGTTTCAGGTGTCCGCAGAAGTCATAGTGACCTGGATCGTACAGAATCTCTGTCAATATCTGGCTGCCGGAATCGCTCTCGGAGCAGTCGCCGATGGAGTAAAAGTTCGCTTAAGCACACAGCTGCCAGCCTCTGCGGGTGTCGTCTGGGGATGCTTGCTGCAAAAGGAGACTTTTCTAGACATCATTCGCGGTTGGTTGACTGTAAAAAACTCTGACACCTGGCCAGCAACACTCTTTATGCCAGCGACGACTTTCGTCATGCAGATTCGGCCGTTTGGCATCGGGCCAGCATCCTCACACAGCGTCCGCGTGATTCGGGTCGATCAAGCTGCCCGAGAAATCGAGACGGAAGAAAGGGGTCAGCTCGTGATCTCATGGAATCATCAAATGAGAGTGGAGACTTCGCCGGGGAATCAATCTCGCTACACGGATTGCATTCATCTGAACGCTGGCCTGCTGACGCCACTGGGCTGGTTATTCGCCTGCCTGTTCTATCGTTCAAGGCAGCGGCGATTGAGATTGTTGTTCACAAGGATCGCCGCGAGCCGCAGTAATAAATGATTTTTCAGCATTCTCCCCGGACCACGCGACTGCACGATTACGGTTTCGTCAGGGGTTCTGAATCAGAGGTTCCTGGGCGTACCAGGGGGCGCATCTCATCGTTGTGGCTCAAAGAACCGTTCATCGCTGTCCTCAGAGGTTGTAAGTCTTTGGCAGTTGGAGAAGTGAGATGTTGCGAATCGAACCTGAAGAATACCGAAGCCGCATTGAGTCTCTGCAGTCTGCAGTTCGGCAGGTGGGTCTCGACCTCTTTATCGTGTCGGCGTTCGAGAGTATTTACTATTTGACAGGCGCGGGATTTGAACCACTGGAGAGGCCGTTCTTCCTCCTTGTGCGTCCGAGCGGAGCTCCGAGACTGCTCGTCCCAAAGCTCGACCAGGAGCACATGAAGAAGGCGCATAACATTTCGGCAGAGAACATCCATACCTACTGAGGAATGGATATGCCGCTGAGAGTGAGCGCACGTATTTTACCGCCTCGCCATCCACAGAAGCGGCGCAGGCATTTAATGCGATGATGGAGGCTCGTCGAATTGCGTTCGAGTTGATTCGACCGGGGATGGCTTGCAGTGACTTGGATGGTCGTGTCCATGAGTTCCTGCGAAAAGAAGGCTATGGCAGCGAAGACCAGCGATTACACCGGACCGGACACGGTTTCGGTCTGGGCAATCACGAAGCCCCCTGGATTGCTGAGGGAAGCGAAGATCGCCTCGCGGAAAACATGGTTATCAGTATTGAACCGGGCATCTATCTGAAAGGAGTCGGCGGAGTGCGGCACTCGGACACAGTTTTAGTCACCAAAGACAGTTTTCGGCTTCTGACTCGTTGCCCAATGGACCTTGGCTCACTTGTCATTCGTAAATGGAAGCCACTGACTCGGACCAAAGGCTGGATGGTGCGTCGAGCATTGGGGCTGGCCCACAAGACGCGTCTGAAGAAATGAGGCAACTGATGGAAAGGGCGTCCTGCCTGGTGACGAGACACGGGATTTGCGATTCACAAAGAACTGCGGGGGATTCATATGAAACTGCGTCAATGGTGTTCGTGCAGCATCGCGGCCGGAATCACAATGTTTCTGGTTGGAGTTTTATTTCTTGTTCCATTCATTGCTTGCAAAGAAGCGACTTCGTGAGCTGCCAGTGTGAGTTGCTCGTGAGACGACGTGTTCATCATGTCGGTTACGTTGCTTGCTGCAGGAGTCCGTTTTGTGCGTGGTCGAAACTTTCGAGAACAGCGGAAGATTGTTACGGCCAAAGTGCTGGGCTTACCGAAAAAATCGTCGACATCGGCAGTGATGCGGACGGTGATCTTCGGGGTTGGTGAACCAACCTGAATTTTTTACCGCAGGTACAGAAACTCATTGCTGTTCAGAATGACGCGACAGAACGATGCCAGGCCGTAGTGGGCGACGAAGTCTTTGGCTGTGGCGATTTCATCTGGCTCTGCTTCACGGCCGAAGGCCATGCTGTAGACCATCGCTATCTGTTGATTGGTGTCGGCTCCTGCATCCCGAGTTACGCGGGCGGCGAAGTCGTCGGCCATGGCAAAGACAAGCGAATTGTTCATCAGCGACAAGGCCTGCAATGGAGTAATTGTTGTGGCTCGGTTCGGAGTGGTCGCAGATGGATCGGGGCAGTCAAAGGTGTCCAGAAACGGATTCCGACCGCCTCGAGGAGTGAACCGATATATCGTGCGACGATGGCCTTCTGCGGCTGTTTCCTCCAGCAGATTGTAGAAGTTGCTACCCTTGTACTTGATGTGTTCCACATCGCGATAACCGCGCCCGCCGATCTCGGGATTAAGCTGACCGGTGACGAGCAGGATGGCGTCTCGAATGGCTTCTGCTTCAATTCGCATCGGGGATTTTCGCCACAGCCGACGGTTGTCAGCGTCCACCTTTAACGCATCATCACGAGGAGCTGACGTCTGACGATAAGCGGCCGAAAGTACCATCAGTCGATGCATTGGTTTCAGTCGATAACCGACCTGCTGAAACGTTGAAGCCAGCCAGTCGAGCAGTTCTGGATGGCTGGGCCGTCCTCCGTTGAACCCAAAATCGCTGGGCGTTGCGACCAGGCCCTGTCCAAAGTGATAGTGCCACAGTCGATTAATCATGACGCGAGCAAACAGAGGATTGCCTGCATGCGTGACCCATTCGGCGAGCTTCCGTCGCCGATCTCCATCCAAAGCCATCGGTGCCAGCCCGAAGTCCGACGAAGCTCCCGGAATGGCAGACAACCCGGCTGGAGAAACTTCTTCCCCCGGCGTCCCGACGTCACCTCGATGCAGCAGACGTGTGGCGCCTGGATTCGTTGAGACGCAGGTATAGAGAACTCTGGATTCCGAACTGACAAGTGCGGTTCGCTCATTCTGCAATTGAGCCAGTTTGGTCGTTCGTGTTGCGTGAGTTTCACGCTGCTCGGCCGACAGTCGGGCAAAGATCTGTTTTTCGGAAACGTAGTTCAGATCAGAAGCACCCGCAGAAGCAGCGACCTCTTCAGGGGTCAATGCCCGATTGTGGAACAACGCGCGAGAAATTCGGCCGGCCAGCATTCGATTTCCGCCGGGCGGACCATGACGCAGTCCAAACACCAGCTGCGCACTTCCGGCAGCGTACTTCTGCAGATCGCCCGGTCGATAAGGCTCACCGTATGGCTTGCCGTCTCGGTAGCCCACAATGGTGCCGTCCACCTGATAAACGATCGCCACGTGAACAGGTCGACTGTTGGCTTCTGTTTCCGGCATTCCATTAAATGATGCTGTGCGAACGAACCCGTTGCTGCCGGACATCCATTTGGCCGGCTCCCGCTCACCAAACACGATGGCGTCAAATGTTGTGCCATCCAGAGTCTGCAGACTGATCGCCGCGCCGCCCGCCTGATTCAGAGTATCAAGCTGAACCCAGGCCTCCAGCGTCTTTTCCGCAACATCCACCGGAATCGGCATCGAAGCAACAAAACCATCTTTGCCATCGACGACCAGCAGGCTGTGGTCCAGTTTTGCAGCCCCGCTGGCTGATCCATCGAGATCGCCAATGCTGTCCGTAAGGTCGCCGTCAAATTCCCAGACCGCGAAGGCTTTCGGGGGCTCAGGTCCGGAAAAAATGCCCGCGTTTCGTTCGGCAATAATGGCTTTCCGAATGGTCTCCTTGATAGCGTCAAGTTCCTGACGAATCTCAACAAGTCGCGTGTCGATCTCTGCAATTCGCTGCTCCTGCTCGGATGTCATCGGCACCCTGACCGTACGTTCGCCATGAGTGACCCCGGTCAGCGTCGCGGCCAGATGGTAATAGTCCTTCTGCGAGATCGGGTCAAACTTATGGTCATGACAGCGAGCGCAGTTGGCGGTGAGTCCCAGAAATGTCTGACCGACGGCGCCGACAAGATCTTCCAGCTCATCCTGAGCCATCGACATGCGCATCTTGTCGTTGGCGGGCAGCGTGGTATTGTGCGGTCCCGCCACCAGAAATCCGGTGGCAGCGATTGCGTTCACATCGTCAGGAAAGAGCACATCTCCAGCCAACTGCAGCCGGACAAATTCATCGTAAGGCATGTCTCGATTCAGAGCATCGATCACCCAGTTTCGATACGGCCAGAAGTTGTCTCGCGGTTCGTCGTATTCAAAACCGTTGCTTTCGCCAAACCGAGCAATATCCAGCCAGTGTCTTGCCCAGCGTTCGCCATAGTGCGGAGATGCCAGCAGGCGGTCAACGAGATTTTCGTAAGCCTTGTCAGATGCATCTGCCAGAAATTCGGTGATCTGTTCAGGTGTCGGGGGAAGACCGAGCAGATCAAAACACAAACGCCTGATCAACGTGCGTTTGTTGGCTTCCGGAGAGCGTTCAAGACCTGCTTCTTTCAGCCGTGCATCCACAAACGCATCAATGGAAGGACGGCTCTGGTTGACCTTCAGCGGCTGCAGCGCCCACCAGTCCACGCCGGCTCGAGCCTCCGTTGTGAATCGAAACGGATCAATTCGTTCAGTGCCCCACTTTGCACCATCTGTAATCCAGACTTTGAGCAGAGTTTTTTCATCCGAAGTCAGCGGCTTCTTCGGCGGCATGGTGTCTGATTCCACGTGCTGCCACAGCAGACTTGCATCCGGATTCCGCGGCTCAATGACCACGCCCGATTCACCTCCGGCCATGGCCGAAGTGCGCGTGGACAGGTCAAGTTTGCCTTTCGCTTCTGCGCCTTCGTGACAGCTCAAACATCGCTGCACAAGCAAAGGGGCAATCTGATGGTCAAAGTTCGACACATCGTCGGCCTGTGTTGACCCACAATTTATGGCACAGTTTAAAATGAACAGAAAGCACAAACCACGCATCTCGTTGGCCTCGCCAATGACACTTCGATGACTTAGTGAACAATTTCTCAGGATAGCCACCTTCCGGCTCCGTGTCACTGAACATCTGCACTCAGACTGTGAGCGGTGAATCACTGGGCCTCACAGTTGGCCGAACCATAGATTTCGGTTAAACAGCGGGAAGATGACTGTCCTGTTCGTTTTCTCAGAAGGCCACATTCATGACCAAAAGAAGTTCTGTCATTCTGTTCTGTCTCGCCACACTCACGGTGACAACTCTGTTGAGTACAGCATCCCCGGTGATGGCCAATCCACCGGAAGGATTTGTCGCGCTGTTCAACGGAAAGGATCTGGAAGGCTGGAAAGGTTTGGTGGCGACTCCAGAAAAGCGAGCGGCCATGAAGCCCGAAGAACTGGCCGAGGCTCAGAAGAAAGCGGACGCCAACATGAAGGAACACTGGTCGGTCGTCGATGGCGAACTGGTGTTTGATGGCAAGGGCGACAGTCTCTGCACAATGAAAGATTACGGCGACTTCGAATTCTACGTCGACTGGAAAATTCTCGAAGGCGGAGACAGCGGCATCTATCTGCGAGGCAGTCCGCAGGTTCAGATCTGGGACACTACGTTTGAAAAGTACAAGCCGCTGGGAGCCGACAAAGGGTCAGGCGCTTTCTGGAACAATCAAACGCATCCCCGTTATCCGCTGGTTCTTGCCGACAAGCCATTCGGAGAATGGAACACGTTTTTCATTCGGATGGTCGGTGAAAAAGTGACGATCAAACTGAATGACAAATTGGTCACAGACGATGTGGTGATGGAAAACTACTGGGACCGCAAGAATCCGATTTATCCACGCGGACAGATTGAACTGCAGAACCATGGCAACACATTGTGGTTCAGGAACATCTACATTCGTGAGCTCGACATGAAGTAGACCATCGGATTTTCGCCTGAATGCTTTACCTGAGGATTCCCGCCATGTGTCGATCATTGCTTCGGCTTTTCGTTCTAATTGCATTCGGATCGGCACAAACGACGGTCTTCGCTGATGAGGCAAACCCAGCTGGACTGAAGGCAGGGGCGGCGATGGTGGACATCACGCCGACGGTCTTTCCTGTCATCGTCAACGGTATGGTAGAAGAACGCACGGCTGACAAAGCTTACGACGCTCTGATGGCCCGGGCTCTCGTGCTGGACGATGGTAACGAGCGACTCGCCATCGTGGTGGTCGATAACCTGATGATCACACGAGCCATGCTGGATGATACGAAAGAGCAGGCCAGTCAACTGACCGGGATCCCGACAAACCGCATGCTGATCTCAGCGACGCATGCTCATTCAGCGCCCTCCGCCATGCCGTGCCTGGGCAGTCGCGTCGACCCGGAATACGCTCAGTTTCTGCCGGGACAGATCGTTCGCAGCATTGTTCAGGCGCATGAGAAACTTGTGCCTGCTCAGGCTGGCTGGGCCGTAACGCCTGACGATCAGCACAATCATTGTCGGCGATGGATCTTTCGTTCCGATCGCATGACGATGGCCGATCCCTTTGGGCAACTGAACGTACGAGCTCACATGCATCCCGGTTATCAGAGTCTCAATCATATTGGTCCATCAGGACCAGCGGACACTGACTTAACCCTGCTGTCCGTTCAAACTCGCGATGGAAAACCGCTGGCGGTGCTGGGGAATTATGCGAATCATTACTACGGCGCGCCGCTGGTCTCCGGCGACTTTGCCGGCCGCTTTGGACTCAAGCTTGGCGAACTACTGGAAGCCACAAATCAGCAACCCGGATTTATCGGCCTCATGTCTCAGGGTACCAGCGGAGACAGTATGTGGATGGATTACAGTCGGCCAAAGATGGATGTCGGCCTGGAAGCCTATACGACTGCCATCGCAAAGATCGCCTTCAATGCTTATCAAAGCATCCGCCATGAATCGAACATCACACTGGCGATGGCCGAAGAAACGCTGAAGCTCAATCGACGTGTGCCTGATGATGCTCGATTGAAATGGGCGCAGGAGCTGGCGGCTCAGGTCGGTGACCGATTGCCGCGCGGCTGGTCGGAGGTCTATGCCTTTGAGCAACTGCGGTTACACGAAGACCCGACGGCCGAATTAAAATTGCAGGCGATTCGGATTGGCGATGGCGGGATCACTGCGATTCCCGATGAGGTCTATGGCATCACCGGGATTAAGCTGAAGAATCGCAGCCCGTTAACTCCCACGATGAACATTGAACTCGCCAACGGAGCTGAAGGATACATTCCTCCGCCTGAACAGCACAAACTTGGCGGCTACACAACGTGGGCTGCGCGCACGGCTGGACTGGAAGAGCAGGCCGAGCCGCAAATCGTGGAGACTCTGACAAGGCTGCTTGAAAAGGTCTCAAATAAACCGCGCAAGCCGACAATCGACGAACAGCACGCCTACGCAACGGCCATTGTGGAGTCAAAGCCGAAAGCGTTTTGGCGTCTGGGCGAGATTGAAAGTACAGTACACCCGTCGCTCCCTCGACGGGATTCCGCCGCGATGGGCAAATCCATCGACAAAGCAAATGGGCAAGCAGAAATTCCCGCCGACGGAGCGGCGGGTGTACGGTACGCCGTCGACGCAATCGGCAGTCACCATGCAGTTTACGAAGACGGCATCGCGTTCTATCTGCCCGGTCCACGAGGCAACGGTTTGAACCAGCAGCCGCGAGGAAACCGAGCGGCTCATTTCGCGGGCGGGCGAGTTGCCGCGAAAGTGCCGAAGCTCGGCGAAACGTATAGCGTCGAATGCTGGGTTTGGAATGGATTTCCGAACAGCGATCGAGCGGTCACGGGATACGTTTTCTCTCGCGGCCCGAATGCCGATCCAGGCGTGGCGGGAGATCATCTGGGCATTGGCGGCAATTATCTGAATCAGGGTTGGGATGGAAAGCTGCTGCTGTTCAACGGCAATGAACGTGATGAAGCGCTGGCGGGACGCACAGTTCTGGAAACTCGCACGTGGCATCATGTTGCTCTTGTGCGAAACGGGAAGCACGTGACTGTGTACCTCAACGGCAATTCAGAACCGGAGATCAACGGTGAACTGGCACCGACTTTCGCCGACAGCGAAGATCTCTTCCTTGGCGGCCGCAACGATCAAATGTTTGGACTGGAAGGGCGCATGGATGAAGTGGCCTTGTACGATCGCGCATTGACGGTCGATGAAGTGACGACTCATTATGCGGTTGCACAAGTTTCGCGTGAACCACAAATCAATGAAGTTGTTGCGCGTCCCGATACGCCGCCACTCTCACCTGAAGAATCCATGAAGGTCGCTCATGTGCGAGACGGCTTTGAGTTGCAGCTAGTTGCCGCAGAGCCACTTGTCATTGATCCCGTGGCGATTGACTGGGGAGCTGATGGCAAGCTGTGGGTCGCCGAAATGGCCGACTATCCGTCGGGTATGGACAACAACGGCAAGCCGGGCGGACGAGTTCGATTTTTGGAAGACAAAGACAACGACGGCCAGTACGAAACATCCACAATCCTGCTGCAGGATATTCCATTCCCAAACGGAGTCATGGCGTGGGGCAGGGGAGTGCTGATCACGGCGGCACCGGAACTGATTTATGCCGAAGACACCGACGGCGATGGCAAGGCCGATATTCGCAAGACGCTGTATTCCGGATTTCTTGAAGGCAACCAGCAGCTGCGAGTCAACGGCCTGCGCTGGGGACTGGATAACTGGATTCACTGTGCCAGCGGAAGTCATCATCCGGGCTACGGTGCCGAAAGTCAGATTTTGTCGCATGTGACCAATGAAAAGACAACGGTCGGAAGCCGCGACTTCCGCATTCGCCCTGATGAAGGTCTCATCGATCCTCAAAGCGGCCCGTCGCAGTTTGGACGGAATCGCGATGCCTGGGGCAACTGGTTTGGCGAACAGAACAGTTATCCCCTGTGGCATTATGTGCTTGAAGACCAGTTCATCCGCCGCAATCCGCATTTCGCTCCACCCGATCCTCGTCGACTGATGACGGAGTCGAACCCGCCCGTGTATGCAGCGGCTCCCCCGGAAAAACGGTTTCACAGTTTTGAACAGTCTGGACGGTACACGTCGGCGTGTTCGGGGATGGTGTATTTGGATGAGGTGTTGTTTGGTGACGCGCAGATAAAAACATTCTCAGGCCATTCCAAGTCCCCTCTCCCCCGCGCCGGGGGAGAGGGTCAGGGTGAGGGGGCCGCGGCTTTGGCTTCGAACGCGGCAGAACAAAAAGCCCCCTCATCCGGCCTAACGGCCACCTTCTCCCCCGCGGGGGAGAAGGGACGAATGGGGGGCCTTGAGACTCAACACGCCTTCACCTGCGAACCGTTCAGCAATCTGGTGCAACACAATCTGCTGATCGACGATGGTGTCAGCTTTCGACTGGAACGAGATCCAGCTGAAGTGGACAAGACAGACTTTTTTGCTTCGGAAGATCGCTGGTGTCGCCCTGTCATGGTTCGAACTGGTCCCGACGGCGCGCTGTGGATTGTCGACATGTACCGATATATGATTGAGCATCCTCACTGGCTGCCCAAAGAGGGACAGGATGAGCTGCGACCGTTCTTTCGATCGGGTGATGACCGAGGCCGCATCTATCGTATTGTGCCTCTGAGCCGCAAGGCGCTAGCCGCGGGTTCCGATTCGCCCGCAAGTCCGCCAACACCGCGCATGGACAACCTTTCCACAACGGAACTCGTCGCCCAACTTGAAAGCCCCAACGGCTGGCGACGTGATACGGCTCAGCGGCTGCTGGTCGCATCCAGGGATGAAACGGCTATTGAGCCGCTTAAGAAAATGGTCACCGACGGATCACGACCAACCGCCAGACTTCATGCACTGTGTACTCTGGAGGGACTCGAAAAACTGTCACCGGATCTCATCACTGCGGCACTGAAGGATGTTCATCCCGCGGTACGTCGCTGGGCCGTGCGACTCGCACCGACGGCAAATGTTCCGTTGAGTTCACTCGTGTCGATGATCGACGATCCAGACGCGAAAGTTCGCCTTGAACTCGCGTGTGTCGCGGGCCAACGTGGCGACGTTGCTGCCGCAACGATCCTCGGAGATCTGTTGCATCGAGACACAGACCCGTACCTGCGAGCTGCCATGATCAGCTCACTCAATGCCAACAATATCAACAATACGATCGATCGATTTGGGCACATTGTTCAGCAAGAAACATCGACTCTCGCACCGGACGTCACAAACATGCCGGGCTTCACCGCCAGCGACCGTGATGAACTGACCAGCGTGTTGTTCGAACAAGCGGCCTCTATTGCCAACGATGCTGATCTTGAACGGCTGTTGCTGCTGACAGTTGATGACTCCAGCGATCGGCTGCAGGCCTGGCAGTTGAAGAGCCTTGCGAGAATGCTTGATCGATTGCAGGCTCGAGGCTGGGTGGTGTCGGATCACATTTCAACTCCGCAGCACCAGAATCAAATCGCAGCCGCCTTCGTGATTGCTCGCCGGATGGTGTCTGATCCGGAGGTACATGAAATCCGTCGCGTGGCTGCCATTCCGCTTCTGCTGCGAGATGCCGATCATCCGGAAGATGAAGCGACGCTGCAAAACATGCTGACCCCGCAGACTCCAGGCTCGGTGCAGGAAGCCGTGATTCAGCACCTCGGCAGGCAATCGAAGGAATCAGTAGCGGAGATCATGCTGGCAGCCTGGTCTTCTCATTCGCCCTCCATTCGGTCGCAGATTCTGACAGTGCTTTCCAGTCGTCCGGAGTGGGTCATAAAACTTCTGGTGCAGATGGAGTCCGGTACCGTCGCCGCAGCAGAAATCGACGCTTCTATGAGACAACGATTGCTGACAACGCGAGGCGTCACGGTTCGTGAGCGACTGGAAAAAGCCTTCGCGTCCGGAACTTCGGCCGATCGCAAAGCAGTGACGGAGTCGTATCAGCCGGCGTTGAAACTGACCGGGGATGCAGCTCGTGGCGCCATTCTGTTTGGAAAAAAATGCACGACTTGTCACAAACAGGGAGGAGTCGGTTTTGAGGTAGGTCCCAACCTTGCTTCGCTGACGACACGCACACCGGAATCTCTCTTCACGGCCATCCTCGATCCCAGTGCGGCCGTTGAAGCAAAGTATCTGAACTTTGTGGCCGTCACCACATCCGGCCGCAGCGTGATCGGACTGTTGTCAACAGAAACCGGCAGCAGCATCACGCTCACGGCAGCCGAAGCAAAGACAGAATCTATTCTCAGAACCGAAATTGAAGAGCTGAGAAGTACAGGTAAATCCCTGATGCCCGACGGTCTCGAAAAGGATTTGAGCCCTCAGGATCTGGCGGATGTGATCGAGTATGTGAAAGGTCTGAAGCAGTAAGAAGAATGGAATCCATTCGAAGTCCGAACTGGCGTCATTCATGGTAGGGAACAGCTCCTGCCAGCAACTGAAAAAGACGCTTTAAAACGTCTGATCTTACTCTCTCACTTCCTGTTACTCCTAGTGCAACCAGTCGAGCTGTCATAGCTAAGGCTGATCAGGTTGACAACCCAGCTTGATTCCGAGCCTGCTCAGCCTGCCATGCGTTCAAAATTGCCTCAGGCTGACCAGTCAGATTGCTCAACCTGAGATACAAGCAGGATCAGCAGGAAATTTCGGGCGATCGCCGGTATAATTGCAGGATCTCAGAGAATTCCACAGAATCCTGCCCCAGTCAGACTCATCATGCCAAGAATTCAGCAACTGGATGCTCACGTTGTCAACCGCATTGCGGCTGGAGAGGTCATTGAGCGTCCGGGCAGTGTCGTCAAGGAGTTGCTCGAAAACAGCGTCGATGCTCTGTCGACGCGAATTGAAATTGACATCGTCAACGGCGGTCTGGACCTCATTCGAATTTCTGACAATGGTGAAGGCATCCATCCTGACGACATGCTTCTGGCCGTGACCAGTCATGCAACCAGCAAGATTCGATCGGACGCCGATCTGGACCATGTGGCGACGCTTGGATTTCGCGGCGAAGCTTTGGCGTCGATTGCTTCGGTGGCTCGTTTTCGGATTCGCACTCGACCTGAAGAATGTGTGGTTGGCCGAGAACTGGAAAGCCACGGCGGACAGATTGTCGTAAATCGTGACTGCGGCTGCCCGGCTGGCACCGTGATGGAGGTTCATAACCTGTTTTTTAATACTCCGGCACGGCGACGATTTTTGAAGAAAGCGTCGACGGAGTTTGGACATATTGCCGAGCAGTTTTCACGAATCGCGATTGCCAATCCAAATCTGCATCTCGTGCTGCGTCATAATGAAAAACTGGTTTATGAGTTTCCGGCGACTGCTGATGCGCTGGACCGAGTCCGTCGATTTTTGGGTAGTGAAGTGGCCGACCATTTGATTGCTGTTTCATCGGAGGCGGAACTCCCATCCGGCGAAATCATTCGGCTGTGGGGTTACGTTGGTGAGCCATCTCTGAATCGGTCGACTCGGAAGGATCAGTATCTTTTTCTGAACGGTCGATGGATTCAGGACCGCAGCCTTCAGCATGCTCTGAGCGAAGCTTACCGCGGACTGCTGATGGTGGGTCGACATCCCGTCAGCTTTTTGTTCCTGGAACTTCCACCGGCCATGGTGGACGTCAACGTGCATCCGAATAAAAGTGAAGTTCGGTTTCAGGACAGTCAGTTGCTTTATCGCCAGCTGCTGAAAACATTGCGAGACAAGTTTTTGACGCTTGAGTTCCGGGCCAACATTGAAGTCAATGGGGCAGGGCGGGCAGCGTCGAATGAATTGAAGTTCGATCGTCCCGCTCCCCGGCCAGCGGCTCAGAAGGAACTCGATATCTGGGCCACCCAGACAATCATTCAGCCGCCCAGGATCGGAGATTTTGCCAGATCGCCGGCCACCACCCTGAATCCTCATGGTCGGTCGTCAGCAAACGACCGTGCAGTGTTTACCAACCCGGCCGTGATTGCGGCACTTGCAGTCGAGCCGACTCAACCGCTCGCGGAACCAAATTCGCCTCGAGCCGAGTTTGCCACTGGAGTGCATTCCGGCACAGAAATCGATCTGGAAAACGGAGCCGAATCGCCTGGCCATTTGATCTCCGTTTCATCTCGCTCGGAACGCACTGACGACTGTGACGTCGATGCTGATACTGGGGCAAATTCGGAGACTGAAGCGGGCGGTGCCAGCGTATCGCCGGGCCTTCCGGAACCAAGTCCTCATTCCAATGAGTTCCGGGCCATTCAGATTCATGACTGCTACATCGTGCTCGCCAGTGACACTGGGCTGGAAGTGATTGATCAGCACGCGCTGCACGAACGCATCCTTTACGAGCATCTGCGAAACCGAATTCTTGCAGGAGGCGTGGAGCGTCAGCGACTGCTGATTCCGGAAACGATCGAATGTTCGGCTACGGAGTGCGTGGCCCTGCTTGAATCTCTCGATCTGCTCAAGGAGATCGGCTTTGAACTGCAGGAATTCGGCGGGACCACGATTCTGCTCATGTCACATCCAACTCTGATCCCCCGCGGCAATCTCATCCGAATCGTCAAGGACTTCGCCGAGCAGCTTCTTCAGAACGACGGCAAGATGACACGCCGCGATCTGCTGGACCACATGCTGCACACCATGGCCTGCAAAGCAGCCATTAAATCGGGCCACCGTCTGACGCCGGAAGAAATGCAGGAACTGCTTCGACAACGGCATCTGGTCGACGACTCTCACCACTGTCCCCACGGACGCCCCACGTCGCTCACACTCAGTCGCGACACCCTGGACCAGCAGTTCGGCCGACTCGGATAACAGCGGTTTTGAACATCAAAGGGGTCAGGCCTGTGTGTTGATACTGAGCATTACGCCTGCCAGTTGATGTCGAATCACGATCATCTGGTATTGAGACCGCTGGTGGATGGTGAGAGGGGTCGTTTTATGAGTTGAATTTGTGGCACGCACACGATGCGCTACCATACCCCTCTATCGCACCAGCGGCATGGGCCATGTTTATCATCAACGCTACAAGAATTTTCCGATTGAGGATAAGGAGCATTTCTTTGTCGTGTGTCGTTACTTGGAACGAAACGCACTTCGGGCTGGCTTCGTGAAACGTGCGGAGGATTGGCGCTGGGGCTCGCTGTGGCGTTGGCTGCAAAACCGGAACCCGAACCCAAACTATTGTCATCGTGGCTGTTGCCCAGGCTTCCCGGCTGGACGGCTCGCGTCAACGAGAGCATCACGAAAGAGGAACTGGATGCGGTTCGGCTGTCTGCTCAACGAGGCAAGCCATTCGGCAACGAAGCCTGGGTGGAATCGATGGCAAGACGGCTTAACCTTGAATCCACCAGGCGTCCTCGAAACCGACCACAAGTCCGTTTTCCACGGGATAAGGCTAACACACAGGCCTGACCCAATAGTGTTCGGCACGCCGCTTGCCTGCTTGTGGATTGTGACGGGAGCCTGGTTGATTTGCGAGTCGCGGAGTTCCGATGAGTGGCACCGGCGGGGCGTGATTTTTCAGAGCGCGCAGCAGCGAACGGCCCGACACGATTGAACGCGCGGGGGCCTACGTTTTGGCAGGTCTTAATTTTTCGATGTGCCGCTCCAGCTCTTCCAGCGACGCCCAGCCGGACATAGACAGGCAGATCATTTCAAACGTCCGCTTCGTCGGAGCACGCCCGGTGTAAATCAGAATCAGCAGGCACGCGATAATTGCCAGATACGTCTGGATTTCTACACCGTTCTGTCTTGTACTTAACAGATGGCGGCAGCCCAGCAACTGTTTGAACATCCTAAAAAATAGTTCTATCAGCCACCTTAAACGGTACCCCTCTGCGATCAGTTCCGCGGGAATTTCCAGCAGATCGGTGGCCAA
>Ga0209702_10006578_pt1 | contig 14826 bp, 11 predicted proteins | sample FRY01_FD_187210 | JGI IMG/M metagenome (GOLD analysis project Ga0209702, IMG submission 187210) | Freshwater microbial communities from Lake Fryxell liftoff mats and glacier meltwater in Antarctica - FRY-01 (SPAdes) (version 2) | ecosystem: Environmental > Aquatic > Freshwater > Ice > Glacier... | reverse complement strand
ATCATGGGACGCAGGAGCGGATGCCTGCAAAAATCCACCGCCCTGTTCCGAGGTCGAAAGACCGAAATCGAACCTCACCCTTGCCACTAAAATCCAAGCAGAACCTTAATTTGGCGTTCCTTATGGCTTACGCCTCGTTCCATCCATGAGCATCCTGCACGCTCAACATGGCGCTGAGGATACCGTTCCAAGTCTCAGGCTTCTGCATCACGGAATTGGGGAACATGCATCCGTCCCAACAAATGTGTTTGCACGTGCGCAGTACATCGCCGTGTTCATCACGCAACCAAAATCCAGCATCATGCGAGATGTCCAGTTTTCCGTTCGGATCATTCGGCAAACAGTGTCGTCCCGTCTTGTCGTGGCTGCCCGTGCCGTGAACCGTCGCGTCGTTTTGGGCGACGTGGAAGTCGATCGTCCAAGGACGCAGTTCGTGCGTCAATTGCTTGAGCGCCTCGTTCTTTTTCGCCGTGTTGCTCCAGTCGAAATCAGCCGGAAGCAACGCGTCTTCAGGAGCGTTGTAACCGAGCAGATAAAGCAGCGTGTGAGCCATGTCCGCTTGAAAACCCAAACGCTCGGGATGCCCCACTCGCGTCAGCAAGTCAACCATTTGTTTCCACGAGTGCATCCCGCCCCAGCAGATTTCGCCTTCGGCGGCGAGCCGCTCGTCGTACTCTTCGGCGATATCACAGGCCGCTTTGAAGGTATCCGCGATTTTCGATTGATTCGCCAATGGATCCGCCATCCATTCGCTGACCGAAGTCGCGCTGTCTAGACGCACGACGCCGTAAGGACGAATGCCGATCTCGCGGAGCCGACTGGCGATCTGACAACCCTTTCGAACCTGTGTCAAAAACGCTTCGACCTGCTCCGGCCCACCAGCGGCCGAACCGCCGCCGGTCGGTGGCCATACCGGCGCTACGACGCTGCCGATCACCAAACCGCGGCTTCGCACTCGGTCCGCCAAGTCTTCCAACTCTTGATCCGTCGCATCAATCGATACGTGCGGATCAAACAAGAACAAGTCAACACCGTCAAACTTGCGCCCATCCACCTCGGCGGCAGCGGTCATGTCCAGCATCGTGTCGAGGTCGATGATCGGATCATTGTCCTCACCTCCCTTGCCGACAACGCCAGGCCAACCTGCGTTATGAAGTTTAGGAAACGCGTTAGGATGTTTTGCGGAAACGTTAGAGCTAGACATGGAATTTTCCGTGACGACGAGTGCGGTATGAGTTTCAAGACTAAGGATCAGACGGGAAAAAAGCGTCACTCATTTCCCGCTCATTGCTAAGCGAATTAGCTGCCAGCCTTGGGTAAGTTGCTGTGAACACCGGGCCCGAAATATCGCAACCCGACGAGAGGTTCGGTGCCGGTGTTTTCAACGTCCACACCTTTGGTTGCGGCCGTGTGGCTGATGAAAACTTCGTCTGTCGTGTTTTGGCCAAAGCGGATCATTGCCGGGGTCTGCAGATCAAGCGATCCGATACGGCCTCGACCTTGAACCGTGATCCACGAACTTGCGCCCGGATCCTTCAGCACGCATTTCGCACCCGGCTGAATCGTCAGTTCTTTGGCGCTGAATAATTGCTCGCCGTCGACGGTGCCGTAAACGATCCACAGGTCTTCAACCCCATCGCCGCTCTTCGCTTCGTCGCGGATCGGTTCCAAGTAGTTTGAATTTTTGAAGTGCGTGTCGACGTTCTTGTCCCAATCAAGCTGGCCGACGATGAAGTCAAGGTCTTGGTGCTTTTCTTCAGGCATGTCTTTGACCAAAAGCGACCAAGGCACGTAGCGGCCTTCCACGATCGATTGATACATGCCGAACACGTCACTGCCCCACTGTGGCTCGTAAGTGCAAAGCGAACCCGGTGCATGCAGCACGCCTGGAGGAATCAACCAACCCGTGCCTCGCTTCAAACGATAGGCGCGGCTCAGATCAAGGATGCCGTTGTCACCTTCGTTCCAGTTCTCCAAGCACCGACGAACGTCTTCGGGCTGCGTGCCAGGTTCCAGACCCATAAACGTGTAAGCGAAGTTGTTGTCGACGTTGTTTAGTTGCGGCGGGAAGTAATAGCTTTCCGGCTTACCTTCCTGTCCAACCAACGCCGCATCCTCAAAGCTCTGGTGCATGTGGTGCGGGATCGGTCCCATGTTGTCAAAAAACTTTGAGTACACAGGCCATCGCTTGTACTTGTCATAAATCTTTGAACCGACCAAATCGCTGCCACGCTCGGCGACGGCATCGCGGAGCAAAAACTTCTTGCCCTCGAATAAGCAGAAGCTCAAGCCTTCATGCCAAACACGGCCTTCGTTCGCCGCTTCGGTCGTGCTTCCAAACCAGCGTTCATCGATCCCACCGCGGTCCGCACCGAATCGGTAATAATCGCTTGGATGCAACTTGATGCGACGGCCCGGGTGCAAAAACGAACGGGGAACCCAGGTGGGCGTCAGTCGAAGCAAACCGCCGCCAGCGTCCATCGCGGAGTCGAGCAGACCTGAAACACTGTCACCTTGAATCAAGCCTTCATCGAGGCGAACGCTAGACATCAGAAAACTCCGGGTGTGGTTGGCACATGGGGGATAACCTCTCGCCACAGAATCGTGGGGCGAAGGTGTTGAAGATTCGACACAGGGGATGTTTTATTGCCAACCGCGAAGGGTTACAAGAATGCCTTCGCCGCATTGACTAAGCTGCAGGAGTTGCCATGACCACCGAGATCCTTTGCTACCGACCGCTCGATCAGTCACCCCTTTTGGTTCGCTGGGCCCCGAAATCGTCGCTTGCGGGCGATTACAAGACTGGCGCGGGCACTGTCGTGATCCAGCACGGGCACCTCGTCGGCGGCAAATCCGAGGGCGTCGAGATTATTTTGGTGGATACCGGAGCGAGCCGCACATTACTGCTTCCTGGCCGCGGAATGGGCATTTGGAAACTCTGGGCCGGGGGCATCGAATTTGGCTGGACTTCGCCCGTTGACGGCCCCGTGAACCCGTCATTGGTCCCGGTCATGGATCCCGACGGTTTGGGGTGGCTGGAAGGTTTCGATGAACTCGTCGTCCGCTGCGGGTTGGAAAGCAACGGGGCTCCTGAGAAAGATGACAAGGGCTCGCTGCGTTATCCGCTGCACGGCCGGATCGCGAATCTGCCGGCGCGAGATCTTCACGTTGAAGTCAATCCAGAAACCGGTTGCGTCGAAGTCGTCGGCGAAGTTCTCGAATCCAAACTGTTTTTCAAACGTCTTCGGTTGCGCAGCCGCAGCGGGTTCTATGCCAACTCATCCGAGGTGCAGATTACCGATGAAGTCACAAACGATCGTTCCGTTCCCGCGACCATGCAGCTTCTCTATCACATCAATGTCGGTGAGCCGGTGCTTTCAGACGCTTCGACGCTCGACATCGCCTGCAACGAACTGGTTCCAAAAGATGCCTTGTCCGCGTCCGAGATTCCGTCTTGGAACCAAATGGGACCGCCCCAGGTCGGCTATGGCGAGCGAGTTTATTTCATCGACCCCAACGTTGACGAGTCGAACTGGGCGACGGCGATCTTAAGTAACGCCGAACGCAATCTCGGGCTTGCCGTTGGTTTTGATACCCGCACGCTGCCTCATTTCATCGTTTGGAAAAATACGGCAGCAAAGGAGGACGGTTACGTCGTCGGTCTGGAGCCCGCGACCAATCTTCCTAACCATCGAACTTTTGAAGAATCGCAAGGACGAGTCGTCACACTTGCTCCCGGTGAAAGCAAAGTGTTTCAAGTCAAGCTGCATCCGCTCACAACTCCTGACAGCGTTGAAGAACAACGCTCACGGATTAAACGGCGATCCGAATGGGCGAGTCAGAAAGTTTCCCACTCGCCAAAGCAAGGCTGGACCGCTGGCATTTAGCCACCGCCAGCATTTGCGAACCGCCGACGCTTAAGCAGGCTGCTTCGCCTTTTTCCGGTTGGTCGGGCGGACTGCAGGCGCATCCGCGGGGGCTTCCCCATCGAACGGTTTGTTGCCGTGGGCCTTTCGCGAAGTGGGTTGGTCGTCTTTGACTTCCACTTTCAATCGCGCCAGCTCGGTTGCCAATTCCTTCACAGTCCCTGCATACGCGGGATCGTGATAGAAGTTCTTGACTTCCAAAGGATCCGCTTCCCGGTCTAGCAACTCCCAATCATCGACGTCCGGCGTGTAGTAATGCACCAGCTTGTAACGATCCGTGACGACGCCGTAATGCGGACGCACTCGATGAGGAACCGGGAATTCATAATAGTGATAATAAAGGCTCTTGCGCCAATCGGCGGGTGTTTGCCCTTTGAGAATCGAGACCAAGCTTTCTCCTTGCATTGATGGCGGTGCAGGCTGCCCGGCCATGTCGAGAAAGGTTTCTGCGAAGTCGATCAGCGAAACGATCTTTTTATTTTCGGAACCCGGCTTAGCAACGCCTGGCCAGCGAACCAACAGCGGCGTCTTCAGCGACTCTTCAAAAATCCATCGCTTGTCAAACCAGCCATGTTCACCCAAGTAGAAGCCTTGATCCGAGGAAACGATGACGACCGTTTCGTCTGCAATCCCCTCGCTTTCTAAATAATCCAGCATCTTTCCAACGGCTTCATCCACCGCTTTGACGCAGGCAAGATAGTCATGCATGTATCGGTTGTATCTCCAACGCACCAAGTCATCACCCGACAAGTTAGCCTTAGTGAACGCTTGGTTGCGTGGACCGTAATATGCCTCCCAAGCCTTGCGTTGGTCCGCGGTCAAGCTTGGAGGAGCGATCAGCTTCGCATCCTTGGGTGTGAACGTGCGATCAATCCCCATGTCATGATCGCTGATCGCTTTGCTACGCCCGGCGTAATCATCGAACAACGTCGGCGGCTCGGGATAGACGCGATCCTTGTCCCAGCCGAGGTGACGAAGCGGCGGATCCCATTCGCGGTGGGGTGCTTTGTGTTGTGACATCAACATGAATGGCTTGGAGCGATCGCGTTCCTTCAACCAATCAATCGACAAGTCGGAAATGATGTCGGTCACATAACCTTCGCGTTTGACTTGCTCGCCACCCTTAATCATCGGCGGGTTGTAATAGATGCCTTGGCCAGGCAGGATGTCCCAGTGATCAAAGCCAACGGGATCAGAACCCAAATGCCATTTACCAACGATCGCGGTCGAGTAACCCGCGTTTTGCATGAGGCTCGGGAAGCTTGTTTGAGAGCTGTCGAAACGACTGTTGCTGTTGTTGTAGAAACCGTTTAGGTGCGAGTACTTGCCCGTTAAAATCGTCGCACGACTGGGGCCGCAGATCGAGTTTGTGACCAAGCATCGATCGAACTTCATGCCTTCCTTCGCGACCCGGTCCATGTTGGGCGTCTCGAGCAACTTGCGTTCGTCACCGTAGGCGCTGATCGCTTGGCAGGTCAAGTCATCCGCAAAAATGAAAACGATGTTCGGCGTCTTGGCATCGGCGGCCGAGGCGTTCGGCAAGGTGAGCGAATCGACAACAAACAAGACAATGCTTGAACAGATGATTGCGAAGTTAAGACATCGCATGAATAGATTCCTTGAAGGCGATGGCAACGAGCGGCAGTGTGGCGATCAATCGCTACAATGCCGGTGCGAAGGGATTTCGGCATGAGCTCCGATTGTGACCCGTCGCGGCGTCATAATCAACCGTCAGCCAGGTGATCCCAATGGATAGGAACTCAAAGACCATTCACGAAAGCGTTCAGTCGCAGTACGCATCGGTTGCGCGTAGTTCGCTTAACAACGACTCCACCGCAGTCCGGTCGGTGGCCGAAGCGTTCGGCTATTCGGCGGAAGATCTCCGATCGCTGCCCCCTCAAGCTAACATGGGGCTGTCGTGCGGCAACCCAACGGCAACGGCAGCGCTGCGTGAGGGTGAAGTCGTCGTCGACCTTGGTTGCGGAGGCGGATTGGATGTTCTACTAGCCGCCAAACGCGTCGGGCCTTCCGGGAAATCGATCGGCATCGACATGACTCCCGACATGCTTGATCGAGCCAAAGCGGGGGCGGAAAAAGTGGGCGCATCCAACGTCGAATTTCTCCTTGCGAACATCGATCAGATTCCGCTCGCCGATAATTTCGTCGATTGCATCTTGAGCAACTGCGTCATCAATTTGGCGCCCGATAAGCCCGCGGTGTTTCGCGAAATGCTGCGAGTGCTTAAGCCTGGGGGACGGCTCGCGATCAGCGACATTGCTCTGCGGCGTGAGCTTCCGCCGGAGATTGCCGAAAGCATGGTCGCCTACGTCGCTTGCTTTGCCGGAGCCATGATGATTGACGAATACAAACGGCTATTAGAAGAAGCCGGATTCAGCGCAGTGGCGATTCGCGACACGGGCTCTGACTTGAATGTGTATTCGCAGACCGGTGCGTTTGGTTGTTGTTCACCCACCAACGAAGCTTGCTGCGAACCGTCGGTCGTCAGCCTTGGCGGGTTGCCCGCAGCCTTGCCTACGGTGAAGCCCATGATTGAATTCGACGCCAATGAGTATGCCGCCAGCGTGCAAATCTATGCAGTGAAATCAGCGTAAGCCTGGTAAGAACGTGACCATCGGGTTGTGGTGCGTCCCGTTCATTGGAGACGAGAACTGAGCATCAATCTTGGCTTGATTCGAGCTGCCTGATGCGTTGCTGAAGTCGTTCTACTTCTCGCATCAATTCGGCAACGCGTTTTCGCTCCGAACCCGTCAGCGGTTCGCTGTTTAGTGGATCTTCCTCGGTCACTTTTCGTAAGGGCGGTGGCAGAAGTTCCGCGTCACTGATTTCTTTTGGTTCGGACCGTTCAGCAGAATGGAGTGAAGGTGGATCGGTTGGCATTGCCTGGGTATTTGGCAAAAGAGCGGACTCGATATCGCGAGCTTGCAACGACTCGTAATCGGATGGGATCACGGGGTCGAAGCCACGCAAAAAAGGATCGTCATTCGTTGTGTTTAAAGGGGCGGCATCACTGGCTTGCGATGGCGCCGCCGAGTCGCCGCCGCCCAACCAACTTCCAACCGCTTTCCCAATACCACCCAGCGTGGATGGTTCTGGCTGGGCACCGCCGGTTGCGACGCCGGCATCGGGTCGATTGCCTTCTGTTGATGTACCGAGCAAGCCTGCCATCGATTGAATATCCGCGTAGGTGGACTCGTCCAGCGTGCCCGAACGATCCGCCATGACGGCGGTCGTTGCGAATAGATTTTTGTTACGAACATACTTCATCTGCACCCGATCACCGGGCGCGAGGGACGAAAGGAAGGCGAGAAATTGCTCAACATCGGAGACGACCCGGCCGTTGACGGAGACAATGATGTCACCCGCAATCAAACCTGCGGCTTCGGCACCGGAACCAGGAGCGGTTAGGACGACGGCAGCACCGCGCGTGGCACGGGGCGGACGACCAGGCACAAAAACAGGTGGAGGCGTTTCAACACGAACGCCCAATCTGCTGCCAGGCTCCATTTGCTGAGTCGACGTTGACGCTGCGTTAGAACGTCCGCTCACGGGCGCTCGACGAATGTTTTCTTCACGCTGAGATTGTGACTCGATCGGACGACGGGCCGCGCCTGGAGCGTTGTAGTTGGAGGTTGAAGGCAACGCGGAACCGGGCAACGCGGAACCGGGCGGGCGGGTCAGATCAGGTCTGAATGCAGGGCCCCCTGGTGGAATGCTCCGTGCCTCGGGAAGACGTAACTGCGCACCTTCTCGAAACTGCTCTCCAAGTCGGCGAAGGAGCCCTTGAGACCGTGCGTCACTGGTAGAAAGCGACAGGATGATCAGCGCGGGTGTGCAAAAAATAAAACGCTTCAAAGTGACTTTCACGATCGGTTGGACGAGCAATCTGTCAGCGGTCATCGTGCGTTCACTTTGAATAAAGGTTCTTTCTGCCACATCGGATCGCCCTGTCAGCGGACCGCTGTTGCTCGTGATCGCGACCGCGGTACGTTGGGATTCTAGCCGGTTTCATCGTACGGGATCGGCTTCGCGAAGGAACACTAACCCGAGATGCAATACATGCGCCAATCGAATGCGTCGGTACGTGATGTTCCACCTGCAGAGTTAACGGCCTGTTTGCAATGGTTGCTACCCCATGTCGCACCACCACGTGCCCACTGGATCGTGGCACAAATCGCGGACCGAGTCGGGCGAAAAAGGCTGGCGGATATTGTCTCCGTTGAATCACGATTGAATGGGCAGGTTACCGGTGCCGCGATCACTCTGTTGCAACCGTCAGCGGCCGCGACATTATTGGCCATTCACGACGACAATAGGCTGCCCGAAGGTAGGTTTGCTAGAGAATCTGCGGTCTTGAATCGATTGCTGGAGCGTCTTGGACCCTCAGGTGTGCGGTTTCTGCAGGCATCGGCGGATTCGTCGGAGGATGCAATTGCCTTGAAAGACCTCGGTTTTGAGGAGATCGCCCAGTTGGTGTTCCTCGTCTTGGATGCTGAATCCATGATGCCTGCACCGCCGCCAAGCATTGAAACTACCATCGAGTTCAAAGTTGTGGGACATGACGAACGGTTGCTGGAGATCGCCTGCGAGGTCGCGGCGAGATCATTTCTTGGCACGCAAGACTGTCCTCGACTCAGTGAATTTCGCTCGGCAATCGAAATTGTAAATGGTTACAAAAACGCAGCGACTTTCGATCCAACCATTTGGCGAATCTTAATGTCGGAGGGAGAACCGGCCGGTTGTCTGTTTCTGACGGCTCATCGCGCAAGTCCAGAATCTCCCGAAGATAAAAATACCCCTTCTGGTGTAATCGAGATTGGCTACATGGGGCTAGTGCCGGAATGCCGGGGTATCGGCCTTGGGAAGCGGATTTTGGCCGAGGCGTACCAGATCGCTCGGGGCAGGAACGCCGCGAGAATGGTATTGGCCGTCGACAGCGAGAATTCCCCGGCCCTGTCGCTTTATCGACGTCAGGGTTGGATCGAAGCGTCGGGCGAATCGGTCTGGGGGATGAGGATTTGTTCGTAAATTACTGGGGAAAAAACGGATTGTTCGCCGCTTGGATTGCCATGCTCTTAAAACCGATGACAGCTTTTCCACGCGGTTAGAAAGTCGTCACGACCCTATTCAGCGGCCTTCTGATGAAGAAAATGTAAACGCTTATCGCGTATTGTCCGAGGTTTCCTAAAGTCGTCGATGAAGTCGACTTTAAACCTGTTTGACAGCAATGCTAGCTGACCTAGAATCTGGGCCTCACGTCACAGGACGGGGTGATGAGGGGAGGCTTTGATGCCGCCCAGCGGAGCTTGGTCGGCGGTGTTTTTAGGCGGTATGAGACTGGTTAACGGTTTCAGCTTGTCACACCGGAGAAGTCACCATTCTCGGCCCACGTTTCCCCAGATTCCGTCACTTTTTGTCGCCGCTAAAAATTTCCACGAGGGAGGTTGGTGCTACCGGTATGCCCGCGTTGCATCGAGATACCGAAAACACGGATGTTATCGGAAAAGTCAAGGAAGCGTTGATTCAGCGGATCGGTTCCGAGCGTTACGGATTATGGTTTGAGCAAACCGTTGGGTTTCGTCTTGAATCGGACGCCGTCGTGGTCGAAGTCGCAGGCGACTTCGCGCTACATAGGCTGCGAACGAACTATTTCCGCCATATCGAAGCCGCAGCGGCCCAGGCTGTCGGTCAGCTTGTGATTGTGCGGATGGAATTGCAGGTGGATTGCAAAGCGATTTCCGCCGATACAGAACAACCAACGCGATCGACAACCCAAATTCGAAAAACGGCCCACCCGATTGAGCCTGCTCTGCCTTTGAAGGTAACCCGAGAGATGGGTGAGTCGAAATTAGTGAATAGGCGCGTTGCAAGGCCGTCGGCTCGAACGGAACCCGTCCGCGTCGGCAGCTTTCGAGCCAAGGCGATTGACTCTCGTCCTGCACGGCCTGGAACTGTTCAAAATGCAAGCACGGCGACCGCTGTGGCGGAACCCTCCATTACCAACACACAATCCCAGGGCGGTGCAATGACATTTGCGAACTTCGCGCCCGGGACCAGCAACCAACTCGCTCGCACTGCCGCACAACTGCTTGGGGAACAGCCGAGCGAGTCGGCGCCAATCTGTTTTTGGGGTGCGACGGGCACGGGCAAAACCCATTTGCTTCACGCGATTCGGCATGAACTGCGTCATCGCCATCGAATGCAGCGAGTCATCCTCCTCTCAGCCGAAGATTTTACGAACGACTTTCTCGTCGCAGTTCGCGGTGCGGGATTGCCAGCATTTCGCAAACGTTATCGCGACGTGGACGCATTGTTGATCGACAACATTCAATTCTTTGGCGGTAAGAGCGCAACGCTTCGCGAAGTGCTCTATACCGTCGACACGATCGTCTCGCGTCGTCGGCCACTGGTCCTGGCCGGTGATCGACCGCCGATGGAAATCGATGGGCTCAGCACCGAGCTTGCCGGTCGAATGTCCAGCGGCTTGGTTTGTGGGCTCAACCCGCTAGAAATTGAAGTGCGGCGAGAATTGCTGCGTCGTGAGTCGCTGCGAAGCTTCATTCCGTGGGATGAAGAAACAATAGAAGTGCTGGCGATGCGGATCAGTGGCGATGGGCGATTGATCCAGGGCATCGGTCGGCTGGTTTCGACGCTGCAGCGAATGTATCGACGGATGCCGACGATGCAGGAGATTGTTCGTGAGGCGGGCGATCTGCTGCAGCGGGGCCCGCGAGTGGTGGCGCTTGCTGACATCGAAAAGGCTGTCTGTACCGCGTTCAATTTGCCCGTCGGGGAACTCCGCGGCGAAGTGAAGTCTCGAAACGTAAGTCAACCGAGAATTCTGGCAATGTATTTGGCTCGTCAGCACACCAGTGCCGCTTACAGCGAAATTGGGCGATACTTTGGCGATCGTAATCACAGCACGGTCATCGCGGCTTATCGTCGTGCCGAAGGTTGGTTGAAAACGAATCAATCGCTGGGCGGCCGAGGGCCTCACGGCGTGAACGTTCAGGAGGCGATCGACACCGTTGAGAACCTCCTTCGAATCGGTTGAAACATCACTTGTGCGTTCACCCGAATCCCGCCAGTAACACGGAAGAATGCAAACCGGGCGTGGCTTGTCATCTTTTATAAAACCCACACACGGAGGCCGACATGATTGCAAACGGCAATAACGAAGACGGTGATCGTCGCAAACGCAAACCGCGAAAAACGCCCGTCAGTGAAGTGCTCCAGCGACAACCACCGTTTGATCTTGAAGCTGAAATGGGTGTGTTGGGAAGCATCCTTCTGCTGCCTGAAGTGTGCGACGACCTCGCCTCGTTGCTTCGCGCCGATGACTTCTACGATGACGCAAACCGTTGCTTGTATCAGCACGTTCGTGACATGTATGACGGTGGCGAAAAGATTGACTCGACCTTACTCGTCTCGCGTCTCCGCACCGCAGGCGATTATGACAAAGTCGGCGGCTTGGCCTACTTGGGACGCTTGAGCATCGCGGTTCCCAATGCTGCCCACGCGGCGTACTACGCTCAAATCGTGAATCAGAAAGCGACCTATCGAAAGCTGATCGAGGCGAGCACGGAAATCCTTCGTGACGCTTACGAAGCGCAAATGGATTCTCGTGAATTGGTCGCTCAGGCGGAGCAAAAAGTCTTTGCGATCATGGAAGGTCGATCGACGAAGCACGCCGCGAGCATCAACGACATCCTGCATCAGTCGATGGATCGGATGGAAGCGAGGATGAGCGGCACGTATGTCGACGGCGGCTGCGAAACCGGGTTTGCTGACTTCGACACCATGACCGGCGGACTGCACAACGGTGAGCTGCTGATTTTGGCGGCGCGTCCCTCGATGGGGAAAACGGCGCTGGCGATGAACATCAGCGAAAACGTCGCCTTACAAAACCAGCAACCGACGTTGTTTGTCAGTCTTGAAATGTCGGGCATCGAGCTGGCGGACCGAATGCTCTGTTCCCTCTCACGCGTCAACGGGCATAAGCTGCGATCAGGAACGATCAGCCAAGAAGATCAGCAGCGATTGATTCAGAAAGCGAACGAGATCAGCAAGTCGCCACTTTACGTCGACGATTCGCCAAGCCGAACGGTCAGCGAAATTGCGGCAGCGGCTCGTCGCATCCAGCGCCGCATGGGCGGGCTGAGTTTGATCGTGATTGATTACTTGCAATTGATCGAGCCGGACAATTCACGCGACCCGCGCCAGGAGCAGGTCGCGAAGATCGCACGACGACTGAAGGGGCTTGCTCGTGAAATGAAGGTGCCCGTTCTTTGTTTATCGCAACTCAATCGGCAAGCGGAAGAAGGAAAGGATCACCGGCCACGACTGAGTCACTTACGCGAATCCGGGGCGATCGAGCAGGATGCGGACGTGGTCATGTTCGTCCACCGCGAAGAGTACTACCATCGCGGCGAAGACAAAGCCCAATACGCCGGACAAGCGGAAATTATTATTGCGAAGCAGCGTAACGGTCCCGTTGGCGAAGTGCCGCTGACATGGGAAGGTGAGTACACTCGATTCCTTGACCGTGCGCCGGATCGCCACAGTGAGTTCGATGACTACAACAACTTCTCCGGCGCGGGTGGCTTTTAATCGACCATCCATTCCATCCACCCTCACGACGACAAGATTCATTCATGACGACCTATCCTTCGCTTCGCATTGCCGTTGGCGGCGATCATGCCGGTTTTCCGCTTAAAAAGGTCGTTGTTGAACTGCTGGGCAATCAAGTCGAAAAGCTGATCGATTGCGGAACGCATGACGAATCAAGCAGTGACTACCCAGACTTCGCCGAAGCCGTCGCTCGCGAAATCGTCACCGGCAAAGCGGATCGCGGCATTTTGGTTTGTGGCAGCGGCGTCGGTGTCAGTGTCGCGGCAAATAAAATCAAAGGCATTCGCGCCTCGATTTGTCATGATACTTACTCCGCCCATCAAGGCGTCGAGCATGATGACATGAACGTTCTCTGCATCGGTGCACGGGTCATCGGATCGGAACTCGCGTTCGAAATCATCCGCTCGTTCTTAGGCGCGAAGTACGTCCCCGAGGAACGGCATGCGCGGCGATTGGAAAAGATGCTTCGCCTCGAAGCCGAAGGGCTTTCAAAGTCATCCCCAAACTGAAATCATCAACTTCGTGACCTCGCTCGCAGCAGGCAAGCAGGGTGACAGAGTGAGTCGTTACGACGATTCCGCTAGCAGGGTTTCAACGTAGCCACGCATCTGCTTTTCACCGAGATTGCCTTGCCAGTTCATCTCGCCCTGCCACCGGGCGTGAATATATCCCTGCCGATCGATCAAATAAATCGAATGGGCCATGGAGGAATCGAATGGATAAAATCCGAATGCCGCGCGGTTAAGCTTAAATCACTTTAGGTAGCCATCGGTAAGAATTGCTCTCACAGCGGGTAGTGATAGCAAAAGAGGATAGCGTATTGCGCGGCAACAAAGCTTACAAACACGACCGAGCCTCGCTCTGATGGACTAAATCACCAAACCCAGTTCATTAAAACAGGAGCTCAGTCCTGTCCCTCAAGTCTAACTGGTCATTGGCCGATGTCGCTGCCAATCTTCAAGCTTCACCACGCGACATTCGGACTTGACCCGTTTGTTTTCCATCTCACGCTGCGACCAGCGCTAGCCCGAATTGTTAATTATTCGGCTTCGCCGCGTGCGATTAACCAGTGCCGCAACCGCACGCGGACGCGCTGGCTTTCCAACCTAGCTCGGTTTCGCTTGAGTTTTTGTTCAAATGAACGCGGTTGTCTACTTTCGACACCCAGCTTGCTGGGAGGTAATGATGAAGGCCGTCGGGACTGTCGTTACGAGTGAGTTTGATCGTTCCTGCTTCAAGGTGATCAACGACGCCAACCTTCTTGCCGCACGACGCGATTACGTCCATGTGATCGCGGATGCTCTCAATCTCAACATCCTCGGCGCCTATCACACCCTCGTCCTTGACCGAATCCCCTGACGAATTTTGACTATTTAGCATATCTCGCACACGATCATGACCAGTTTTCACAATTGCATACTGACGAGTTAGTACGTCGTTCACGGCACTACCGGCGGTCGCAATCAAAACGTCTTCGTAAGCTTTCTTGATTGCGTCTTCTCCTCGTTCAGCTTCCGAAAGTATTGCGTACGAGCTGCCACCGCTGAGCAATTCGCGAAGGCTGATCCATGAACGATGAAATGCCGCAAGATAGGATCCTTCGTCAACTGGCACTTCACCATTCCAAGTTATAAGCCCCTTAAGCTCTAATGCGTTTTTGCGACGTTGGCTTCCAAGCTCGGTAAACACAATCGCAATAGATTTGTCTTTGATGTCTTGCGAGACTTCGTTGAAACCTTTCTCCGAATCCAAATTGATTTGAACGAGTTGCTGAAGCTTCTTCAGCGTAAGACTGTCCAAGTTGATTTTCGTTTCCATAATTTTTTTCCCGTTTCGCGAATCGCTGGAATCTTATAAATCTTTTTTCGCCCGATTGCATCTGGCCCGAGGGTGAAAGCATTGCAAATAATGGACCAAAGAGACGCAAACGAGAATGGCAAAACATGCTTGACGCACGATCAACGATGGAAATCTAGGGTTCTTCTCGGATTTTAGTGGCATCTGTCCAGAATGGGGGATTTTTTGAGGCATCTACTCCTGCGTCCAATGGGAGCCTAATGGGAGTCCAAAAAGCAGTCTCGGCGGAGCAACGTTCGTCGAGACTGCCCGCACCATTGGCGCGCTATTGGCGCGCTATTGGCGCGCTATCGACCGGAATATCCCTTCCCAAGTTGCGTCCCCGCAGAGCTTGAGTCGGTTTTTCCCGGCACTGACGAGAGTACCACGTTTCAACGTCTGCTGCCAAATCATT
>Ga0209702_10006577_pt1 | contig 14826 bp, 23 predicted proteins | sample FRY01_FD_187210 | JGI IMG/M metagenome (GOLD analysis project Ga0209702, IMG submission 187210) | Freshwater microbial communities from Lake Fryxell liftoff mats and glacier meltwater in Antarctica - FRY-01 (SPAdes) (version 2) | ecosystem: Environmental > Aquatic > Freshwater > Ice > Glacier... | reverse complement strand
ATCCACCACCTTGAACGAACGTTCTAAGTTTAATTTCAGGATTATTTTCTTCAGCAAGAAGACCTTGTATTTTTACAAATGCTGCTTCGGTTATTGTTAATTGGTCCATTAGATCAGAGTCCTTTGCATAATAGTATTTATGTTGGTTAAGGCGACGTTTTTACACATGCCTTTAATTTTTACTTATACTTAATAATTGGTCCGCTAGATTTGATGCTGCAATCTTTTCAGCATCAGTCATTTCATAGCACTTGGGACTAAAGTTGGGATCACGCATCAGTTGATACCGAGCAGGCTTTTCCTTGATTCAAATCCTGTGCTTGAGTAGCCGCAGAGATTGCCAACAGTGTGACTACGATTAGAGTTTTCATTTGAAATTTCCTTTGTTGATATTTATTATAACACCATTTAACTGTGGTGTCAATTAGATTTTAATATTTTCCTGATGCCAAAACAATCTTGGCAATATGTTCGAGCCTCTCTATGTGCTCGTATGCTCGCCATGGACTAGTATCCACCGCAACAACTCCGTGCCCCTTGATACCTATAATATCGAAACCAATATTGCCATCTTTATCTAGTTGAAAACTATCAAAACATTCATCAGCAAGTTGTTGGCTAATTGGCGGTACATCACCAACATTTTTACCAACTCGAGTGTAACGGTTCAGTTCTGGAAACGCATCGCTAATTGTACTTAGGTCAATGCCAGCATGCATTGCAGCAATACAGTATGTAGGATGTACATGCACTACTACTCGCACATCATCACGGTGTTGACCCATATTCTTCTGTAGACCAAAATGTAGAGGAATCTCACCAGATGGTTTTAGATTTGAACTAATGTCAGTGTAAGATTCTTCACGCCACATTAGACCACTTACAATCTTAATCTTCTTGAACTGATCGGGTTGTAGAGTCTGCTTGCGTACACCACTTGGCGTGATGTAAAAGTGATCTCGATCGTGGTGACGAATACTTACATTACCATCACGACTGGTAATCCAATTACGCTTGTAAGCGTCAAGCATTACATCACAAATAGTTTCTAACATATTATTTCCTATCGCCAAACAAGTGCAACAAGTGTAGGAACAAGTTGATAAAGTTCATGTACAAACTCAAGGCACCCATTACTTCTGCCTTGCCATCATTTTCGTAACTGACCATTTCACGAATACGCTGTGTATCGTAAGCAGTTAGTCCTAGAAATACAATGATGGCAATGGCTGAAATAACCATTTGCATTACTGTGCTGCCAATAAAGATATTAACAACGCTGGCAATAACAATTGCAATCAAACCAACAAACATCATTTGACCCATGCTACTAAGATCCTTTTTAGTAAAGTATCCGTAGCCGCTCATCACTGCGAACAGTACACCTGCACCCATAAAGGCTGTAAAGATACTGCCCATTGTGTAGACTGCAAATATTGTGGCAAAACTCAATCCCATCAGTGCCGCAAAGCCCTGCAGGAATGCTTGCAGGCCTGACTTACTGAGTTTCTCCTGCGCAAATGTCATGCCCAGAATTGCTGCCAGCGGCGCAAAAATAACGACCCATTTTAATACTCCAGTGAAGAAGAATTCCAACAATGCAGGCGTAGTTCCTACAAAGTAACTGATGATCATACTGGTCAATACTGCAAGGCTCATGTGTCCGTAGACACGACCCATTGCTTCATTGATAGTAGATGCTGAACGATAAGCGGCGGTTGCGTACATAAATTAATATCCTTTGTGTTGATTTAAATATTCCATTACAGATTCGGGACTGGAAACTCCGTACGGATCTGGATCGGCAGCACTTGAATCAGGTTCTACAAACATCTGTTCAATCACTCCATTTGTTACAATCATAGCATAACGACGACTGCGCCAGCCAAAACCAACTGCTCGCATATCAACCAACATGTGCATTTTGTCAGAGAAGTCACCATTGCCATCTGGAAGAAACTTTAGTTTTTCAACTTTTTGATCCAACATCCATTTACGCATTGTAAACGTATCGTTAACACTCAACACATAAATGTCGTCTACTGCGTTTGCACAAATGTCTGCGTGGCGCTGTTCAAAGCCTGGCACTTGGTATGTTGAGCACGTTGGTGTAAATGCTCCTGGCAAACTGAATACTACAACACGACGGTTCTTAAAGATTTCGTCTGTGGTTAGATCTTGCCACTTGAATGGATTGTCGCCACTGATACTTTCATCGCGGACTCGTGTTTTAAATGTCACACTTGGGACAATATTACCTTGATTCATTAATTTACTCCTTGGAATGATTTTAACTCAGTGTTTCTACTGATATGTTATTTTAACATTATTTACTATAGCAGTCAACTATTATTCAGCGGTTTTCTATTGTATTTTTTTAATAGCAACAATAGGTTTTTCCGTTAGCCAAAATGAAACCCGCCGAAGCGGGTTTCGCATTACTAAATTTAAAAATTTATAGTAATTCGCCTTCTTCCTCAGCAGGCCCAGGTTTGCCAGATGAACTAACTTTAACTGGTGTAGCCATTGGTTTTGGCGCCATTGTAGGTGTAGCCATTGGCGTTGACACAGGTGCGGACATTACAGGTGATGGTCTAGGTGTTGTTGAAGGTGCAGGAGGAGTATTGTTTTTTTTGGCGCCGCTGTATGCGTTGGCACCAAAGAAAACTGATACCAGAGCGCTAATTGCTACAAAATACGTTGGTGCAATATCTCCAATAATTTTAGCGGCGTTTTCTAATCCAAATAATGATGTAATCATAATAGTAGTTGGGTATAGTAACATGCCAAACAGGGCGAACCATGTCATCTTACGCATAGCATCACGTTGAGCATCTGCATCTTCAAGTTCTTTACGCTTGAATTCTAAATACATTGCTCTTTCATATTCGTCCACTTGGCCATCGCCGTTAGTATCCGCTGGGTGATAATAACTTGTCATCTTTCGCTCCTAAAGTTTAGTGTACATATATTTAACTCAAAACGATTAAAAGTATGTGCGAGGTATTAGCCCTGAAGAAGAACAATGATAAGCGGATTATTAAACCTAGATATGATATTTTGAGGTTTTGTTAGATTGTGAAGCCATACGACACCCTCTAAGGAGGGTGATCTTTTGTGTTTGTTGAGTTGCTCGGCACACACTGAGACAGTAGGTATTTGATTTTCACTCTTCTGGGCTCTGTACCTTACCCAACCTACTACGACTTTTAAAAGAACTGCGGTGTCACTGTTCCTATGAGAGTATAGAAAATCTTTTCAACTATTATGACAATCCAAATGTTTCTTGCCAGTGGGCAGACATTTAAGCATCCTCTCGGGTAGTGGATTGAAACAGCCTTCGCAATGAAGCAGGGTCAGTGGGTCGCACATCAGAACCTTGACCAACAGAAATTTACCGGCGCTGCTACGCCTTAAGTTGCGAATAATGATATCTGTATAAGTGTGTTTACAAAGTATACAGGTTATTCAAAATAATTACGACCAAAACGGCGATCTATTTTGGATAAATTAGTTCATAAAAAAAAGACCCGAAGGTCTTTCTACCGGTTACTTGTCCTATTATACGCTACCGGTAAAGCGAGTTCTTTACTTGCCTAAGATCTTTAAACTTGCCGCCTTCTTAGCATCGCTTAACGGAACATAATCTAATGCTTCTGCCATGGCATCGTTATTATAGCACCAAGCAACAAACTCAGCAACATGCTTGGTATTCTCACCATTAGGGTATACAATTAAGAATGTATCAGCAGTTAGGATCCAATCGCCGTTTTTAAATGCTTCTGCACTAGGTTTAACCCCATTGATTTGAGTAGTCACCAAACCGTTCTGTTTAGCGTAAGCATATTCAACATATCCAATAGTACCTTTGATCTGTTTTACAGTTGCGGCTACTCCGGCATTACCTTTGCCGCCAACTTTATTATCAGGCCAATTAACCTGCTTACCTATGCCAATATCGCTTTTGAATGCTGTTGAATGATCAGCAAGGTGTTGGGTAAACACACCAGTGGTACCACTACCATCTGCACGAACTGCCAGTGTGATCGGAGCATCAGGCAAACCTTGTCCTAGGTCTTTCCAGTTTGTGATCTTGCCACGAAAAACATCAGCAACTTGATCCAATGACAAGTTAATTTGATTGTTGCTAACACCCGGTAAGTTAACAACAAGAACGACGCCGCCCATAACCATTGGGAACTGTACTTGACCCATCTTGTCCAGGTCTTCTTGGCTACGAGCAACATCGCTTGCACCAAAGTCTACTGTCTTAGCATCAATCTGTTTAATACCACCTGAACTACCAATTGACTGATAGTTGACTGTGTTACCAGTTTCTGCTTTAAATGCCTCTGCCCACTTGGCGTAGACCGGATATGGAAAACTAGCGCCTGCACCAGTTATTGTAAATGCGTTTGCAGTTAATGCAATAGTAGCCACAACGGCTGCTAATAATTGTTTCATGTGTGTAATCTCCTTGTATTTTTAATTACTTAACTATTTAAACATACAAAGATTACAAAATGATTACAATTTCAAACTTTTTTCACCAAACTATAATATATAGCACCAAGTGCAGAACTACCGTCGCCCGGATTTTTAGGTACATAAAAATTTTGAAAATGTTTTTTTAATACTGCATGTGATTTACGATTAAAAGCACATCCGCCTGTAAAAATAAAATTAGTACTGTAATTGCTTATAATTTTAGCATAATACTCAAGTTGATCTTCAAATACTTTTTGTACAGCGGCCGCAAAATCTACACGATCTTCTTCTGCTATTTCTAAATCCCAAATACCTTTGTGATTGTTTCTATTAATGTAAGTTGCAACCTGCTTGTAATATCTTGCTGGATCTCCTGAATTGCCTAGTTCAGTCAACAGGTTCTCTTCCTTACATGGTTTACAACCTGCAACTTCAGTCATTGCTGAATAAAACAACCCTAAACTATACGGATACCATTTTGAAAATATTTGTTTTAGTTTACCGTCATAGTATACCCAAATACTTAACGTATCCCATTCTCCTATTGCATCTGCAACTAGGATTGCTGCATGATCATATCCACTTTCTTTTAGCGCAAAGGCAGCATGACTACCGTGATGGCTAGCATACTCTATAGGATAGTTTAGCAAATCAAATGACTTGAGGTATTGTGATGGAATTTCTTCTAATGAAAATGCATTACGCCATTGGCCGGCTCTTAATTGCCTTAACTTTTTACTCCAAGGATTTTCATACCATACAATCTTGTCTGGCAAGCCGCATGCTAGAGCAGAAAAAACTATTTCTTTATTGAGATTATTATCTCCGGCAATACTGCTATATTCACTAGCACGTTTGTTAAACACAACTTGATTGCTAGACATTATAGCAATGCCTGCATCATGATTTAATGCGTTTATTCCCCAGACAGTCATTTGTATATAAACGGATCACGTTTACGCAGTTCTTTTAATCTCTTTTTGATTCGACGTTTTTCTAAAAATACATCTATGTATTGTTTTATTACATTAAACATAAAAATATTTATAGTAAGTTAGGCAACTTGAATTTGAACCCGGTACCAGAGTCAATAAGGCAAGCAATATCTTGCTCAATATTAAACTGTACCATACTCCATGTTTGAGTTTCAACATTAACCAATAATGTTACTGTTGAGTCTTTCATTTCTCCTATCCACAACGGAGTTTCTTGATATTTTTTTCCGAAAAGTGGAATCATATCTCTGGCTGAATCACATACTACCGTTTTGTTTACTTCTACAGGTTCTGCTGAAAATGCCAGAGCAGGTAATAGTAAAACACCTAATAAAAATTTACGCATGGTGTTACCTTTTAAACAATTATTTAACTATTTTTAACTATTTTTAACAGTGCTTGTAGATTTTTTATTTACGTGGTTTATTGTTCTGCGGAGTATGTTGCGGCTTTTTTCGTTTTTCGAGGGCTCGTATTGTAGTAATACCTTCGTCTTGTCTGTGTTCGGCAAGTTGTTTTTGCAGCAATCTTTGAAAATCTTTATCGTTCATCTGTTGGGATTTAATATATTTTGCCATAGATCTGCATTTCCAATAACAAAATTAGGCCAATAGTATGCTAATACTTCTAGCCTATTTAGTCTCCTTAATTATATTTTACAATTGCTATCGTAATAAAAATAGCACTCGCTATTAACAAAGATCCAACAACGGTATAGAAAGCGCCCATAAATATCTTAACAATTCTTTTTTTCCTTACATACTTTGCTGTTCGTTCTGCCAATTCTTCTGCTTCGCGACTGCGTTTCATTTCTGATTGAAATGCTAACCAGTCATCCCACATACCACCACGACCTTGGTAGATCATCATTTCTTTTAATTCAACTTCCTTTGCCGCAAGTTGTTCCGCTGCCATAAATGCTGCAATGTCACTTTTGTATCCATGCTGGTGTGCTCGCTTTTGTATTTCGGCTTTTAAACCAAAATACTGTGCCATTGCTTCACCTGCTTCGTAGATCTCTTTACCATTCTGCAAGGTTTGTTTAATTACATCGAATGCTGCATTGGCAGCAGCAAGTTCAGCGATCATATTGGCTCTCCACTAATTGTTTCGATTGGATTCTGCTTTATCAGCATCCTTGCTATCGGATGTTCCGGATTCCCTATCCCCCGCAGAACCATCACCGGAAGCGTTATCGGATTCCCCTTCTGATCATGTACTGTATGTGTTCCCTTTTGTATCCACTGACTCACCCACAGCACTACTGGCGTCTGATATTGATTCTTCTGTTGTGTCATTTGATGATACATCCTGTATGATTTCTGGAGCACTTGTTATTACTGAAAATGGCGCTGCTGATGTTGTTGGCTGCCACTGATACCGAGGATTTGAGTTTGCACTGCACCACTTACGCCTACTGTACATAGGTCTGTGTTAGATGCGTTTATGCCCGGCGAAATTGCCGATGGTGGTGGAGACTTTACGGTAGTCTCGTTTTTATCGTTCGATGTTACTGTACTATTTGAAGTTGATTCAGTAACGATTGGTTGTGCATGTGCTAGTGTTGCACATGCTAAAAATACTATTGATAGTAATTTTTTCATGTGTTGCTCCCAAGGCCTGATATAGTATTTAGAGCAACTGACGATAAAATTAACTAAGCAGTAAATGAAAATCTACTGCCGTTTAAGAGAATATTTAATTTCCTATTGGAATTTGACTTGCTTTTAACGGTCTTTGTTGATTAAGTTGACCTGGAGGAGGAGTACTACTACCTAATAACTTTTGAATAGATTCTACATCGTCTAAAGTATAAGGAGAACTTGCTGAGCCAATAAATCTAGCAGCAGCAATATACTCTACTCTCCGTGCTTGAATTAATTCTTCACTACCTACTTTTTTGCTAAACGATGCACTAGTAGTTCCGACAGTATCTCCAGCAGCCTTAAGTCTGATTTCAATATTTGCTTCACCTATAAATTTAGGTACGTTTAACTTTAATGGGTCGCTTCCTAGATGAAATAATCCGGCCCCACCTATTTGAATGTAAAATACACCTTTTTTGTTGTATAGTCTAGCAATGTGGTCTGCTGTTACGGTCACTTTTACATTACATGCAGCCATTAGTTTGCGTTCTTTTAAATCTATCAATGCTGATTTTGATGCAACAAACGGAATACCGTTGTTAGCATAAGCCATGTGTGTAGATGGAGGCAACTTTGATAGTTCGTTTAGATAGTTGTTTAGTGCTTGAGTTTTTGTTTTTGCAGCAGAAATAATAAGTGCCAAGTCTTCTGCATCAGCACTATTTTGCAATCCTGTAGTAGGAGTAAACTCGCCTGTTTCTGGTTTGTATTGTAACGAACCACTGCCCATTTGCGCTTTACTATTAAGTTTAACTTCGATGTTAAATGGTTTATTGTTTAATGTTGCTTCAATGTCGCCTGCACCATGTCTACTATATCCGGCACCGCCTTCGCCTACGTCAAGACCGGGAACATTTGCACTTTTTAGGATGCTATGTACTTTGGCTTCGTATTCTGCGCCGCCAGATCCTACAGTTTCATCAAGCAGTTTGTTGATAGGGGAGTTAAATTCAAAAAATCTCATAGTGTATTATTTATCAATTTCTGGAAACAGCACTTCGTCTACAAACTTATTGATAACGGGTTCTTCTACGCCCATAGCAATCATACTGCGATACACATGCGGGTTTTGCTTTTGATTCTGACAATAGTAGTTTTGCCTATCACTGTAATCTGCACCTGCTTGTCTATTGCCTACATTCTTAAGATAGTAATCAAGAGTTTTTACACCTAAATCTACTAAATTTCCTAATTCACGTTGATCACTAATATTACCGGCTGCTACCATAGCAGGACTAAAAATATTTTGTGACCACTCTGGGAGTTTTCGTACTTTATTCCATTCAATATCTTTGACTTCGTTATTAAACCACTGCCACATTTCGTGATCGTCATTTACTAGACTAAAATCGTGAAATGCTCCTGTAATTTTATTCTTTCCACAAATTGCATCAAATCCCCAAATAGGAGCACTGTCATCAGTATGTGCAAACACAGTTGAATGCAAAATATAGATACCGTGAGTTTCAGTTTTGTCTACTACTTCTACGTGGGCCCTACGATAGCGGTCACTGCGGTATACATGATTTTCCCAGTCATATTGATCTAAACTTTCATCATTGTCACGCTCGCCAACTTCTTCCATCATATTTTGAAAAGTGGCTGCACACTCTTTCATTACATCCCATACATAACTCATACTCGTTCTATTATCTTAGGAAACAGGCAATCTTTAATAAACACTTCAACATCTTCTGCATTAAGTCCTAATGCTGTCATTACTTTAGGAGTATGCGGATTTTGACGTTGATTATCACAATAGTAGTTTTGTGCAAGTGTTGTGTCTAAACATGTGTGGTTTGTTATTCCAACATTACGTAGGTAGTGTTCTAAATCCAATTTTGCCATGTTAGATATTTGTTCTATTTCTAACGGATCAGAAATATTTCCTGCTGATATCATAGATGAAGTAAAAATGCGTTCAGCCCAGTCTGGCAATTTACGTATCTTGTTCCATTGCAGTTTAACTGCTTCGCTGGCAAACCAATCTATCAAAGTATGTTCACTGTCTCCTGCAGGACTAAAATCATGGAAGCAACCTGTAATTTTATTTTTACCTGCTACAATATCAAATCCGAATATTGGTGCAGGATTATGAACGTGAGGAAAGACACAGCAATGCATCATCCAAAGGCTCTTGGTTTCTCGGGCATCAACTACGTCGATATGGGCTCTGCGATAATGCTTGCTGGTCCAAACTTTATTGTACCAGTTGAATCTTTCTAATCCCGGCTCTTGAATTTCTTCGCCAGTTTTGTTAAACTGACGTTCAAATTCTTCTTGTATATTAATTAGACTGTTCCAGATCAAGTTCATTAGTTTAATAACCTACTTGTTCCATACTAAGTTCATTAGTATATGTATTCATTATTTTAATAGCCCACTCGAAGGCCTTATTGGCTTCGTCAGCCATGTCGTCTGTAAGCCTGGTCCTTACTTTTAGTTTAAGTGCATCAACATCGCCAAACTCGAGATTTCGATGCGGAGGAGGCAACATTTTTTTAATCATTTGTCCGCCAAACAAATCGCCCATATGCCAAGTGTACAAGTGTGCCATAATTTTTTCTGGTTGTCCTACTAGATTTAAAATGTATCGACTGTACTCGATAGTTTCTTTTCTTAACTTAGGAAACTGATCACCTGTCATTTCTTTTGCATCAAGATATAATTTCAATGCTCTTTCAATTTCCAGCATGTCTGTAGTAAGACCTGCATCTCTAGCCACTGTTTCGATACTGGCGTAGAAGTTGCTTTTTTGATATGTCCAATCTGCCCATACACTGTACGGCATACGTTTTTTAAATACTGCTTTCATAAAAGGAGTTGCTTCTGCCTTTTGATGATTTTCCCATGTTGCTTCTTTTAAACTCATTTGTACCTTTCTATCACTGCACAGGCAGACCGTCCGCCAAATGCAAAATTATTCTTTATAGCATACTTAGTATCGATAGGCGTAGCAATTGTAGGAATATGAAGTTCGGTTCCAATAGGATCTGTTAAATTAACAGTAGGAGGACACATCTGTGTTCTTAAACTTTGAATAGTATATATCAATTCAATAATTCCGCTTGCCGCTAATGTATGACCAATTTGTCCTTTGTTGGCCGTAGTAACAGTGTGGGGCATAATTTCTTTTATAACTTCATATTCGACATCATCGCCTAGTTTAGTTCCTGTAGCATGAGCATTCACTAGTCCTACTTGTCGGGCAGTTATGCCTGCATACTTTAATGCTTTGTTTACAGCCAGTACAGGACCTTCTTTGTCAGGTGCTGTTTCGTGTGCGCTACCTGATGATAACCCTATTTGGTTTACTAATGCATAAATTTTAGCGCCTCTAGCCTGTGCTTTATCTAATGGTTCAATTACTAATGCTCCTGCACCTTCGCCTACTACAAACCCTGATCTATTTTGATCGAATGGTCGAGATGCTGTATTACTTAATGCTCCAAGATTTTGAAAGTAATAACTTTGATAACCTTCTAAAGGCATATCGGCGCCGCCTACTAGTACTGCATCTAAATCTGGATCTGTTATTAGACTTTTAATTCCGTAATCTAAACTAAGTAAACCTGTGGCACACGCTGAATTTAACGCAACTGATATTCCGGTGAATTTGTTTAGTCTAGCAATTAATCCGCTGGTGTAATCTAAACTGGCTTGTATTACCTGTCTCGGAAGACTGGTAGCCTTTCCGTCTTCTAAGTTTCTAGTTATATATGATCTGCTGTATAAACAGCCACCTACTGAACTAAAAGGAACTGCAATATTTTTACTAGTAATGCCACTATCTGCAATTGCATCTTCTGCAACTTTAACAGCCAGTTTAACACAAGGATCCCAATGCTGCCACTGTCCGTTATAGTGATCTTCGTCAAACTCAGGAACTACGCACGGTGCGCCTAATTTAACGGTTAGTGATTTATGTGTTTTAGGAAATTTACGAGGATTATCTTCCGGCCATGTTATTTCTTTAATAGCAGTTTTTCCTGCAAGAAGATTTTGCCAATTTTTATCTAGCGAGTTGCCTAGGCCGTTAGCAATACCTATACCAGTAACAGCAAACTTCATTCTTCTGCAACTTTAATAACTAAAGGATATCCGTTTTGTCTAGACAATGATGTTGCTTCTACACCCTTTTGTTCCGCAATCTCAAACGGGTAAATTCCTGCTACTCCTGATCCTTCGTTATGAATCTGCATAGTAACATGATCTGCGGTTACTGCATCATGTTTGAATACATGTTCTAATAATGCAACAACAAAATCTATCGGAGTAACATTATCATTAACTATTATTACTTTCCAAAGACTTGGAAAGTCAAAGTCTGTATCAATTTTAGAATCTTGGATATTTTTAGTTACTGCCATAATTTATATTAAGTTAAGAAGGGGCCAAAGCCCCTGAGTTTATTTAATAGCAATCAAACGTGGTTTGAGTGCTTCCGGAACTATACGTGTTAGTTTAACACGAAGAATACCGTTTGTCAACTCTGCTTCACCCACCTCCATATAGTCAGCAAGAGTAAAACTACGTTCGAAATCACGAGCAGCAAGACCTCGATACACATACTTAGATGTATCTTCTTCTTTCTGACGTTGACCCTTAATGGTTAACAAATTTTGATCAACTGCAATACTAACATCCTCTTTGTCAAAGCCGGCAACAGCAACTTCGATCTCAAAGTGATCTTCATCGTGTTTTACAACGTTGTAGGGAGGGTAGTTAGTTTGTGGGGAATTTGCATAGCGTTTTTCCATGTCATCGAAAAGTCTGTCAAATCCAATAAGTGCTCTGTTTAGAGCGGTGGTGTCGAAACGAGTTAATTGATTCATAATTTTCTCCTTAATAAGCAAGAATCATTTTTGGAGCACTATGCTCCTTTGTAGAACCCTAGCGGCGTTCTACATATATATTTATACATAAAATATTATGTTTTGTCAATTTTTATACATTAAATTTAAAAGTTAATCCGCCCGATCCTTTTATTTTTGAAACATAGTTTCCGCTATGTTGTACACTAATACTAGATACTTTTATAGCATACGGAATAGATTTAGATATATCTTTAGTTTCTAAAAATTTATAAGTAAGTGCTGCTAAAAATGTATCACCGGCACCACAGACATCTACTACTTCAACTTTGGGTGCAGGATACACTATACCATGGTACTCTGCACCTTTGCCGCCCAATGTAGTAATCAAATTTGAACAAGTACTAGTAGCCAAACTTCGTTCGAGTTCGTTAACTTTTACATAGCAACCTTCAAATCTTAATAAATCTTTTTTCTTAGTATCTATAAAAATAGGACCTGAAAACTGTTCTCTTACCGCACAAACATTGTCGTAAGTGATAAATCCTTTATCGTAGTCTGATATGACAATGGCATCGTATTGGCTGTATGCAAGGCTAGCACGCCATGCATCGAAAGGAGGGTTAGGTTTATCTTCGTCAACTCTAAGAATATGTTGTTTTGATCGTTCATCTATAAATCTCTTTTTAATACTACGAATGCCGCCGGTTAGAAAGTCAACGTCGATGCCTAATGCTTCGAGATTGTCTTTTACATTGGCGGCCATACCCGGCTTGGTTTCAGTTCGTGTGATTTTTAAAATTGGAACGGGCGCTTCAGGGCTGATACGTTCCACTGTACCGTAGTGATACTCATCTAGACAACTATCACCTATCAGTAATACGTTGTATGATGTTGGTTGTTGAATAGTCTCCGATTCGGTCATAATAAATTACTTCTTTTGCGTATTTTTGTGCAGTACCTGTGCCAGATTTCCAATCGCTGCCTTTTACATAGATATCTGGTTTAAATAATTTCATTAATTCTACAAGTTCTTCCTTGCTGTCAAATAGTTTAACTTCATTTACAAACTCTAAAGACATTAGGTGGAACATGCGATCTTCTTGATTGTTGATAGGGCGACTAGAACCTTTGAGTTCTTTAACTCGTCGATCTGTATCGATCGCAACTAAAAGGTATTGCCCTTGTTGCCGAGCAAATTTTAGCATTTCCAAATGGCCACGATGCAATATATCAAAGGTACCATTACCCATTACTTTAATCATCTAACAACTTACCAGGCACTGCAAGCAGTCCCAATAATTTTGATATCGTCATAGGTTAGTAGTTTAATATCTCCGTTCTTGAAAATTTCAATTAATTGTCCTTGTATATTGTTGTGCGAAAAAATGTATCTGGTTCCAATTTTATACATTCTGGCTATCACCTTTTGCAATTCTAAAATTGTCTTCTACGCTATCAGGTGTGCTAACTTCAATGATAACGCCTTCCTCAATGCAAATGACTTGGTGCGGTTCTAAAGGTTCGTTCCTCCAGGTATCACCTTCGTTTAGAATGTGATTACGCTCACTAGCATTCTGAGTTAAAATGTATTTGACTTCAAATTTGCCGCTTAATACATACCAAGTCTCATCTTTCTCTGCGTGAAAGTGCATACTGAATCTAGCACCTTTATTAAACTTTAACAGTTTACCGCAATACTTGTCATTGGTTGCCCAAATAAGTTCGTGTCCCCATCCTTTTTCTACAAATCCTTCTAGTCTCATAATAATCTCTCTGTTATTTTTACACCTGCGCCCGGGTAGTTATCAATATATTTTAACACTGTTTTTGCAAACTGTCTATTAGTGTTTTCATCAAAATGGTTTGCTTCTGGAATTTGTTTAGTACTAAACATTTTTTTCTTTACTTCATGATTTATCAAACTATCTGTAAATGTCACACCATTCTTGAATGTAAAATTTTTATACTCTCCGTCAAAACAATAAAAATGTAAAACTTTTTCTATTGCCGAAGTCAGTTCGTCTAATTCTTTAAACCATTGCTCAACTGCCCAATGATGATAATCCGGCATCCACAACTGTTCGTAATACATTTTAGCAGCAGTTGCGTATTCTTCTGGCATTGATGTACTAGGGCTGTTTAATAAATGTATTTCTTTTAACTCTACACTGCGGGTGTTAACTCCCCAATCTTTAGGATTTGGTAACCGCTGGGGCTCAGTATGACAAAAAATTGCTATTTTTGGCACTCTAATATCTAGTTCTTTTATTAGCCGTGATCGCACACTCCACCAACTTGCTCCGGGAAACCCATATCCCCTGGGAGACAAATTAAAAGTAGAATTTTCAGTCAATGAGTCTATTATAATTTTAGGCCAATGATTTTGATGGGTCCTATGACCGCAAAAACTATCTCCTAAAATTAAAATATCTTTATACGATATCATTTAGTTTTTGTTTAATGTCTTTATGTTTCAATATTAACAGATTGTATATAACATTCTTATATTTCAAAGGCAAATCTAAATGTACTACTACTTCTGGATTCGGGTCGCCGCCAACTTTAGTTCTATCATTGCCTACTGTGGCCACAAATGGAATTTTGTTGTAGTAACCAAATACTCGATCCCCTATACGGTATTTAGGCTTATATGGATTCTTTTCAAATTGCTCTGTTAGTGTACTCATGTCAATTACTCCATTTTAATACAAACATTATTCTATCTGCCTCACTGCTGAACCAAAACTTGCGATTGTTCATGACCACCTCAGGGCAAACAAGGTAGCATCTTTGCCTTCTTTAAAATAAAAGTCGGTGCTGTTATAATAATAGACAGCATTCCACTGATCCTTAAATGACCCTAAGTGTTTGCCTAACCAT
>Ga0209702_10006576_pt1 | contig 14827 bp, 11 predicted proteins | sample FRY01_FD_187210 | JGI IMG/M metagenome (GOLD analysis project Ga0209702, IMG submission 187210) | Freshwater microbial communities from Lake Fryxell liftoff mats and glacier meltwater in Antarctica - FRY-01 (SPAdes) (version 2) | ecosystem: Environmental > Aquatic > Freshwater > Ice > Glacier... | reverse complement strand
TTAGATTCGTTTGAGAACTCTAGAGGTTGAATATCAGATACTTTAGATTCGCTAGAGTACTTTATATCAGGAATATCAGATACTTTAGATTCGTTGGAAAACTCTAGAGGTTTAATATCAGATACTTTAGATTCGTTAGAGTACTTTGTGTCAGGAATATCAGATACTTTAGATTCGTTTGAGAACTCTAGAGGTTGAATATCAGATACTTTAGATTCGCTAGAGTACTTTGTGTCAGGAATATCAGATACTTTAGATTCGTTTGAGAACTCTAGAGGTTGAATGTCAGATACTTTAGATTCGTTTGAGAACTCTAGAGGTTGAATGTCAGATACTTTAGATTCGTTTGAGAACTCTAGAGGTTGAATATCAGATACTTTAGATTCGCTAGAGTACTTTGTCTCTAAAGATTCTTTTTTTCTAATAATAGGTGAAACAAGTACTTCGTTAATTGATTTATCTGTACTATAATTTTCTATATTGACTGGTAATATATTTAATGATTTTTTAATATTTTTTAATACTGTCTTTTTGTTGAAAACAATATCTGGAGTTGCTTGTACTGATGGATCGTGTGTAGATATACCTGATATTACGGAAGATTCATCCTCTATAAATGAAATAATATTTTTTGGTTTAATATCATAAACATATTCATTTTGTATCAACTCCTCATGATCTACTGGTTCGTTTAGAAAAGTATTAAAATTCTGAGATTGGGGTAAAAATATAGATGAAATATTAAACAATAATATATGTTGCAATGCATCTATTAGTGTTTTTTTGTATTTCATTATCGTCTATTTCTAAGTTTTGATTGTTTTTCTAACATTATAAGATTTTCTTCTTTGATATATTCCCTCAGTAAGTCCATATGTAAGTCTCTTTCCCAAATTTGTAAATTATCAAACTCTGTTATCGAATACTTTTGTATGTGTATTAGATTGAATTGTAATTTCATAAAATCTTGAAAACTTATATGGCTGAGGGTTATACGAAAAAATCGGAGATTCCCTTTATTGTTATTGATCTTAATGTTCCATCTGATGTGGTATATGGTATTACCTTTTCGATTTTTGGCATAGATTCGAAGAAGAATATAATATTATCAAATTGACCTTTTGTCATATTGTCCAAAAAATCCTCTAATTCTTTTTTGGGTTGTTCAGAACAATTTATCATTTCATCAGAGGTATGAATTTCCTTTATACAAGATAATGCTAAATTGTATATGTCGTCTTCTTTGTTCTCTGAATCAAAATTATCCAATATAGTCTGTATAGTTGGATATTTCATTACTAATCTAATACCATTTAAATTAATACTAGTACTGTGATTTGGTGTGTCTATAACAGCAACTTCGGATAAATCTATCTTTAGTTTTATCTTTTCTGATGTTATTGGACATATCAAAATAGGAGATACCGTAGAACCTATAGATTTTATTCGCAATTGAATGAACAAATATTGTATATCACATATAGTCAGATCTCTAATCTTGTCATAAACATAACAAGATTCTAGAATCTCTAATATACAGTTTATTTTTTCTTTTTCTGTTCCAAATTCACCGATTTGTAATAATTTCTTCTCTTCCCTTACCAATAATGGTCTAAACCATACCTTTTCTTTCAGAGACGGTATTATTGTCTCAAATTTAGGTAAACTTTTTAATAATAAATCACTTAATGACATATATATCCTTCCTTTGTTGAATAAATGTTATCCTTCTCTATATGATTCCTTGTCCACTAGCCCCGTGTATGATTGTTTGATTTAGGAAAAAATCGACTGTACTAGAATTATCAGTTATATTAGCATCTTTCAAACCTCTAACATAAAATATAACATTACATGTCAAATAACCAGTAGATGCAGCAGCCATTTCTATGGGTTGTATCGATAGGGGATATACTTCGTCTGAAATATATTTTTTGGTTATAGAATTAGTTCTAGCGGAATTCATTGTAATCATGACAGTTCCAATACATTCATCATATAATCGCACAGTTTGAAGACTAGCATCTTGAGCATAAGAATACTGTGAAGTTCCAGCTATATATTTAATCCATCGTTCTATATAACTAATAAATGCCATATTATTTAACATAATAAAAGATACTAATAATTGACCTGTGGTACCATGAATAGGAATTTGCCTAGTATATCCAGTAGGAGTATATGGTAGAGTTTCAATATTTCTATCTGGTATAACAATACCATCTGGATAACTCTTAAAGATACCTATGGCATTATGATCTAAGGTTATACTATATCTATTAGGGGGTTGTAATCTTTGCATACCCGTTCGAAATGAATCTATATTGGCATTACTAGATCCTTCATAAGACATTAGAATAATTCCTTTTCTGTTATTATCTGGAATTTCCATCCATGAGAGTTACAATATATATTAGCAGTATCCCATTTTGCTTTATTTATTGAATATGTTATACATTCATTTATTTTTTTGCGTTTTCTTTTGGATGGATCTTTTGTTTGTTTAAATGGTTTTATTTCCACTATTATTATTTCCTTATCAGCAGTTTCAATTATAAAATCAGGAATATAATTATGAATTTTATTGTCTATGGGTGATAAGTATGGAATTTTAATTACTTCATAACCCCACCTGATTATGGATTTATTTTCGTCTAAATATATACACATTTTTCTTTCCCATAACGACTTACAATGTACGTTTTTTAGATTGCCTATATATTTTTTAATATTATGAGGTGTGTATGTTGTCTTATAAGGCATATTATATATATAATGTATGGCAACAACATTTCCTACTTTACCAGTAGCAAAAGCTTCAATTCCTGTATGGTTAAATATAGCAGCTATTCGATATCCGCGTATTAAAAAATCAATTAATCGAACTGGGGGTCTACAGGAGTTTTATGGGAAAAGTTATTATCGGTGTTCTGTTCCGGCGCCTTCTATAATAACAGATATGAACAGTGTTAATTATACTAATGATCCAATTTCAATTGTACAGATGATTACGGGTGGTAATAAACAGACTAAAGCAGATGCAATCCGAACTATGGGTATAGCACAATTGTTAAATAATGAAAATGAAATAGTTAGGAAAGATGGTGATTCGGGGCCGTCGAATAAATCAAATCTATATCTAAGACCTGATATGATGGATACGATGTTTCTTGGAAATGCACCTAAAGCGTATGAATATGAAGTCAAATTAGTATGCACATCCGCTGCTGATGCTGCAGCTGCATCTGAAATTTGTACAGTATTGTCTACCGCTTGTTGGCCAACAATGAAAGCTGGTGGAAATGGTAGTGGAACTACTATGCTGGTTCCTCCTGATGTTTTTATTGTATGGATATCTAAAAAAGTAGCACTACGGATAGAGACAAATACATCATGGATCTCTGGAGTGGGTCCGAGTCTTTGTATATTGGATAAATGTATGATACAGAAAGGATTTGGATCCGATGGCAGAATATTAAGTAGCAAAAATGGAGATCCCCTTGTGTATGGTATTAGTTTACGCTTTGTAGAAATAGAACCAACTTTTCAAATATCGCCAGGTTTTGGAACGCAAAATAGAAGTAGTGCTTTGTCTAGTTCTAATACTACTGCATCAACTGGACCCGCCTAAAAATGAAATATTTTGACAAACATCCAGTCTTTAGTTATAGTTTTTATAAAAATACACAATATAATTTTTTAGATATTTTTCGAAAAAATACAATTAAAATCGATGATTATTTTATATATTCTGTAATATTAAATGATCAATATAGTTTTGAAAAATATTCTGATGTATCCTATGACAATACTGAATATTCTTGGTTAATACCTTTGGTAAATAATTTCATATCAAGAAAAGAATTATCAATACTAGAACCCACATCTAAAACATCAGATAAAAAAATTTATTATTTAAAAGAATTAACAAATCCAAAATTTGGAGATATTATAATAAAGGATATTCACTATATTGATGGCTTTTCTATTTCAACAAATCCATATTCTATTGTTACTGGTAATTTCAATACAGAGTTTAGATATATAACTGCATCTGAAACTACAAAAGATTCGTTTGCAAACAATGACATTATTAGAATATTTTCGAAAGATTTAATAAATATGACATTCGTTGAGGTAGCTGGTGGAGATCCAGTTGGATTTACGTTTACATTAATGAAAGTCGATGAATTTGACGAAGTTATATTAAATTTTAGGAATAAAGAAGATAATATAGTAACTTCTCCTTATTTAAATGTAAGTGGATCTGGTGCAACATATATGTCTATAGGTGCGACAGGAGAAGCTTTTATAAAAACATTATTATATTCTTATATAACAGATGGAATAAGCCATGGTATTAGTTATACAGTGGAAACCCCCTATTCAAATACTGTTATAGCTAATAAAACATTGACTTTAAATACTATAGATAGGGATATTTTGAATAATATAGATAATATGATGCAAAATTCTCTAGAGGATATAGACAAATCGAGAAATTTTGCTATTACTATAACACAATTTAATTAACTACATATAATACCATAGAGAATTTTCAATTATGCCCGGTAAACCTCCTCCACATGATACTTCAGATAATTATCCATTAACATCTGAAAATTTAATCAAAATAACCCTTACTTCTCCAAAATTTGGATCTTTTGTAGTATTTCCTGCAAATTTTAAGAATCTTCCTATAGCTAGTGTATATCAACTTTTTCATAGTTTATCAATAAAAGAAAGTTTATTTTCTCCAATTGTTTCTGGAAAATTATTTCTATTGGATGTACATGACTTTACTGATAACTTGAATTTGAATAGTTTCGATGAGATTACATTAGTTTTTAAGAAAAATGTAAAAGCGGCTCCAATAACATATAAAGCTATAATTACTGGTATAGTGCCAGTTACTGATGATGCTGTTATTACAGATAAAATGAACGCTTCGGAATATATAAGAATTATTGCGCTTGAATTTATGAATAAAGATTTATTCAAAGCTCAATATCAAACTCAGCAATCATTACCAGATAAATATGATAATAATAACAATAAACTTTATGTAGATAAAGATTTTATTGGATATATATCCTCAAAATCTACTACACCAATACCAGGATTAATACAGAAAGTATTTAATAAAAATAAATTTAAATATAAAGAAATAAATGTGGAAGATACTAGTAATGGTATATGGTTAAAATATAATAATATTAATAATCCAAATAAAGATCAATTATCTCAATTTAAACTCATAGATTTATTAAAAATAATAACAGAAAATGCTGTAGATAAAAGCAAGAATAATGTTAATTATTGTTTGTGGTCTGATATAACACATAACTGGCATTTTAAAAGTCTTTCTACTATAATAAAAGAAGGAAAAAACCGTCCTCCGTATGATATATGGGTCAATCCAGATATTCCCTGTGGTGATAAAATAATGTCATCTACTGTAATTGAATTCAATGATACTATAAGCAATTTAGAGAGTAATATTTTATTTTCTTCATATAAAAGAATAGATCCAGATTATACAAATAAATATATTGATTTTACAGATAGCAACATAGGAGTTACAACAGGAATAGTAACTTATGATTATTTTGACCTATTTAACAAAGTAGAACATCTGTATGACAATCCCATCATAACAAAATCCGAATTTGATATTAAAACTATACAAAAAGATCTGAAAAAAGTAAGTACTGACAAGAAGTTGTTATATCAAGATCCTATCACTAATATGAATATAAGTGATTATGGCTATTTTAATCCAGTTCCATATAATATAAATTACACAGAACAAGTTTGGTGGGATTATTTAGGAAAATCAAATAGTACTTATAGTAATATTTCATGGCAAACTCAATATGATATAACCAATCTATCTTTGCCTTTATTCTATAATATACATAAAAAAATAAGAGTTCCGTTAATGCAAAAAAGATTGGAATTTGCTAGATTAAAAAATATTAAGAGAAAATGGGAAACTTTTAGATGTGTTGTGTGTTGTTTAGATCAACCAATTGGTTCTACACAAGATTTGATTGATTTTGAAGAAGCAGCTGCACATCCAACAGGATATACATTTGGGGTATTGTATGGATCGACATTAGGGTTTTTTCAGAATACACAAAAACAACCAAAGGATTATATACATTTTGGTGAGGGCAATAAATACCAAATAATTGCAGCTGGATCGTTTACTGATTTAATTAATTATGGAATAACATTTTCTAGTCAGAATGGATTAACATATTCTAGAGATCTTTCAAAGGCGCCATATAAAGAAACTATAGAAGAATTTTACAATATAGCAGGAGAGACAACCAATATATATTCCAAATATATAACAGAAATAATCGATAAGGGAACACTTAAATACACAGAAAAGAAAAATAATAATATAGAAAGATTACATGTAATAAAAACTTTCTTGGATAGTATTGATGGATATATAAACAACAGTATTAGGTTTATTCATAATAATTTAGTTCCATGTGCAAAATGTAATGAATCTGGAAATTCTCTTCGTACCATAATAGATACTAATAATTATTGGTCGGTATTACGACAATCTTCAAATATCAATCTTGCAGGTATTACAAACCAATCGATTGACTGTCAAGATCCTTGTGGTATTACAGCAGCAGCAGACCTTCCAAATCCGAAAGTATTTTTTGAAAATACTTCTGATGCTAAGGCCAGAGGGCATACAAATACGGTAAATTGTGGATATAACCCATTTTATGGTGGTCCATTTATACCCGTATTCCAAAAGAACATTAGTGGCTCTAGTGCAGACAATAGAGGAAATACATACACACCACACATGACAGTTGAGGGCATAGGAACTGTACCATATTTTGAAATTCCACAATACACATGTATTAAAACAATAAATTTTGCATATGATTGGACAGCTTTAGAAAATGAATTAGAAGATACAGGCTTTGGAAATAAGATATTCTCAGGATATAATGATATATACAAAGAACTTTTTAATCCAGGAAATCCAGGATATTCTGGACTAACTTATGCATTGGAACCAGAATTTTTTGGGTCCTTATATGGACCAGAATTTCAACAGTTACCAGGCTGGGTTTTATCATTATCTGCTAATAAATTTATGAAAGGAAGTAATCAATATAATACGTCAATGTTGCTGGAGCCAGGATCAGGAGGAACATATTATAACAAACAATCACAATGGGAAGGAAAACCAATATGTATTGGAAAAGGCCCATGTTATAACGAGCACTGTTTTAATCCAAATTTACTTATTGCATTAAAAGAAATTGCAGCAAGACAATTTAATAATTTAAAGGTAGAAAATTACTTATTAGATAAAATTAGAACCATTATAGAAAACGGATTAAAAGACAAGTGGAAAGATCAATATACTGAATGGTTAAACAGAAAAGTATTTTTCTATTCTCAACTACCAGGAAAGAACATATTTAAGGGTGATATTAATAAAGGATTTAGAGGAGCTTCTTTATATCAACCTTTATCATTAGAGGGAATAAAAACCATAACAAGAAAAGATATAAGAGGAAGTAGATATGAAATCCTATCAAAAGCCAGAGGAATTACTGGAGCTTCTATGGGAAACTGGTTATATAATATATTTTTTGATGAAGGATATGGCGGAAATACTGCATCGTTTAAAGGAACAACAGCAAATCCATATTATGAACAAACATATTCTCAAACGGGAATAACTTTTTTATCAAATACAAGCACTATAATAAAATCTATTTCAAAGAATACTATAATAAAATATTATAGCAATTCAAAAAATTCAATGGACATAAACACCAATTATACATTTATGAGTTATTTGAATGCGATAGAAGTTTACGGAATATCGGGAGATGGTATTGTTAATGTGAATTCAAAAATTTATTCTAGTGATGGAAATAATCCACAATTAAATGGAGCTACTGCTTCTTTTGATTTTAATGTTTATAATAAGATAAGTAATAAGATAAAGCCCGCTAATATAAAAAGAGAAGAAATTGCATCATATGTTCGGGTTGAATTTGAATTTCCTGTTGGATTAAATAGAATTTCAGATTTTCCTGATGGATTTATACGATCAGCGGGTATCGAGTATTTCCTACCATATTTGGTTTCATTGACATCTGGACCAGTAGGAAGACAGAGTGTAAGAAATAATATAGCAATTATAGGAATGGATCCATATGGTTTTGATATTGCAGTAAAGAAAATGAAAATGAATGGTGAAAATGATAAAACCCAAAATACAGAAATATTAAAAACAGATGTTAGTAGTAATGGTATGGATCTTTGGCCTGAACCAATATTTGAAACAAAATATCAATATTATGCAACAGACTCTAGGGGAATATTTCCATATACAGATCCTAATATACAATCACACAAAAACAAATTATCTGCTGAAATAGACCCAGAAAGAAAAAATACAGCAATGGGAAGTGGTATTTTGATGAATTCTCATAGAAAAATGAAAATACACAGATCGTGGTGGTCCTTCCATATGCCGCATAATATATTCATACCACAACAACTTTATTCAATATTAACAACTGATTTGAGTAATATATTCAAGCATGGTGGGCAAGATATAAAAACTATATTACCACAAACTTTTGATGAGTGGTTATCATTTACCCCCGATGAAACAATAAAAGATCTATTAAAAAATACTGATTGGACTATATAAATACTATATGTATTGTGGTTGCTGTGAAAAAGATCAATGTGCAGGAAGTCCTTGTGCTCTCAAATGGACCGCACCTGTATATGTAAGAAGAGAATGGGCGCCATGGCAAGCTTGTAACAATGGGGATCGTTGGGTTATAAGTGATCCTGGCCATGATCCGGCGCCGCCTGGCCATTACAGTTCACAACATCATCATGAAAATTTTAGATTTGTAAAGGGTCCTGCAAGCTGTGATATACTACCGCCAGTAAAATTACCACTCCTAAATCAACCTAATTATGTTGGAAAGAGTGGTATGATTAGTTATGATTCTTGTGGATCTGATGGATTATGGAAAGTTACTGAAATAGGTTCTTTGGAGGTTGTTGATCGGATTTGTGGATTTACGATGGCAGATCAATGTAAAATATATAAAGTTACACAAACATGGAAACAAACATACCCATCTGACTTGGATATAAGTACGTGTATGAATTGTACGGATCTATGCCCTATAGAATGGGATATAACTTTTCATACATTCAATGATCCTGGAATAACAGGATATCATGGATTTACTGGATCTATTCCTCTTTTATATATGAATACGGCGAACCACGATTTTGCATATAAAGCCACTTTTGGACAATGGAACACAGTAACGTCGGACTACGGGTATAACTACGATTCAAACTTTGAATATAATATATTTGGACCACCTACCACAGAACAAATAAATTATATTACAAGGATTCAAGCATCTACTCAAATGGGCGGGATAGTGGAGCCTTCTTCTTTTTGGACAGGTACTTCCAGATTTTACGATTGGATTAATCTTCAATCTATTGGTTATCCACTAAGTGCAGGTTGTTGGGCCATGGCTCCACGAATTTTTCCAGATTCCAATACTTATATGAATATGTGGGGGGAGCTCCCCGAAGTAGGTGAATGGCTCAAGTATGAATTTCCAATAGAGCCTCGTACTCCGATCATGCAGGATATGGAAGATGGTAATCCAGCGATAGGGATGAAAATATTAATCCCTGGAATGGAATTGATTAATCAAACAGTAGAAATAATACACGGGACTTTTTATGAAGATATATTATGTAAAATACCCAATTGTCATTCCCAAATAAACGACGGAGCAACTGCATATTTTATTAACACAAAAACAAATGAAATATATGATTTTGAAGAATGGTGGAATACTGAATTGCCTATTTCTTCTCTTGAAAACAAAGCAGTAACTGTAAAAATGGAATGCCCGCCTACTACTAAGGATTACTACAAATATAGTATGGTTACAGAAGATTATACCTATCCTATTAGTGGTGGAACATGTAGTTGTGGTATGCTACCCTTTAGAACCCCTGCGCCGATGGATGATTTACATGATGGTTTTGGTTCTTGGGAGGAGGCTTATAGTTACTTTAGATGTGAGACCAAAAAATGTAACGATGCAATATGCAACTATGATGATTTTTGTTGTAACGTATTCATTGATAGCATGTGTCTGGAGTATATCCGACCAACTGGTACTTTACCTCCTGGAGAAATTACTACAGCATGTGCTGATTGTAGGAAGACAGCAAATTATATAAGTTGTCACGATGAAACTGAAGCTTGCGGCACCTATTTTAATTTTATAATTGCAAGTGTTGATGGTCCTATATCTGAATCAACTGAATTAGTAAAAGGAGAAATAATATATCAAGTGAATGGGGTGACTGGTAATGCTGCTATCTATACTAATGCAACAGCCCAAGGAGTACTTTTTAATGTTATACCACATGGAGCAACAGGAAAACAACTGTATATAACTCCACTAGAGTATTCTCCAGACTGGTATGAACCAATAAATCCTATATTATTTGGAAATAATCAAACTATTAAAGGGAAAGATTCGGGAGTAGAGTATTATGTAAATGATGCAATTTATACTCACCCAGAAGGACGAGATAGATCAATGGATGATTCAACGGAGTGGTGGGAGACGACTTTTAGATTTAATAAAGAGTGTTATGATTCAATTTGTGCAGGGAATACTTTTTGTTGCGCACCATTCATTACTCATACTGCTGAAGGTGTATTTTATAGACCTCTCTGTGAAAATCTATTAGTTACATCATGTAATAATTCCTGTAACGCAAAAGGGGCATGGTGGAATATCGACAAATATGGCCCTGGTCCTAATTGGGAAACTGGAAAGGATATTCATTCTGCAAGATTATATAAAAAATATCGAAGAGGTGTAGGTTTGCTTAGAGAAGGTAATATACGATGTACGGAGTTGGCTAGTGCAGATGGCTCCTATCTCGGTTCGCACTTCGATGACCCCAACCAGGATACTTGGTGGGATTGGAGGTGGTCGATAAGAGCTAATAGAGTGTGTGCTGGTGCAGATATACAAGGATGTCATTATATAGTAATGCCACGATTAAATAGACTAGTCAAACCACTATGCAAAAGCGCATGTACATGTTCCCATAATAATTATAGCGGCACCATATGTGAAGGTATTACCTTCGATCCACCCATATGTCAAGGGCCAGCATGGGATGGGTGTATTGGTGGTGGTGGTGGTGGTGGTGGTGGTGGTGGTGGTGGTGGTGGTGGTGGTGGAGGCGGCGGTTACTCACATACATCAACACCACCTATGGCGTCAACTCAAGAAATAATTGATTTATTAAATGAGTTAGATCATCAATTAGGATTAATAAATGAGTCAGATCAACAATTAGGATTATTATAGCTATGCCAAATACAAAAATAACACGATTAGTTGTAGTAGGCAGTGTAGCAAGATTTTTTCATGGATATGTATCTAATACTGAATTATATAGAGATATAGATATACTCTCAGAATTAATACTAGATAGAAATGGCAAATTAACAATGTTGAGTGGTGATTATTTTCAAAAATCATTACAATCCGCTATTTTTACTATAGCAGATAATCGATCTCTTAGACCGCAAGATCCTTCTTCTTTTAACTCTAAAGCTGTTCAATGGATGAATATGCAGGTCAAATCGTTGTTTAAAAATAAAAAGATTCGAATGGTAGATGGGTTTATAGATCGATTAATAGAAAAAGTTATTGGACCTAATCTCATTTTATATATACCATCTGTAGTAGATATGGTGTATATAGATTTGATGTCTTTTATCACAAACACAGATGTAGATAGAAAAAACAAAGTAATTGACAATATCAAAACATATAATATCACAGAAGATGTATTAAATACTGTTGTTGGTTTTGCTGGTAAAGTTTTAAATAAAAAACTTATATCACAATTAGACGATATATTACCAATGATAAAACCAATGTTAGCAGCTACATCCACGACCAAATCAATATCCATAATTCATGGGGCTTGTTGTTTACCATATGGTTGTAAATTTACAACAAATGAAACATGTTTAATTGAAGGTGGTATATACAAAGGAAATAGAACACATTGTGGACCTGGTGAAATATCAAGTTGTTCAATTAGATGTCGCTTACCCGATCAAGATACTTGTTTTTTGTGGGATGGACAATATTGTCCTCATGGATGGGAACCATGTTAATATATTCAATAATATTTAAAAACATAGTAAAATAAAGTATAAATAACATATGGCTAGATATGGCGATCCAAATCCTCCAAATAAACCAAGTAATTGCAAGGTTGGGCCGTGGCTTCCTGGATTAACTCTTACAGAAAAGGCGCCACAGGGTATACCCCCACTAGAGTCAGTCGTTATCAATTCTCGAAGCGATGGTATGACACTAGAAGTAGTATTACAAACAGATAAACAAAAATACATTAATGTATACAGAGAAGAGTATGCATCTTCATTATCTAAATTTTTCACAGAAACTACTATGTCATGGCTAATGGGCGATGGATTATTATATAGGCCTGGACTTAAAGTCGAAGATGTGTGGAAATACGACATAAGTGGAGAATCTGATTATGGATTAGTAGAACCACCAATAAATGAACCAAATTATGATTTATTTGATTCAAACTGGTCTGCTCAATTTATAGTTTTTTCTAGAACTACTATTCCTTCGTGCGAAACATTAAATCTAGATTGGTGTTCCTATGGATTTACTGGACAAAAACCATTAAGAATACATTCAAACCCCAATGAACAGGGAATAGATATTTATAAAAATTGTCCAAAACTATCTGGTAATACAGCAAGTGGAATGCCAACCGAATCCGAACCATCATATATGCAATTATTTGAATTATATAAAGAAATAAATGAATGTAATTTGATAGAAACACATTTAGGAAAAAACTATCTTGGATGTTTATGGAATGAACCAAATAATCCATGTAGTTGTAACTGTCCACATCAAGGTGTGTCGTTTGGGGATTACTTGGCATATACACGAACTCATGCTACTTTTTGGGATACTCCACATTATGTTCCTTTATACAGAAAAGCTCAAATCGGACAATTACATAATAATATTATTCAAGTTGATGTAGCACAATTATCAAAAGATATTAAATTGGGAGATGTTATTAATGTAAATAATACAACTAGAACTTTATCAACGAAGGATAGAAGAATTTCTGGAAAATGGTTATTAACAGAAATTGAATATATATTTGAACAAAAAGAACAAAAAACAAGATTAACACTAATGAGAGATACGGGCAATATTAAGTTTAAAAACGATAAAATTGGATGGAATCCAATTTATGCTATAGAAGGAGAAGATTAATGGTAATACCTAAAATAAAAGATATTGATATTCCATTTATATTTAAAAAAAATATATTTACTAATGATATAAATTTAATAAAAGGAAATGCAGCTATAAAACATTCAATAAAAAATTTAATTTTAACAATACAAGGAGAACGTCGTTTTCAACCAAAGGTTGGAACTATTCTCAGTGACTCTTTGTTCGAACTAGCTACAGATGATATGCATACAGAGATAGAAAATTCTATAAAATCAGTGTTGAGTGACTATGAACAACGTATAACTAATGTTGATGTATCAATATCACTCGACATTAAAACCCCAAATAAAGTATCAGTAAATATAACCTACACTAATATTTCTACAGAGGATGAACAACTTCTATCTATTGTTATTCCGGACTTCCTATGACAACACCACTACCACCAGATTTAACAAAACTAAATTATATCGATATTAAAGAATCATTGACTTCTTTTTTAAAAAATCAAACATTGTTTATAGGATATAACTTTGAAGGAACAGTAATACAAACACTGATAGATCTCCTAGCATACAATACATATTATTATGCATTTTATTCTAATATGATATCAAACGAAGTATTCTTGGATAGCTCTACAAGACTAGAATCTCTGGTGTCCTTAGTAAAACCATTAGGATATACAATTCCTGGAAAAAAGTCATCTACTGCAATTGTTGGTATAATTCAAAATGTAACTACAATAGATAAATATTCTGAATTTGCTGCATATTCTGAAGACGGAATAGTATATACTTTTTATAATTTATATGATATTAATTTAACGGAGAATGAAGCAACTAATATAACAATAACAGAGGGATCTCGTTTGATACGAAATAACGACATAACTCATCAAATAAATTTAGAAAAACAGAGATTCATATTAAATGAACAAGAAGTAGATATTTCAACAATAAAAGTAGAAGTTAAGATGGATAATATTATTGGATACGAAACCTGGAATCTAGTGAATAATTTTCCGAACAATGAGGATAAAATCTATTATATAGAAAGAATGGGAAATATATTTACGATTGAATTTGGCAAAGAGAATAATTTAGGAAAATCTATAACATCTACAGATTTTGTCAGGATAACATATTTAATTTCTAGTGGTATCTTATCGAATGGAGTTACTAATTTTTCACTACAAGATGCAATAGTAACTACAGAAAAAAATGCATCTGGTGGAAACGATGGACCAGATTTAAATTTAGTTAGATTTGCAGCTCCAAAAATATTCTCTGCACAAGAAAGAGCAGTAACAGTGACCGATTATCCTGCTCTATTAGTTAAAAATAACTACATAACCAATGTAAACCAAATTTCTATTTATGGCGGGGATCAATTGTCTCCACCAAAATATGGTAGAGTATTTGTCTCTTTCTTAA
>Ga0209702_10006575_pt1 | contig 14828 bp, 9 predicted proteins | sample FRY01_FD_187210 | JGI IMG/M metagenome (GOLD analysis project Ga0209702, IMG submission 187210) | Freshwater microbial communities from Lake Fryxell liftoff mats and glacier meltwater in Antarctica - FRY-01 (SPAdes) (version 2) | ecosystem: Environmental > Aquatic > Freshwater > Ice > Glacier... | reverse complement strand
ACTATAATGATTACTTAACTGAAGTCGATGTTTTCAGATTTTCCCAAGATTATTTCGAAATTTCCCCAAAAATCATATACAGACAAACTTCAAAAAATATTATTGCAACTATTGATTACAAAAAACATTTCAATGATAAAACCGTACATATTTTATCAAACAAATCGAGTTTTAATTTTGACCTAAGATATATTCTAGGAATTTTGAACAGTACATTAATTGACTATTATTTAAAACAATATAAACAAGAGGGAGGTAAGGCATTCGCTCAAATAAAAACAATTGATGTCAAAAATTTCCCATTCATATATTCTAAAAAACTGGAAAGTTCTATGATTGAAAAAATAGATGAAATTTTATCGTCGAAAGCCGCAAACCCAGAAGCAGACACAAAAATATTAGAATCGGAAATCGACCAATTGGCATATCAATTATATGATTTAACCGAAGAAGAAATAAAAATTATCGAAGAAGCCACTCGTTATGTTACACCATGAAAACGCAAGATGAAGAAAAAACAGACTGTAAAAGTTTCTAAATATAGAAACATTTTATATATTTGCATAAAACATTAAATGTGCAGTACTTTCAAACAAGATTTTTAGAATAAGCAGACAAATTTATTTCTGAACTTGATCTTAAAACGATAAAGAAACTTTTCTACAACCTTGACATTGCCGAACAAACAAATGACCCAAAGTTATTTAAAAAATTACAAAATGACATTGGGGAATTTAGAGTGAAATATTCCAGAAAACAAATAAGACTTCTTGCTTTTTGGGATAAAGAAGATAATAAAGAAACATTGGTATTGGCAACTCATGGATTTGTTAAAAAAGTAGATAAAGTTCCAAAAAAAGAAATTGAGAGAGCTGTAAACATTAGAGCAAAGTATTTTGAAAAAAAATTAAATAAATAAATAGACATGGCAACTAAAGAAACAAAATCGTATTCACTTGTCGAAATGAAAGACAAATATCTCGGAAAACTTGGAACAGAAGAACGGGACGAATATGAGTATGAACTTCGTATGGATGTATTAGGCAGAATGATTAAAACAGCACGTTTAGAACGCAACTTGACACAAGAGCAACTTGGAAGTCTTGTCGGCGTAAAAAAATCGCAAATATCTAAACTAGAAAGTCATGCTAATAGTGCAACCATTGACACAATTTTGAAAGTTTTTAGAGCATTGAAAGCAGATATTCATTTCAACGTAACTTTGGAAAAACAGTATATACAGCTTGTGTAAAAGAAATGGCGATGGCATTACAAACGCTAAGCTCCATTTTTTTGCCGCAGGCGCAACACATAAAAACGGCGCCAAGCGTCAGCCGTTAACGCTGACCGATTGGTACTAAACGTAGATGGGAAATTAGGAATACGAAGTATTTAGGCATAGTTAGACAAAGAGCATTTTCCATTTTCAATTTTCCATTTTCAATTGAACTTTAAACCTGAAGCTTTTTTAACCTAGAACCCATTATCCAGCACCTAAAACCGAGCACCCAACAACTACTTCTTCCTCATAAAAATAGAAATAGGAACACCTGAAAAATCGAAACTTTCACGAAGTTTATTTTCAAGAAAACGTTTATACGGATCACGAACGTATTGCGGTAGATTGCAGAAAAATGCAAACTGCGGATACGGCGTTGGTAATTGGGTACAGAATTTAATTTTTACGTATTTACCTTTGTAAGCTGGCGGTGGATAATTTTCTATTAAAGGCAACATTACATCATTAAACTTACGGGTAGCAATTTTGCGATTTCTATTTTCAAAGACCTGAACAGCAGTTTCTATCGCTTTAAAAATGCGTTGTTTGGTTAATACAGATATAAAAACAATGGGTACATCTGTAAAAGGTTCCATCGCTTCTTTTATTTTTTGGGTATATTGTTTTATGGTATTGGTTTCTTTGTCTTCCACCAAATCCCATTTATTTACTAAAATTACAATGCCCTTGTTGTTGCGTTGTGCCAACCAAAAAATGTTTTGTACCTGACCATCAAAACCACGAGTGGCATCCATAATGATAATACACACATCAGAATGTTCAATAGCCCTAACAGAACGCATTACAGAGTAAAACTCGATATCTTCACGAACCTTGGCTTTACGGCGAATTCCGGCAGTATCAACCAGATTAAATTCAAACCCAAAACGGTTATATTTGGTATCGATACTATCTCTAGTTGTACCTGGAATATCAGTAACTATATAACGATCTTCGCCAATTAAGGCATTTATAAAAGATGATTTTCCCGCATTCGGTCTGCCTACAACGGCAAATCTAGGCAACTCATCATCGGTATTTTTTTCTTTTTCTGGCAATACTTTTACCAGAGCATCAAGTAAATCTCCAGTTCCGCTTCCGCTGGTGCTTGCTATGGTAAAATATTCTCCTAAACCTAAAGCATAAAATTCAACCGCATTTTCGGCTCTTTTGCCATTATCAACTTTATTTACCGCCAATAACACAGGCTTTTTAACTTTACGAAGTAATTTCGCCACATCCTCATCCATGCCTGTAACGCCACTTTCTACATCGACCATAAAAATAATGGCATCGGCTTCATCAATCGCTAATTCTACTTGCTTATCGATTTCTGACTCAAAAACATCATCACTACCTTTTACATAACCACCTGTATCTATCACAGAAAACTCAACGCCATTCCAATCACTTTTCCCGTAATGACGATCACGAGTAACCCCACTCACAGCATCAACAATAGCCTCTCTACGTTGAATAAGTCGGTTAAATAAAGTTGATTTCCCTACATTAGGTCTTCCTACAATGGCTACAATGGCACTCATGCTTTGCTAATTTGGTGCAAAAGTACTGTAATTATTTCACAAAAGGCAGAAAAGTGGAAAGTGGAAAGTGAAAAACTAAAAGTGAAAAACTAAAAGTGGAAAGTGAAAAACTGAAAGTGAAAAGTGAAAAGTGAAAAACTAAAAGTGGAAAGGGGCTTTTACCCCTGATTATACCCAAACCGCTTTAATTGGTTGGCGTTGCTTCTCCAGTTTTTATTCACTTTTACGTAGAGTTCTAAATGTACCTGCTTGTCGAAAAACTTTTCTAAGTCTTTACGAGCCTCTACCCCTACTCTTTTCAGAGCGGCACCTTTATGGCCAATGATAATTCCTTTTTGAGATTCGCGTTCTACCATAATTACAGCCCGCATTCTAATAATTTTATCATCTTCAAAAAACTCTTCAGTATCTATTTCTACTGCATATGGAATTTCTTTGCTGTACTGTTGTAGAATTTTTTCGCGAATAGTTTCATTCACAAAAAAACGCTCTGGCTTATCGGTTAATTGATCTTTGGGGTAAAAAGCTGGTGATTCTGGTAATAATTCTATTATTCGCTCAAAAACACCCTTTATATTAAAGTTCATTAAAGCAGATATTAAATGTATTTCTGCTGTTGGTAATTGCTCCTGCCAGTATTGCACTTGCTCTTCTATTATGTTTTGCTCTGTGGTATCAATCTTATTTAATAATAACAAAACAGGGATTTTACTATTTTGTAGTTTATCAAAAAAACGTTCATCTTTTAAAGCTTTCTCCCCTATTTCGACCATATAAATTAAAATATCAGCATCTTCAAAAGCAGATTTTACAAAATCCATCATCGAAGCTTGTAACTCGTAAGCGGGTTTTATAATCCCTGGCGTATCTGATAAAATAACTTGAAAATCATCTCCATTAACAATACCTAAAATTCGGTGTCTTGTCGTTTGTGCTTTTGAGGTAATAATCGACAATTTTTCTCCCACAAAGGCATTCATTAAGGTTGACTTGCCTACATTGGGATTTCCTATAATATTTACAAAACCTGCTTTATGCTTTATCATTCTTTAATTTTTTAAAATATGCAGCTGCAGCAACATTTACTTTTGGAGCCAATAATAAAACTGCAATCATATTCGGAATTACCATTAAGGCGTAAGAAAGATCTATTAAATTTTTTACTAAATCTAAAGATGCTACGGCTGCAAAAATAATCATAATAACAAAGTATACATTATATAATTTGCCAATTTTAGGATTCGTTAAAAATGAGAGTGATTTTACTCCGTAGTAAGAATATGTAAATAGTGTAGATAATGCAAAAGCAGTAACAATAAGCATTAAAAGGTCATCACCATACCCGAAAAGTGTACGTTCAAAAGCTTCGAGCGTCATTAAAATACCACTTATATCTTCAGTATAAGCACCACTTAAAATAATGACAATAGCTGTAAAAGTACATACCAAAATAGTGTCAATAAAAGGTCCTAACATGGCTACTAGCCCCTCTTTTATTGGGTTGTCTGTTTTTGATTGTCCGTGATACATGGGTGCGCTACCTAAACCAGCTTCATTTGAGAACATTGCTCTTCGGACACCAATAATCACTAATCCCCAAAAACCTCCAGTAACAATGGTATTAAAATTCCATGCCTCAGCAAAAATTAATTGTATCGCAGGGAGTACTTTTTCAGAATTTAAAACCATTACCACAATTACAGCAATTAAATAAATAAATACCATAAAAGGTACAATTGCCGATGCCACCTTTGCGATTTTAGAAAGTCCTCCGAAAATTACGAAAGAAGTAATTATCGCTAAAACAATGCCAATTGTCCATTTCCAATTTACAATTTCCATTGCAAATAAGGTTTCCTCGGGTTTTATAACCATCATAAAAGTTTCGGTAAACTGGTTTGCAGTAAATACCCCCAAAAATCCAAATAGCCCACAAACACTAAAAAATATAGCTAATGGCTTCCATTTCTCCCCTAATCCTTTGGTAATATAATACATTGGACCCCCTTGCAGTTTACCTTCTTTATCGGTAGTTCTGAACATAATGGAAAGACTACAGGAATAAAATTTTATTCCCATACCTATAATGGCGGTAATCCAAATCCAAAAAATTACACCAGGCCCTCCATCATGTATAGCAATGGCTACCCCTGAAATATTCCCTAGCCCTACAGTGGCCGCTACCGCAGCGGAAAGTGCTTGAAATGAGCTTACATCGCCTTTGGCGTTTTTATCATCATATTTACCTGCGGTTATGGCTATAGCATGACCAAAAAACCTAAATGGAACAAATTTAGAATAGATCATTAAAAATAAGCCACCTCCAATTAATAAAAGAAACATCGGCCATTCAGTATAGGGTAAAATACTTGATAATAGGTCATTAATACTATCCATTAGGAAAATATAAATTATTAAAGAGGCGTAATTTAAGGATTTTTAAACGGAACTTTTAAAAAATAATTATCAAATTAATTTTTGATAGTAAGAAAAAAGCATTGTATATTTGCACTCCGAAACGATTCAGTCAGCCTAATGAACTGAAAGCTTAAAAGCTAAGTTGGTTGTTTTGGAAATCCATATCGCGGGATAGAGCAGTAGGTAGCTCGTCGGGCTCATAACCCGAAGGTCGCTGGTTCGAGTCCAGTTCCCGCTACTATAACACTAAAACGGTTATACTTTTATAAAGTATAGCCGTTTTTTATTGCTACACTATTAATTTTAAATTGCTTATTTTTAATTTACCTATTAGTTTTTTATGAAAAGAGTATTATATCTAATGTTTATTTTAATTATCTCATGTTCGAAAGAAACTGATATAGTTTCGGCATCTGAATTATACTTTAAAATAACTATAATTGCTGGTGAAGGAGGTACAGTTAGTTCTCAAGGAGGTGTTTTTCCTCAAGGTACAGAAATAAGTGTAGAAGCTACTCCAAATTCAAATTATACGTTTGATACTTGGTCTGATGGCTCAACTGATAATCCAAAAATAATTTTAGTTATCGCTGACATCTCTCTTTCTGCTAATTTTATTTTTAATTGTATTAATAATGCACCGCAAATTGATTTAAACAATACATCATATGTTTTATTTGATATAAAATACCCATTAATGCTTTCAGGTAATATTAATATTGATATGGCTTACTGGTTAGGTGAAGACTGGGAATATGGGTTCGGAGGTGCTTTTGTTGATTATAATAATGATGGAATATTAGATATCGTTGGTTATAGAAATAACTACGACAATTATGTTGATTACCCTCAAGGCTATACTGGTTATGATAGAAAACAACTAATAAGATTTTTTATTGGAGACTGTAATGGAAACTTTACACCTGACACTCAGAATGACAATATGTATTATGGTTTAGTTCATGGGCGTAAATTTCTTATTGGAGACTTTAATAGTGATAACTATGTAGATTTCTTTTTAATTGGACATGGTTACGATAAACAACCCTTTCCTGGTGAGTTTAATAAATCTTTGATTAGTAATGGAAATGGGGGTTATTTAGAAACTGATTATACAAGTTTAGAATCTTTTTATCATGGCGGAGCTTCAGGAGATTTTGACAATGATGGTGATTTAGATGTTTTCGTTACTGACGCAGGTAGAGGAAAATCAGCGATTTTTGTAAATAATAATGGAGTTTTTAACCTAACTACTCAATTAATTGATCAAAACCTTATGGAGGGGATGTATAATGCAGAGTTTTATGATATCAATAAAGATGGTTTTCTTGATATTATTTCTGGAGGTCATGATTGGACTTACGGTAATGTTAATACTTATGATAATACTCCATTAATCATTTTTGGTGATGGAATTGACTATATTAACAGTGAAACTTTGCGACTTCCAGAATCCTCTATTAGTAGCCAAGGTATAGTGACAGATTTTAACTTTTATGATTTGGACGGTGATAACATCGAAGAAATTATTTTAACTCGAACAGGAGATAATCAAACGGATTCTAATAACTTCTACAACGGCTGGTCAATTCAAGTCTTAAAAAAATCTGGTACTAATTATACTGATCAAACTAATAGTTTTATTAATAATTTTTATGAACCAACAGGTTCATGGATAAGATGGGGACATTTTCGTGATAAAGATAATGACGGTAAAGTTGAGTTTTTTAATACGGGTTATCCAAATGCATCTAATTATCTTGAATGGGAATTAAACGCAGGAGTTTTATCCAGACAATAGACACCTTATTTATTAATCAATAATATTATATTTTCATAAACTTGCAGAAACTCTTTAGGCGATATATAAATGTTCGATATTTCAATTGAGTTATCTACTATAAACCCTTTCAGAAATGAGAGGGTTTTTTTATTCTACCTAGTACAGCATATTGAGTTTTCAAAGCTTTCTTAGATTTGATCATAAATACTTGCATCTGGTAATAAACTGTACGTAGTAACTGCTAGAATAATAAATTTGAATAAATAGCAATTTTTTTTGCTGGAATATCTTTTCTAAGCTGGTAATGCCCTCAGACAACCTAAAGTTAAAATTCTTACGCTTATAGCCTAAAGCAAATCGGTTTCGCTTTAAGTGTAAAAAATAAAGAAAAATACCAAAAATTAAATATCATGGATGCCGTAGAATTTTTAAATGAAATGGTACGCCATAAAGTAGAAGTCAAGAAACAAAAGGATACTATTGTCTTACATTCGGCATGTGCCTTGGAAAAATTGAAAATTGAGGGTAAATTTTTAAATGTGGCCAATCATTTTGCAAAAGATGTTGTCTTACCAAAGCACAATGGCTGTTTCGGAATGGCTGGCGATAGATGGTTTTTATTTCCAGAATTGACCAAGTTGGCAACAAAACATGAAAAGCAGGACGTTGAAAATATAGCTTGTGACGGTTATTATGCATCTACTAAAACATGTGAAATGTCAATGTCTGATGCCAGCAATAAAAATTATGAGTCCATTATGTTTTTTGTTGATGAATGTATTAGCAATTAAGATTTCAAAAAATAATCATTATCGCTCATTTACATGAGTTTCCAACAGACGTTTCTTTTCTTTTTGAACTGCAGGATGCCTTTTATGTCCCCAAATTTTATCTCTTGCAATTCGTGCACTTTCTTGCAAATCTATAATGGGTAATGGATAATCTTCCCCAATCATAACACCACAAAAAGTCTGTTCCATCATCGTCATTTTCCAAGGTTCGTGAATGTAGGTTATTGGAACATTCACAAGCTCTGGAATCCATTTTTTAATAAATATGCCTTCTGGGTCGTGTTCTTGTGAATTTTTTACAGGGTTATACAAACGCACCGTATTAATACCTGTTGTTCCCGCCTGCATTTGAAACTGTGGATAATGAATGCCTGGTTCATAATCTAAAAATTGTCTCGCTAAATGATACGTACCTTCCCGCCAATCTTGATCGAGATTTAGCGTCAAAAAAGAAACCACCATGGCGCGCATTCTAAAGTTAATCCAACCTGTTTGTTCAACGGCTCGCATACAAGCATCAATTAACGGGAAGCCTGTTGCGCCTGTTATCCAGGCTTTAATAAAGCCATCATTTTTTTTATGAGGCAAAAGCTCGTAACCTTTATTAATGCATTCGGTTTCATAACTGCATTCTACTTCAAACTTCTGAATAAAATGACAATGCCAGTGTAGCCTCGTTAGCATTGCTGAAAAAGCCCTGCTATTCTTTGTTCCGTTAGGGTGCGTTCCAATAAAATGAAAGGCTTGTTTAATACTCATATTTCCCCACGCTAAATAAGGCGATAATCTGCTGCATCCTGTTCTACTTTCTGTAGGTTTGGAGATGTGCTTTTGATAGTTAAATCCTCTTTGATTGGTAAACGATTTTAAGTAGCGCCATGCGTTTTGTTCGCCAGCGGGTTGATACTGTTTGGGGTATTCTTTTAATTGTATTTGTAATTTCTGGGGCAATAAAAAGTGATGTTTAAGCGGTTTTTCGTTAGAAACTGTGTAAGTATTTTGAATAACCGGCGCATGCATTTTTACATGCCATTGTTTGCTCCAATTATCTCTGTTTTTTATACCTCGTAGAATACCATCTCGTTGCGATTCTTGCCACTCGATATGATTCTGTTTACAGAACAATTTCACTTTTTTGTCACGTTGCCAAGTAGGTTGCGTTCCACTTTCGCGAAAGCTAAAAACAGTTTTTATATCAAAGCCATCTGACAGATATTCAAATACATCAATAGCTTCTGCGTAAAAAACGGCAATACTCCTATTAAACGGAGCTAGTGTTTTATTTAAGGCTAAAATAGAATGATAAATGAATTGTAGGTGCCTTGGACTCGTATCTGGATATTGAATAAATGAAGGTTCAAACAGATAAATAATGCGGTATGGAATTCCCGCTTGTTCTGCCTTTAAAAGTGGTTCGTGGTCTTGTGAACGGATATCGCGCTTTAACCAAACAATATTTATAACCTGTTTTTCCAATGGAATAGGCTGTTTTTAGAATTTACTTTAGCCTTACGATATAAAGGTACAATATGTTGAACTATTTTATAATTAAAGTAATTAATTTACAATATATCTTGAGGAAATTTTAATATGAATAACACCAACAAATCGCCTTAAAAGATTTGTTTTTAGAGGTATAAATGAGGGTAGTAAATGGTGCTATCAAGGTAGAGATTGGGTCTTGAAACGCTACGGCAATGACCCTTACAACCAGCTTTTGATTTAAAAAATAGCTTCCTTTTTAAGGGCATAAGTATAATTATGCCTAATAAGATTATTTACAACAGCACAGCACTGTGTTTATCAAAGTTTTAACAAAAGTGTTCTTTTGTTAAATAAAATTGATAGCGTAGCTAGAAAAGACAAGAAAAAAACACCATTCCAAAGGCAGATGGTCAAGCGAAATTCTGTTTTTTTACTTGAACTTATACTTAAAATAATCAAAAAATATAGTCTGATAGAAATTTTGAAAATTGAAGTTCCCTTGCGGATTTAAGGTTATACTTTAAAAGATAACATTTAATTATGTTGCTTTTTTAGTTAAAGATTGAAAAATTATTTTTTTATTATTTTTAACTTGTCTAAATAAAAATTGTGATTTAACTTTGCGCTCTAATTATTCAAAATAAATACGAAAACGAAAATGAAAATGAATCGCTTACTAGTAATATTTACTTGCCTTTTGGGAATTGCAAGTTTTGCACAAGAAAATGAAAATACAACAAACGACTCGGTTACCTATTTAAAACCCATAACTGTTTATTCGTCCAAAAATACTCCCGAGAGAATGCCAGAGGTAAAAAACAATGTCTTGTTTTCCGGTAAAAAAAATGAAGTAATAAAACTATCAAATATTACAGGTAATTTTGCAACAAACAGTGCAAGAGAAATTTTTTCAAGAGTACCCGGAGTAACAGTTTGGGAAAACGAAGGATCAGGTATTCAAATCAATGTGGGTGTCCGTGGTCTTAGCCCAAACAGAAGCTGGGAGCTTAATACCCGACAAAATGGTTATGATATATCATCTGATGTATTTGGTTATCCTGAGGCGTATTACAATCCACCTTTGGATGCTGTAGAATCTGTAGAATTAATTAGAGGCGGTGCTTCTTTACAATACGGCCCTCAGTTTGGAGGCATGCTAAACTATGTATTGAAAAGGGAAAAGGAAAAAACGTTTTCGTTTGAAACCCAAAACACAGTAGGAAGTTATAATTTAATGAGCAGCTATAATGCCATTGGTGGAAAAATCAATAAATTCTCTTACTATGCCTACAACCATTCTAGAAGTGCTGACGGATGGAGAGAAAACAACGAATATAAAGTACGAAATTCTCATGTTTTTTTGCAATATGAGTTTACTGAAAACACCAAAATTTCGGTAGAATACACCAACATGAATTACCAACTGCAACAACCTGGCGGTTTAACAGATGAACAATTTAATAGTAATGCAAGACAATCCTCACGAGAAAGAAATTGGTTTGGAGCTCCTTGGAATGTTTTTGCGTTGAATTTTGATACAAAATTAGCCACTAATTTAACCTCTAATACAAAAGTATTTGGACTCGTAGGCGAAAGAAATAGTATTGGTTTTACCGCAACACCAAACATCGAAGATGCCGTTAACCCACTCACAAATTCATTAGAAAACCGAGCCGTTGACAGAGATTTTTATAAAAACTTTGGTATAGAAAATAGAAATGTTTTTACCTACAACTTAGGTAAAACAAAAAACAATTTAGCTTTTGGAACACGATTATATCGCGCTAATACCCAAAGACAGCAACAAGGAGTTGGAACAACAGGATCTGATTTTGATTTAAGTATTGAAGGAAACTACCCAAGAGACTTAAACTACTATACAAACAATATTACTTTTTTTGCAGAAAATCAATTTAAAGTAAGCGACTTTTTTAGCATTACACCGGGTGTTCGATATGAGCATATCAACTCAACAGCAGAGGGACAATTTGGAGTAAGTGCCAACAATCCGGTTGATTTGAGCAATCGAGAAATCACCCGAAACATCCCATTATTTGGTCTTGGGTTAGAATACAAAATAAATTCGACTAATATATACGCTAACATTTCGCAAGCTTACCGACCTGTATTGTTTTCAGACCTAACACCACCTGCCGTTACCGATGTGATTGACCCTAATTTAAAAGATGCCGATGGTTTTAATGCTGATTTGGGATATAGAGGAAATGTTAAAAATTATTTCAATTTTGATTTTAGTCTATTTTATCTAAGTTACAACAACCGCATAGGTGGCACGCGTCAATTTATAAATAACGACCCTACTCAAGGCACCTTTTTGTTCCGAACAAACTTAGGCGAAACTGTTAATAAAGGAATTGAAAGTTTTTTCAACTTCAATGTAACTCGCTTTTTAGAAATAGAAAACAACTACGGTAATCTTGATTTGTTTGCCACCCTTAGTTTTATAGACTCGAGATACACCGATTTTAAAACAACATCGGTATCTGGTACTGCTCCTAACGCAACCGTTACTGAAGGAAATTTATCAGGAAATCGTGTGGAAAACGCCCCAAGATACATTCATAACTTTGGAATAACATGGAGTAATAATCAATTTTCAAGCACATTACAATACAAAATGTCTGGACGTATATTTACAGACGCAAACAATACCGTTGCTCCATCTGCTAATGGCGTAACCGGCTTGCTAGACGGATACAATCTTTTGGATTTATCTACAGAATATAAATTTTTGAAAAATTACAACATCAGAGCTGGTATTAATAATTTAACTAATGAAACATACGCTACCCGAAGAGCTACTGGTTATCCAGGACCTGGTATTTTGCCTGGAGAAGGACGCACATTCTTTGTGTCCATAGGAGCTAAATTATAAAGCTGAACCCCTGCTATAGAAATATTTTATCGCAAACAAAAGCAAACCACAACCCTAAAAAGTTGTGGTTTTTTGGTTTAAAAATAAATATCTTCGTTTGCGTATGAAGGGAAAGTAGAGATTGGCAGAAAATAAGTCTAATATCACAAGGAATGCTAGCAAAATATTGGCATTAGCTGGAAAAAAGGATTGTAAAACTTTATTGGAAAAGATTTGATACCACAAACAAAAAAATTACTTGACAAAATATAAGAAGTTGAGGAAAAGACAAGAAAATCACTTACTCAAAAATAAGCTGTTCTAAGCCAATATTTAACCTGATGTATCATCACGTGCAAAGCTTTAAAATTAAAGCCTTTTTTACTCAATATTTGTGTTTTAACCTAATCTTTTGCCATGGGATTATTGCCTTTCCATTTGTCATTCCATGGGAATCCCTGTATTGTATAGGTCGCTTCCAGCGTGACAAACGTGGCAAAACCACTAACGGCACAAAACAAACCTTATTTTTATCATGTAAACAATTGATTATCAATGCCTTTAGGTATTTTTTATAGTACCAACGTTTATCAAAAAAATTGTGTGCGGAGTTTATACTGAAAGCAGCGAATGTGCAGTGCTGTTAAATTACGTTGCCACCATAGCTGGATGGCAGTATAAGGTCAACCCCTCAACAGGCTCTTTGCTAGTCCTTAATGCAACGAACAGACTCCGCATTTGCTCTATTGTCATTGAGCATGGAAGCACTGCCGCTGACTATGTTCAGGACGCGCACTTGAAAACTATTAAGCGAACTTGACATATAGTAGCCGTGAGTATTTATACGGATGATATTACCATCAGAGCGGTTTCGGTAGCCGGCCATCGTCAATTTTAGCGCAGAATTGAATGCACCTGTTGCGTTTGGCGGTGAAAAAGTAAGTCTTTCTGTATTAAGCTCTGTCTCTGTAGGCAATCTAAACCCAATTGGGCACGGATTATTTTTACCGTTTATGCCTTGCCATAAATCGCCGTTTTGTGGGGAACGCCAGTCAGCAGTGCTAGTCATTCCTATAATGAAGTTTCCATGACTAGGATTGTCAATGGGGCTTAAAATTGTGGTAGTTGCAGGTGCTGGTGTTCTGAGCTGATGGCCGTCTGTTCCTCTACCCCATTGGTACAAATCGCCGAAAGAAAGCGCATCTGAGCTACTAGTGGCTACTTGGGATGCCCCTAGATTTCTGTCTAGCCAAACTCTTGTTGTTGCTGAGGTGACTAGGTTGTATGTAAACCCATCAAAGGTTCCTCCTGAAAATGGTAGGACTGGTGATCTTGTCTGCAATAACGCACCATTTTTAGATAGCGCATTTGCTCCGCCTATTCTACCATGTTGATCTACATAATTAGGATTTGTATTGGAAATTCCGCCATTTTTTAAAACCATATTTATATCAGAAATTGTTAACGATACCGTTGCGGTACCGCTAGAATACGTTGCTTCTGCTGCTTGGGTTGCGGTTATGTTTGCCGTTCCTACACCAGTAATCGTAACGGTATTTCCACTAATGGTTGCAACGGCTGCATTATCACTAGCATAAGAAAATGCCCCTGTACTATTACTTGTGGGGTTTATAATGGTAAACGAACTATCGAAATAGGTTTTAGTGTAGGGGTTAAAATTGGTGATGGTTGGTAATGGTTTTCCAGGCGCTAAACTTACCCCAGTGGTTTGTGTAGGCGTATTGTATAACGTACCGTTAGCAGCCCCTGTTTTATTGGTTGCTGTGCCGTCCTCAAATTGGTAGTACGATACGAGCCCTGATTCGGGTACCGTTATATTAATACTTTTAGTATCATTTATTTGGGTTAGGCTTCTTACAATGTTCCAGATTCTTACTTCATCAACGGCACCGTTGAAATAAAATTGAGGTGATGGATTCTCAGTTCTACCTGCTCCAATTCTAAGAGGTTGTGATAAATTCTGACTAAAAGAACCTATTTGAGAATTTGCCAAAATACCATTCACATAAAACCGAAAAGTAGTTCCATCGTATGTTGCTGCCAGATGTGTCCATTGACCAACAACAACTGAAGTTCCGCTTAGTTGTAACCAAGTTCCACCTGTTCCTGACCAGAACTGCCAAATACCACTAGGATTGGCATAAAATAGATAACCAATAGCATTACCTCTAGAGGTTAATGGTGACCTGTACCCTGAACCTCCATCTACTCTCGCCCAACATTCTACAGTAAATTGGCTAGGGTTATTCGCGCTAATGTAGGGAACTTCTACATAACTATTAGTGCCATTAAAAACAAGTGCCGTTTGGGCATTACCGTTGAAAACTATAATAAAGAAAAATATTAGGGTAGGCTTAAATAACAAAGTCATTTTGCTTAATACGGTTATTGTATGGCTACATAAATTCATCTCTCGGTTTGCTGTTCTTTTTTAAACATCTATTATTTTTAATTATAATAACATTATCAGGTTATTTTATCGCCCTTACCAACTAAATATACCCTTGCTTATTTATTGCAATATGTTTTAAAATTACGCATAATCAAAAATAACAATTATTATACATTGAACAAGGAGCTATTTACTGTAATTTTAACCCCATATTTACAAACCATATCTTGCTTTTAGTGC